>Ga0247813_10001092_pt1 | contig 21588 bp, 14 predicted proteins | sample UWRJL169409C1_FD_180719 | JGI IMG/M metagenome (GOLD analysis project Ga0247813, IMG submission 180719) | Plant litter microbial communities from Arlington Agricultural Research Station in Wisconsin, United States - UWRJ-L169-409C-1 | ecosystem: Environmental > Terrestrial > Plant litter >...
GGCAAATTGTTGGCAAGCCACTCCTGCTGCGCCCCGAGAAACGCCTCGACATCGGTGGTGTAGCGGCTGTCTTCATCGGCGGGTGCAAACAGGTCCTCGACCCAGGTGATGCCATAGGCCTGCGCCAGATTGTCACCGAAGCTTGCATGTTTGGCCAGCATCCGGGTCGTGGTCAGTGCGCGGGCTACCTCCCACCATGACACCTGCGGATCCTGCTTCTTCGGCTTGTACTTCTTCCAGACCTCAGCCTGCTCGTCCTGGCCGGCGGCAGCGATCGTGCGCAGCTGCTGCTCGTTCGGCATATCGCCGCGCACCATCTGGTCGAGCATCGCGGGCAGGATATTGGCGAGAAGGCGCAACTTTCTGATCTGCCGGCTCGGGAGCGCCAGCGCCATGGCGATCGACTCTTCGGTCCAACCCAGAGCCACCAGCCGTTCGATGGCGCGCCATTGGTCGACGGGGTTCAGCGGTTCGCGGGCTATGTTTTCCGCAAACGACTGCATGGCGCCGAGATCGTCGGATGGATCGGCCAGCAGCAGCGGGATTTCCAGGAGATCCGCGGCAATTGCCTGGGCGGCGCGGCGGTGACCGAAGACGATGATGTAGCTGTTGCCGCCTTCCGGATCGAGTTTGACGATGGGTGGCTGAACGACACCGATGGCCCGGATAGACGCGCAGAGCAGCGCGTCGGACTGGGGTGAGGATTTCGACTGGCGGGATCGGTCGGGATTGTCCTTCAGGCTGCGCGGATCGGCTGTAATCAACTGCATGGGAATTACCTCTTGAGCTTCGGGCGGACGGACTGTCCTTGCCTCCTCATCTTCTTTTCGAAGACATCTCCCGAACCGCAGGACGGGCCGGCGGCTGCAATTGCGCCGGAGCAGACCTGGCTTGCGGGAGAGCGAGGCACACCTGCCTTGCGAGACAAGCTGGCCCGGTCTCGGCGACCGGCGCGATTGAGGGAACCGTCAGCCGTTGGACCGTCCTTGCGAACCGGTTCCCGTCTCCTTTTCCTCCCCGTCTTTTCCTCCCCTTCTCCATTCCCAGATGATGTCACACGATTTTAAGCAATTGCTGCTGAACTCTGGCCATGACAAAGCCGCCGCGCAAAAAATCCCAGCCGCTTTTGCGGGAGACGGATCTCCCGATCCGCTCGCGTCCGCGCAAACCCCCCGATCCGGCGCAGCCGCAGCTTCCCTTAGACCGGATGCCAGATCGCATCGAACCGTGCCTAGCGCTGTTGAAGGCAAAGCCGCCGTCGGGACCGGACTGGATCTACGAGATCAAATGGGACGGCTATCGTATTGCGGTTCACATCGAACCAAACGCGGTGCGGATCATCACACGTGGCGGTCATGACTGGACCGACAGGTTTCCGGCAATCGCCGCCGCGGCGCGCGAGCTCGGCGTAGGAACGGCTATTCTCGATGGGGAAGCCGTTGTCCTCGATGCCCAAGGCCGGTCCGACTTCGGTGCGCTGCAACGGTCACTGGGCGGACGCGGAGGCAGACAAGCCTCCGACGATGCCATCCTCTACGCATTCGACCTGTTGTATTTCGACGGGCATGACCTGACGAAGATGGAGTTGTCCGGACGTCGTCACCTGCTGGAAGACCTGATCGGCGAAAGCGAGGGAGTAATCCGCGTCTCGCAGGAGGTCGAAACGGATGGCGCGACACTTCTGGCGGCCGCGCGCGAGCACGGTCTGGAAGGCATCATCGCCAAGCACCGCGACAGTGCCTACCGCTCGGGCCGGCTTGGCGACTGGCTGAAGATCAAATGCATCCAGAGCGAAAGCTTTGTGATTGTCGGATACGAGCCATCCACCGCGGCGCGCGGTGGGATCGGCAGCCTGTTGCTGGCGGCCTACCAGGGTGCCGCGTTCGTCTATGTCGGTTCGGTCGGGACTGGCTTCAAAGAGAAAGACGCGATGGAACTGCGTCGAATGCTGGACACGCTGAAGACCAAGCGTGCTCCAGTTGCCGTGGATAAGAAGGGGGTCGTCTTCGTTCAACCGACCCTGATTGCCGAGATCGAATATCGAGCCTGGACCGATGATGGCAAACTACGCCATGCCTCGTACAAGGGTCTGCGGGAGCTGCAGGACAACGCGGCGATCTACAAACTCAGCGAGTAGCGCCCGAAGGTGCCAAAACGAAAGGGCGCTCGACCCTTTCGGAGAGCGCCCTTTCCGACCCGGTCAGTTTCAAACGCGCGGCAATCGCCACTGCAGGAAACTATCGAAACGGGTGATGAACGATAGATGTGTATCGCCCGACCCTGTTTCAAGTGACGGTGGTTATGCCGCTGTTTACGCGGCTTCCTGGCGATCCTCCTCTGGTTCATCGGCGGTTGCCGCCAGATCCCTTTCGATCTCGTCCAGCTGGCTCAGCTTGAGTTCGAGCTCAGCTTCAAACGAGAAGCTCTCTCCCAGACGCGGCGTGTAGGAGGAAAGCCGACGTTCGGCGTCAACCAGACGGATGCGATGGTTCTCGCGCTCCTGTTCAAACCCGCCAAGCGCATGTTCGAGCCGGGAGATGGCACCGATCGGCGTGGTGGTGACGGCCAAATCGATCTCGTAGTCTCCACCTGTGCGTTGGAGCAGGGTGTCATAGCGATAACCATCTTTGCCGAACCGTTCACCCTGATAGGCGAGATCGAAGCCGCCGATCGTGGCAATGATGACCACTTTCTCTTGCTGAAGCTGAACCAGCGTCAGGATCTCCTTCATCAGCCAGCGGCCGGCGAGCTTGCGCTCTTCAAATTCGGCACTTCCGACCTGCATCATGAATGCATCGCCCGCAGTCGGGACCAGACGGTCGATGTCCTTGCCCACGTCCCCAATGCGGCGGCTGGAAAACTCGATATCCCGTTCGGCATCGCGGATCTGGCGCCGGATCGCATGCTGATCGTCGATATGGGCGGCCCGCAGCCGATCGAGACGGGCGATCTCGGCTTCAAGCCCGGCCTTCTGCATCAGACGCTCGTCGCCAGAGGCGATGGCCTTGGCCATGGCAAACTGGTTTGCCTGCCCCTCGCCCATATCCTCTAGCCGGCGGACGCTGGTATCGCCCGACAGGGCCGCCGCAATGAACCGGGCCTTGCGCTCGTTGTTCTGCCACATGGTGGCATCGAGCGAGCCAAGCGTTGCATAGGCAAAGACATCGACCTCGTCATGCTGGTTGCCCTGGCGGATGATCCGGCCCTCACGCTGCTCGATCTGCGATGGCAACCACGGCACGTCGAGGTGATGCAGCGCTTTGAGCCGGGCCTGGACGTTGACACCGGTGCCCATGGTTTCGGACGAGCCGATCAGCACGCGGAACTTGCCGGCATTGAAGTCGTTGAACAGCCGCTGCTTTGCGTCCGACTTCTTGTAATCCTGCATAAAGGCGATTTCGGAAGCCGGCACGCCAAGGCGGACGAGCTCATCGCGGATCCATCTGTACGCGGAAAAACCGCGCGTCGCCTCGACATTGATCGTGCCGAGATCGGAGAAGATCAACTGGCCGGCGCCGGCGCGCTCGAACGGCTTGCCGTCCTTGCGGCGGTATTCCGCCTCTCCCGTATCCTGCCAGATTCGGTGGGCATTGGTGACCAGCGCGTTGAGCTTGTTGGCGGTCTCGTTGCCCATGGCCTGATCGACCAGGCGCAGATCGATCGCCGCATGGCGGCCGTCGGTTATAACCGAGAGCAGGATGTCGTCGCCGGGCTTAGTCGGCCCGTCGCGCATCTCGATCGCCTTGATGCGGGCATCCAACTGTTTCTGGTAGGACTTGAAAGCGGCCGTCGGTTCGGCGGTAACGATCTGGCGCTTGCCGCCAGAGACATCGGGGACTTTCACATAGGTCCTGAGATCGGCGGGCAGCACGACATCGGCGAAGGATCTGAACATCGCGATCAGTTCCGGGACATTGACGAACTGGCTGAAGCGCGTGACCGGCCTGTATTTGCCGGATGGCTGCAGTTCGAGTTCGGTCGAGGTATCGCCGAAGGTCGATGCCCAGGCATCGAACTCGTGCAGACCACGTTCCGACAATGCTTCCGGATCCATCATCCGCTGCACGGAGAACATCTCGCCGAGCGTGTTGGTGATCGGTGTGCCCGACGCCAGCACCAGCGCCCTGCCCGGGTTTTTGGTTTCGATAAAGCGGGATTTAACAAACAGGTCCCAGGCGCGCTGCGAGCCATTCGGATCGACACCGCGCAGCGTCGACATGTTGGTGGCGAACGACAGCTTGCGGAACTCCTGCGCCTCGTCGACGATGATCTGGTCGATCCCGAGCTCCGAGATGGTCAGCAGGTCGTCCTTTCGAGTGGCAAGGGATTCGAGGCGTTCCTTGTGTCCTTCCTTCATGCGCTCAATGCGCTTGCGCGACAGCCGGTCGTCGCGCTCGACCTTGGTGAGCAGCTCCTCGTAAAGCTCCAATTCGTCCTGGATCATCTGGGCCTCGAACGATGAGGGAACGGAGATAAAGCGGAAGGCTGAATGGGTGATGATAATGGCATCCCAGTTGGCGGTCGCAGCCCGTGAAAGGAAGCGATGGCGCTTTTCCCGGACGAAGTTGGTCTCGTCGGCAACCAGGATGCGGGCATTCGGATAGAGCGCCAGAAACTCGCGAGCCGCCTGCGCCAGGCAATGGCCGGGCACGACCAGCATCGCCTTGTTGATCAGACCCAGCCGACGCTGTTCCATTATGGCAGCCGCCATGGTCAGCGTCTTGCCGGCGCCAACGGCATGGGCGAGATAGGTGCTACCTGCCGAAATAATCCGCCAGATGCCGCGCTTCTGATGACCGTACAAAGAAAAGGCGCCAGAGGCGCCCGGGAGTTGCAGGTGGTCGCCGTTGAAGGATCGCGGCGCGATGTTATTGAACGTGTCGTTATAGACGCGCGCTAAGCGGTCGGTGCGATCCGGGTCCGACCAGATCCACGACTGGAAGGCGGTTTTAATCTTTGCGAGCTTTTCCTTGGCAGCCTCCGTTTCCACCGTGTTCAGCACCCGGCGCTCGGTCTCGCCGTCGCGGACGGTGTCGAAGATCTGCGGCACGGACGAGTTCAGGGCGTCGGAGAGAAGCTGGCCGGCATGGCGGCGGTGCGTGCCCCATTCCGTCGTGCCTGCCGCAGACCATTCGAGCTGACGGGCATTGACCGTCCATGTCGCCAGTTCGGGTAGGTGGTGAATGGAGATCTCGGCCTCCATCGTCTGTTTGACGAAGGCGACGACATCATCGGCCGGGATCCACGGCGCGCCGAGGCGTGTGGTAATATCGGAGGGCCTGAGATCGGCAGGCTGGACACGCTCTAGCGCCGTGACGTTTCGCGCGAAGATTGGATCAAGCTCAGCCGAAGCGCGGGCAACAGTGAGCTTCGAACGGACCGCGCCGGACAGATAGGCATCAGCCATCTGCCAGGAGCCGTTGGACGGATCGCGGAATACCGCCCCGCCCAACTCGCCGATGACATCATCAACGTCGCGGTGCAGCAGCTCGGCGATGTGATCGGGATCGACATGGCCGCGCTCGTTCAAAACCACGGCGAGCGCGTCGGATGCCGTGGTGATGACGGGTGCAGGCGGCGGTGCGATCACCCGCTCAGTAAAGATTGGACCCGGCTTGGCGGTATTGGTTTCCAGGTCATAGTCCTCGATGGAGGCGACCAGCCAGCAATCGGGATCGTCGAGGAACGGCGCAAGGTTCGGCCGGCGGTGGACCTCCCTGACCTCCCCCGTCTCCTGATCCTCCGATGTCGAGACGGAGGTGAAGTTGATCGGACCGAATTCGCGCACGAAGCTCGACCAGACGATGCGAAGCGCGACCTGCGCCTTTTGCCAGGGCTGATCGCGTTCCTGCAGTTTGAGGATGAGCCGGACCGCGTCGCGGATCGGGATCAGCTTTCGGATGATCAGGGCGTGCTTGGCGAAGATGCCGTCGGTGCTGCGGCCCTTCCTGACCTCGACCGGGACAGCAGCCCCGTCGACCACCTGCATCAGGGCCGTGGCCTTGCCGATGAAATAGCTGCCCTCGCGGACCTTGGGATCATCAGGCCGCTCTGCCATCGCATCCGCCACCTCATCCTCAAGTTCGAAATCGATTGTGGATGGCTCGCCGTCATAGATGTCCGCAGGAAGCCGTTCGATGGCAGTTTTCAAGATCGTTTCAAGATCGTCATCTGTCGGCTGGCAGGTATAAGTTTCGCCGAATGGACCTGACGTAATCGCATGGCGTCCTAGCACCATCTCGGGATGATCAACGAACCACCTGTTGATACGGACGCTGTCGCCCTCGCCTTCCAACTCCACATCCGCGAGCTCGAGCCAGCTATCGTCTCCAGCCGGCTCGTCAGCATGACGCTTCCGGAAGAAGAGGATATCGACAACGACATCCGTGCCGGCGTCAGCACGGAAACTGCCTTCGGGCAGGCGGTTTGCTCCAACAAGATCGGCCATGCCGGCGATGTGGTCGCGGGTGCGGGCATCGGCCTTGTCCATGGTGCCGGACGACGTGACAAAGGCGGCAAGCCCGCCGGGCTTCAGCCGGTCGATGGACTTGGCGATGAAATAGTCATGCAGCCGGAAGCCGAGATTGCGGAAAGCCGGATCGCTCTTCACCGCTCGATCCGAGAACGGGGGATTACCGATCGACAGATCGAAATGCGCCGGTAGGTCCGTCCGCGCAAAGTCGCCGATGGTAATCTTCGCCCGTGGCTGCAGCAACCGGACGATACGCGCGGTGACGGGATCAAGCTCGATACCGGTGACATGGCTCACCTTGGAGAGAGCATCCGGCATCAGTGCCGGAAACATGCCCGTGCCAATCCCCGGCTCAAGGATTCGTCCACCCTTGAATCCCATGCGGATCAAGCCCGACCAGATGGCACGAACGATAAACTCCGGCGTAAAATGGGCGTATTGGGTGCAGCGCGCCAGAGACGCGTATTCACCGGGTGCTACGGCACTTTCGAGATTGCCGCCCAGCTCCTCCCAGCCTTTGCGAAACGCCTCGTCGCCGGGACGCCGAAATATGCCGTTGGCCAGGTCCGACGCGCCGAAGCCGGTGAACTTGATCAATCTGGCCTGCTGGTCAGGTCGGGCTGGCAGGCCCTGACCTTCGATCTCGCCCGCCAGCAGGATGGCGGCGATGTTATCGCGTGCCCGGTCGCGCCACGATTTTGCGAGACCACGAGAACCCTGCAGCCGGAAATTGACTTTAGTCCGTATTTGCGGTGTGGGCTTCGGTTCTTTGCGGACCGGAGCAGCTGGCGCCGGTGTCGAGGGCCGGAGGTCGATATCGACCCCGAACTCTGCTGCGAAACCCGGCACACCGAGATCGAAACCGGATGAGAGAGCTGTGTTGCAGAAGAGGTCTGACGTGAAAGGATCATCATGCGCCATTGGAAAACTCCTGTGAGTGGGCGCGCCGAGGCACATTCGCTGTTGGGTGCGAGTGTTGCCAGGATGCGGATGGTGGAGATTTGGACGTGAAGACTGCTGTCAGGCAGCGATGGTTTCCGGCAGAAGACGGAATTGCACCGGCAGTTTGGCGGCGATCTCCTCGTCGGTCAGGTCGTCGAGCAGCTTCCAGATCTTCCCCTGAGCGGCGGGATAGACGAGCACGATCTGGCGATTGCGCAGATCGGCTGGAAATCTGTTGTCGGCATAGCCGCGGAAATCCACACCGGTCGCGCTCCAGATATGATCGAGCTTTTCCTGTCGGTTCATGGCACGCACCGGCCGGGACTCACGGGCGATGATCTCGGCACGCATCCGGTCGAGTGACTGACGATGGGCCAGGTCGCGATAGCCGTGAAACCATCGGGACCGATCATCAATCGTCAGCGCAAAAAACACGCTGGTGACGCTGGCGGCCAGAAACTCGCGCATGGCGAACATGTCGCCGCGGTAAAACAGCGGCGGCAGGATCTCAAACATGTGGTCGTGATCGGCTTCGGATATCTCAAACCACTCGCCGATATATCGCGTACCATTCATCCTGTTATCGTCGAACGGCGCTTGGGCGTGACGGTTGAACAGGGCATACATTTCGTGGCGGCTGGCGACGCCTTCGAATACCTTGCGGATGGTGGGAGTTTTGAACATCGACTGCTCCTGGGGTTACGACTGAAGCGAAGCCTGATCGACCTCTCCTTTCAGTCCTTTGATTACCCCTCCTCAGCCGGCGCCTCGCGGGCAGCGGGTCAAGGGCCGCCGTCAGGCGGGCGGCAGCTTCACCCTTGATGCGGTGTCCGCGTATGCGGCAGCTCTCCTCTCTCCCTCCTACTCTTCAATTCCTCATTCCAATCCTCAGCTTCCGGCCGTAGCCGCGAGAAATCGCAACCGGCGCTGTCCGCCATCTGGCGCAGGCGATCGGCAAAAACCTCACCCTGAACGTTGTTGTCGGTCGCGGCCACAAGCCACGCGCCCTCCCCGGACGCTAAGTTTTCCAACGCCTGAGCGGTCTGCGGCGACCAGCCGCCACCGGTGCTGACATAGAGCGAGTCGGATCGTGTCTGCTCGATCGCGGCCAGGCTGAGTGCATCGATTGCCGCCTCTGTGACGCAGATCCGACGAGCGCCATCCATTCCAAACTGGAAGAGCGCCTTGGTGCCACCGGTGGAAAACCCGCGCCAGTCCGAACCGCGCTCCTCCCAACCGATGACAGCGCCAGCCTCATCGACATGCTTCGCCCACATCGAACCATATGGTCCTTCGCGCAGGACGTCTGCCTCGATCGCTGCGGAGATGATCTGCCATGGCAGGACGCGGCATTGATGCAGATACCTCCAGGTCGCCGAAGCGCGCCATGGCCGTTTTCTGTTGCTCCAGCGGTCAGCGATCGAAGCCACCGTCTCCTTTTGACGGAGAGGCTTCTCCCAGGTCGGCGCGGTGGGCTGAAACGCGATGAGATCGCCGACAACCGTCAGGGCCTCCGTAAATCCGATTCCGCGCAGATAGCTTGCAAGCGCAAAGACATCGCCCTTTGCATCCGAACGGGCGTCGAACCAGCCCTTGTCGTCGTGGATGACGATGATGATGTCGTCGTCGCGGCGGAATTTGACCGCCCGGCGCGTGCTCTCTTTCCGGCCTATCGCGAAGCCCTCATGCTCAAGGACGGCTGCGCAGCCCACCCGGGCGCGCAGCTCCTCGATGTCCCTCTTTTCCATATCACCTCCTGTGTTTTCCTGACTCTTCGGACTGGCAGCGCCCAGGGCGCGAAGATGGAAGCGCGCAAGGGCGGGGTTCGCAATGTGCAGATCTGCTGGACAAGCTCGCGGCGAAGCCTCCCTTGCGCGCGCATCAGCGCAAGCGGCACGCGCTCCCCCCAAGGGGTGATCGGCTCAATGAGCCGACCGTCCAGCAAATGGGTCGTATTCGTTGATGATGGCGTCCTCGTCGCCGTCATACTCGGCGGAAGGCCTGACGCCGTATTCACCGTCGACTTCAAAGGCGGTGACCGGGACCATCAGGTCGGGGGAAAGTTGGAAGGCATGGGACTGTGCGAAAGAAAGATCGTGCGACTTCGTGAAAGGCTCCATCCGGAGCGGGCCAATTCCCGCTCGATGGCTCCGAAAAGGCCCTGAGATGGGCGCGATCACCTCGCAGGCAAAGCCAAGAGGCCCCAGCTTGCTAGCGGACCCTGCACGGGTTGATCGTGGAAGATCCGGATCTGGGCCAGGACGCCATCGACAGAGAACGGGATTGGCATGCTTCGGCGGTTGACGCAGGTTTACGCACGGCCCACGCCACGCCGGTCCCCGCTCTTCCCAGCCGGTGATAAGGCCTGCATCGGTGTGCGCCGCCCACATGCTGCCATTCGGCTCTTCCCGAACCCTGTCCTGCGAAATCGCGGCCCGGATAATCGAGGCAGGCAGGAGCCGGGCGCCGGAAAGATAGCAACAGGCAGCGGAGCCTTCCCATGGCCGCCGGCGCTTGTCCCATCGCTCGGTCAAGCTGTTGTCACACGATGGTTCCCGCGACCTGGCCATCCAGACGGGGTCGGACGGTCGGAGGCGAGCACAAAATTCAAAATGGAAGCTCCCAGCGCGTATGGCGAGGGATCAGGTCCAGGAATGCGTCTACCGGCTGGCTGACCGGGTGAGCAGCTTTGACGATAACGCTAAGCGTCCAGGAAATATCTGCGCCGGAGATAGGGATAACCGAAAAGTCATCCCTGCTCGATGCAATCAACTCCGGTGGCAACAACGCCACGCCAAGACCATGGGCGACATATTCAGGAACCGTGGTTAGATCGGCCACCTCCACCACGACCGGCCGCGAAAGTGAATGTCGAGCGAATGCGTCGTCGATGACGGCCCGTTGTCCGAAACCAAACGGCATGTCGATAAACGGCTCACGGGCAATCTCAGCGAGCGTCACATCCTGGCGCCCCGAGAGGGGATGATCCGCAGGGGCAACAAGATGGAGCCGATAGGATCGAATTGGCGTGACCCGAAGCTGCGGATCGTTGATGTTTGTGCCGACAAAGGCGGCGTCAACACTGCCTTCCTTGATGCGCTCAATGAGTTCTCCGGTGCCTCGCCGGGAAGTTTGGAGGCGCAATTGCACAGAAGGGTAGCGACGGTGAAATTCGCCGGCAAGCGCCGGCACATCGACCAATCTAAGGCCGCTCAGCATGCCAACGGTCAGGCTTCCTCTGAGCCCGCCGGACGGATGCGCAGCTGCCCTCACCGCATCAATCGCATCGATTGCCTTTCTCGCATGAGGAAGCAGTTCCCGGCCGGACTGCGTGAGCATGACCGACCGGGTAGAACGGTCGAAAAGTACAACATCAAGTTCTGCCTCCAGCGCCTTCATCGCCGCCGACAGCGTCGATTGCGTCATGTTCAGTCGATGGGCCGCCCGCGTAAAATTCAGTTCCTGCGCAAGGACCAGAAAGGCTTCCAATCGCCGCTCATCCATGACCTTTCACCATTTAATCGCTTTTCTCGATGACGATATCCTGAATTATCGTTGGACGCGATTGATTGCAATAGGTCATCAATGAGGCAGGCACAATAAAGGGAGCTACCACATGAAGGTCTTACTGACTGGTGCGAGCGGTTACATCGGATCGGCGACACTCGACGCTTTGGTTGCAGCCGGGCATGACGTCATCGGTGTTGTCCGAGATGCATCGAAGGCAGACAAGGTTCGTGAACGAGGCGCCGTTGCGGCCCTCGGCGATATAACCGATCAGACATTTCTGCGAGACATCGCCGCCACCGTGGACGGAGCGATTCACCTCGCGTCGCCAGGTGATCAGACCAGCGCTGATGCTGAGGACGTCGCTATCACTGCGATTCTGGATGGTCTCGGGCAGACGGAAAAGCCGTTCGTTTCGACGGCCGGAATATGGGATCACGGAAGCGGCGGTGCGATCACGGAAACGACACCCTTTCGTGCTCCTCAGATCACTGCGTGGCGTCCCCCGATCACACAGCGAGTCCTTGGCGCCGCTGGTGTTCGCAGCTCGGTGATCTCGCCCGCAACCGCTTATGGACGCGGAGACGCCTTGTTGCATGTCATCACCAATGGCCCGCGAATTGGCTCGGGTGAGGATTCGCTGGCGATCATCGGCGGCGGCGAGCAACACTGGACAAATGTGCATGTTGACGACCTTGCGGAACTGTATGTACTCGCGCTCGAAAAAGCCCCCGCGGGCACATATCTGATTGGCGCGAACCGAACGAACCCGACGGTAAGGGAAATCACCATCGCCGCCAGTGAAGCTATCGGCCTGCAAGGCCGCGTGGCGCCGGAGGGTGTAGCAGCAACCTTCGAGCGGCTTGGCGTTCTCGGCGAGGCTCTCCTGCTCGACCAGCAGGTCGTCAGCGCCGGTGCCCAACAACTCGGCTGGAACCCGGGCCGTCCCACAATTATCGAACATCTAGCCGGCAGCAAGGCCAGCCACGCGGCGTGAACCCGCCAACGCGCATAGGAGAAGAAAGTAATGAACAGCCCCTCACATGAACGTATTCTCATAAAGGGCGCATACGTCCTTTCGCAGGATGATGAGCGCGGTGAATTCGCGGGCGACGTTTTGGTCGCTGACGGGAAAATTGCCGACATCGGCTTCGGTCTACAGGATGACGATGCGACTATAGTCGACGGATCGGGCCACGCGCTCCTGCCCGGATTCATCGATACGCATCGGCATGCATGGCAGGGTGCATTGAGAGGTCTGGACCCGTCCTGGACCTACGCCGAGTACCGCAACCATGTCCAGATCGGGCTCGGCCCACATCTGGAACCCGAAGACGTGCGCATCGGCAACCTCGCAGCCGACCTGATGTCGCTGGACGCCGGCGTGACCACCGTCCGCGATGAATCGCACATCATGAACAGCCCGGCGCATGCCGATGCCGCGATCGCGGCGCACTGGGAATCGGGAATCCGGTCCGTGTTCGCCTACGGGTGGCCGTCGACGGAGGCCGAATCCTGGCAGTTCGGTAGCGTACGGGCGCATCCCGCCGACATCCGCCGGGTCCGCGAAAGCGTCCTGTCGGACGATTCTGCCCGGGTTACTCTTGCTGCCATGCTGCGCGGCCCCGAACTGTCGACCATGGACATCGCAACGCAGGATATCGCCCTCGCCCGTGACCTCGGATTGCAGATCAGCATGCATGTCGGGCTGGGTGAGTGGGGCGTCAAACAAGCGGCGGTCCGCAAACTCCACGATGCCGGTCTACTGGGCCCTGACATGCTCTTCATCCATGCCTGCACCTCCACGGATGAAGAGTTGCGGATGCTCGCCGACCACGGCGCGCAGGTGTCGGTTGCCTCATCGATCGAAGCGTTCATGCCGGGGCTTGGACAGCCTGCCACCAACCGCATGGTTGCGGCCGGATTGCGTCCGAGCCTGAGCCTGGACGTCGAAACCTCGGCTGCGGGCGACTTGTTTGGCGCAATGCGCGCCGCACTGGTCTACCAACAACTGGTCCGTGCGGGGGCAACTGGTCTCATGGAGAGAAACCTGGAGGCTCTGCCGACATTCGACTCTCGCGATTTGCTCGCCTTTGCTACGATCAACGGCGCACGCGCCTGTGGCATCGACGATCGCACCGGCAGCATCACGCCCGGCAAAGCGGCCGATCTCATCATGATACGGCTCACCGACGTCAATCTGCTGCCAGCCACGGATGTTGCCGCAACAATCGTCACCGGCGCGCATTCCGGAAACGTGGCCTATGTCATGGTCGCAGGCAAGGTCGTGAAGTCGGACGGCATTCTGCAAAACACTTTCGGCATCGAGGAGCTGGCGTCGAAATCGCGAGACCGCATCTACAGCCGGGCGGGTCTTGCCATGCCAGGTATTGAGCACCGGCGAATGATTTCGTCTCAGAACGTTGGCAACTAAGATGTTACAACGGACTTTGCCTGAAGGCAAACACAGGGGGGCCGGATTGCGCGGCCCCCGGGCTGTCGCGGTGATTGCAGCGGCCTTCTTCGTTACGATGCTTGGCCCGACCATCCCGACGCCGCTATATCCTATATACGAAGAGAACCTCGGGTTCGGCGGACTGATGGTCACGACGATTTTCGCCACCTATGCCGTAGGTGTTGCCGTCGCTCTCATGCTTTTCGGGCGCCTGTCGGATCAGGTCGGACGGCGAGCTTTGTTGTTGCCCGGCCTGGCGCTCGCACTGATGAGCAGCGCGGTCTTTCTCATACCGGACAGTATTGCGGCCCTGTTTGTCGGCCGTATTCTTTCGGGACTCTCGGTCGGCATATTCACCGGAACCGCCACGGCGGCGCTGACCGACCTTGCCCGGTCAGGCGCGCAACGGCGGTATAGCCTTATCGCAGCCCTGGTAAATATGCTTGGCCTCGGCTTGGGTCCCGTCATCGCAGGTGCACTTGCCGAGTTTACAACCGCCCCACTGACACTGCCATATTTATCGCACATAGGGCTCGTCCTCGTCGCGATCATCGGAATTGTCATGATTGCAGAACCGCTGGATCGGGGCGCAAAACCCTTCAAATGGGAGTTTCAGCGTCTAAGTCTTCCTCCCCAGGTCCGCGGCACCTTTATCGCAGCGGCCACCGCAGGCATCGCTGGCTTCTCCGTACTCGGTCTTTTTGCCTCAGTAACCCCAGCGCTTCTCATTCAAGTTCTTGGCATTACCAACCATCTCGTGTGCGGGCTTATTGTTTTCGCCCAGCTCGGCTTTTCGGCCATAGGGCAGATCGCCAGCACGAAAATGCGCGATCGGTTGGCTATGTTGATTGGTACAGCGGCGCTATCCGCCGGGGTTTGTTGACAGGGGTGAGCATTTTGGCTTCATCATTGCCGATACTTCTCGCCGGGGCGGCCGTAGCCGGACTAGGGCAAGGTATGAGCTTTCGCGCCTCGCTCAGCGCTTTGGCCGAGCGAAGCCCGGTGGAAAGCCGCGGCGAAATCACATCCACCTTTTTCCTTGTGCTTTATGTTGCGCAGGCGCTGCCAGTCATGGGCGTCGGGGTAGCGGCAGCACCACTCGGACTGGAGTCGCTGGTGTCGGTTTCGCCGTATTCGTGGCCCTTGTCGCAGCAAGCGCGTTTCTCAGCTTGCTCTTGCAACACGGTACACGCCACAGCCAAGGATGAAGGCTGACCATTGCCGAGGCCGACCGGTTACAGTGGTTACGTCTTGCCTTTGCAATGCGGGTTTATGATCCAACCCTGTCCAGTTTCGATGCGCACAGGAATAACAGGTCGGCCATCTCCGCCCGGGTGATATGCGCCTTTTGCGAATAGGTGACGAAATGGTCTGTCGCGAAATCCCTTCCTACGATAGAAGATAGGAGCGCTAAGAACCTAACAGCCGCCCCACCGGAGACCGCGGCCTCTGTTCGCAGTGTCAGCCAACGCTGACGCGGTTCGGGAAGAAGATGATCCGCGGGGTGGTCGATTGAAGGATGGAACATATTGTCGAACAGCGGCACGCCTTTGCGGCTGGCCGTGTCGTAGAGAGTTTCCGCATACCGGAAAGCACGGTCTGTCGGCTCTATCGTGTCGAAGTGAATGCCTGTAACGCTGATCGGCAGTTCAAACGCTTTGACAAAAGCTTCCAGGAAATCTCCCCATGTGGCGGAGTTTTCCGGAAAGAAACAATATCCGGCATCGTCTTCGGGCAAGAAGCCCTTCAGTGCCATCCACTGGATGCCCTGGAACCGGGGATGCTCGGAACCAACATCCGAGAAATAGGTTAGCTTGTAGTTCTGTTTGAGCATGACGTCCTGGATGCGTTCAACAGCGATATCCGAAACGTCGCCGCCATGCCTGATCGCCAGGCTGGCAGCGATGCCCGCAGCCGCTCCGGTTTGCGCCCAGACCGCCTCGACCCTTAACGCGCTAAACGCGACATGCGTGGCGGAAATCGTCGTCGTGACCAGCAGATTGTCGACGCCCTCTGGCACCAGACATCCGAATGGAACCTGGTACGGCGCCCGAAGTGTCCGGATGAACATCGAACCGTCATAGGTGTTCGTCATTGGATTCGGTTCGTCGTGGCAGCGTCGGCTTTCGACGCCCCAATCGCCGATCGCGATGGAGTCCTTGCGCAGCGGCGGGCGCGGGCCTAGCCCCGCCAGATAGGCGCTTACATCGTTTTCCTTCAGTTGGACGGGACCCCGGAAACGCCGTCCTTCCCGCACATATGGCGAGCGCGGCATGTTGTTGTTGTCTGCGAATTCGTCTTCGGACAGCCCAAGCTGAGGCATGCTGCCATCGGTCTGAATGAAATAGAGGAAACCGAGCGAGTGGTTTATGAAATCTTTTCGGATCTCGGTTCTCTCTCGCGGATGGGACAGGATGTAATCCCGATTTCCCCTGAGGCGGTCGTCGCCGAAATAGCGTTGATTGGTCAGCATTTTTCCGAACATGCTCGGTTGCAACTCGGTCCCGAAGGCGCCGCCCTGTTCCGGCGCGTTCCTGGGCGCCCATGAATACAGGCTGGCGTCATAATCTTTCGGCGGCGTCTTCAACAGATGTCCTTCATAGCCGGTCGGGCGGTAACGAACACTCATCCTGCACGTAAACGACATGATGGCGTCATCGCCCTCGCCCGTGCTGCCCGGCAGGATTGTCGACGGCAGATAGCCGCCTTTTGTGATGCCGCGCTCATGGGTGGAGGTGAATATGACACCGGCATGGGGCTCTTCGGGCGATCGCGCTTCGCGCCCGATGTCGAAAGGTGCGCCCGCCCATGCCGCGACATCGCCCTCATAACTCGCATCAATGACCTGTTTGGCCCTGACGACGTTCGGCGGCTTCTGCGGCTTCTGCGGCGTCTGCGCGAGACTGCCGATTGCATCGATCGCCGGCTCCCAAAGCACTTCGTCGATATAGGTTCCATCTCGCATGGTCACACCAATCGCAACCGCGCCGTTGATGAAGGTGATCTTGTCGTGTTCGGCGATCATCTCGCGCCAAATACGCTCGGCGACGTGGAATTCCCAAAACACATCCGAACCGCTTCTCAACATCGGATGGTCAAGCCCGGCATCGGCATAATACTTGCGGACCCGGCCGATGAACTCCTCCGTCACCCCGCTGAGCGATTGAAGCGAGCCCGTATCAAAGCAATGAACTCCGTTCGTGGTGGTTCCCCCCAAGGAGGAGGTGGGCTCCAGGACCACGACGCGTGAGCCGGCGCGCGCTGCGGAAATCGCAGCCGAGCAACCGGCTACGGTGCCGCCGACAATCAGGATCTGAGTTTCTATTATGCTGTCGGTAGTCACATCTGGCCCCTTCCTGCATTCGTCTCTTTTCAAAATCCCGGATCGGATTGCCCCGGCCGTTCCACTCAGGCTTAAAGATTGGCGAGCAGCGGCAAAGAACGGACCCGCTTGCCGGTCGCGGCGAACACCGCATTGGCCAGCGCGGGCGCCACGGCGGGCACCGCAGCTTCGCCGACGCCGCCAAGTGCTTCGCCGCTTTCGATGATATGAACGTCGATCTGCGGCGTTCCCGCAAGCCCGGCCACTTCATAGTCGTAGAAGTTGTTCTGTTCGGCGCGGCCATCCTGAATATCGATCTTCTCCTTGAGGGCTGCGCTCAGGCCCATGACGATACCGCCTTGCATCTGCGCAACGACCGAATCCGGATTGATTGCCCGACCACAGTCGATCGCCACCGTCACGCGATGCACCATCGGAGCCCCGTCCTTCATCGAGATCTCCACCACCTGAGCGACAATGCTGCCGACGACGTCGGTGATGGCGATCCCCTGGAAATGACCTTCGGGTAGCGCGACGCCCCATTTCGCCTCACGTGCAACCTTCTCGAGGACAGCAAGGCCGCGCGCACTGTCCTTGAGCAGACGACGCCGGAACTCGTAAGGGTCCGCTCCGGCGGCATGCGCCAGTTCGTCGACGAAAGACTCGATGAAAAAACCGTTCTCCGAAGCACCGACCGATCGCCAGTAGCCAATGGGCACAAAAGTTGGGGTAAACACGAACTCACCGGCAACGTTTGCCACAGAATACTGTTGGAGGAGGCCCGGCGCGGACACAGTCTGCGATCTAAATCCCAGCCATGCGATCGGGTCGGACCCTTCGATCAGAGGAAAGCCGACGGTATGTTCGAGGATGGACGGACCGGATTTGCGCATGACGAATGCTTCGACTGCGCCGTCCGGTGTCAGGGCGGCGGTCAAACGCGCGGACATCGCCGGACGGTAGAAATCGTGCTGGACGTCTTCTTCGCGTGTCCAGATCAGTTGCACCGGGCGATCGACGGCCATGGCGGCCCGGATCGCCTGAACGACGAAATCGGTCTCGTATTTTCGCCCGAAGCCGCCGCCGGGCATAGTGGGATGGATTAGGATGTTCTCTTCCGGGAAGCCGGTGGTGGAGACGGCCGCTTGCAACGTCGCGCTCAGACCCTGTGTCGGGACCCAGACCTCGCAGTGATCTCCTTGCACCCAGGCTGTGCAGTTCATCGGCTCCATCGACATATGCGCCAGATAGGGCGTGTCGTAGTCAGCACTCAGGACCTGCCTTGCCTTGTCGGTTCGGGCCGCCGAGAGCACGGCATGCGGGTCGCCGCCTTTGATCGGCGTCGATACCTTGCCGTTTTTCATATTGCTCGATCGGGTGGAAATCAGATCCGCCGTCGTCACCTTGTCGTTTGCCGTTGCAGAAGATGTAAACTCCAGCGCTTCGACAGCGCTTTTGGCTTTCCAGAAGGATTCAGCGACCGCGATCACCGCGTTCGGCATCTTGACGACCGCAAGGACGCCCTGCGGCAGTTTTTTGTCATCGACCGTCTCGACAACACTTCCGAACACCGGCGCGTGTCGGATGGCGGCATAGGCCATGTTCGGCAGACGCACATCAATTCCGAACTTTGCGCTGCCGTTGGTCTTCGATGGAATATCGAGGCGTGCGATGGGATGGCCGACAAGCTTTTTCGTGCCGAGCACCCGAGGCGTTTCGACTTCGTCCAACGCAATCGCATCCGCGACCAGTTCGCCGAAGCCGGCGGACTTGCCGCCCGCACTCACCACACAGTCGGATACGAAGCAATCCGCTGCCGGGACCTGCCATTTCGCAGCCGCAGCAAGCACCAGACGTTCGCGCGCACCGGCGGCTGCCTTGCGCAGCGGATCGTGCCAGTTGCGCACCATCAAGCTGCCATGCGTGGCCTGTTCATTGATGCCCGGAACAAGGAAGGCGGAATGCGTGCCGGGGCCTTCAACACTTACGTCTTCCCAACGCGCGCCAAGCTCATCGCACAAGATCATTGCGAGCGATGTGTGCGACCCCTGCCCCATGTCGAAGGCAGGCGCCACCAGCCGAACCCGTCCATCCGCGCTAATCGAAATGAAGGGGTTCAATGCATGAAGATCGCTGCTCTGCCTGGCAGCAGCGGGCTTTGCCAGGCGCAGCTCGACAACGAGTGCAGCAGCGGCACCGACAAGTAATGTGCGTCGAGAGATGTCCATGGATGGTGTCGCTCCGGAAGTTCTCACATTGTACCTGCGGCATGGTGAATGGCAGCCCGGATGCGCGGATACGTGCCGCAGCGACAGATATTCGTCATCGCCGCATCGATCTCCTCATCCGTCGGATGCGCACTCTCCTTGAGAAGCGCACTTGCCGCCATGAGCATCCCCGACTGACAGTAGCCGCATTGGGGAACCTGGAGTTCGATCCAGGCACGCTGCAAAGCGGTCATCTCGCCTTCTGCGGGGGCCAACCCCTCGATCGTGACGATTTCGGCCCCTTCGGCATCCGACAGCGCAACCTGGCAGGAGCGTGTGGCCTCGCCACTCAAATGCACAGTACACGCGCCGCAAACACCCGCTCCGCAGCCGAATTTCGTACCGGTCATGTTGAGATTTTCGCGAAGCACCCACAGCAGCGGCGTATCGAGCGCGGCGTCAACGACATGTGCGACGCCATTTATGGTCAATTTAATCACGATCTTGCTCCAGATTCGGCTTTAACGAGTACCGTGGGTCGTGGAAGCGGCAAAAGACCACGCAAGGACCGCTAACGTTCGGAAGGGGCGGCGTTCACGCCAACTTCGTCGCGACATGAGCGAGCCGCGCCTCTCGCGCGACCCGGCTGGACAGTCAAAACGAGGTCAGTTCGCTTTGATTAATGCACACGCGGTCTGCTCGATCGGGCGGAAAGCTGTCGTTCCGGGGATCGACGTAATGATCTTCATGTTGTCCCCCTCCTCCGCCTGTTCGTCGCGGGTCTTGACTTCAACCAGTTGAAGATCGTGAACATGCAGGCCATTGGGCAAAATCTTGCCGCCATGCGCGTACATATCGTCAACCGGCGCAGCCTTGACTGCCGCCATCACCGCCTTGGGATCGTCCGATCCAGCCGATTTGACCCCCTTGAGGTAAGAAAGGGTTGCCGAGTAAACGGAGGCTTGGAAGTCCGACGGCATCTGGCCGGCTCTCTTCTTGAAACGCTCGGTCCAGGCACGCGTCTCCTCATTCTGGTTCCAGACGAAGGACGTCACGAAAGTCAGGCCCTTCATCACGTCGATGCCGGCGGCGTTGATCTGTGGGTCTGACATGAAAAACACGGCCATCTTCTGCCCGGCATCGGCGATACCGAACTCGGACGCCTGCTTGAGCGTGTTCACCGTGTCTTCGCCGAAATTGATGATCCCGATGATGTCGGCGCCGCTCGACTGCCCTTGAAGGAGATAGGAGGTGAAATCCGTCGATCCAACCGGATGACGCACCCCGCCGACGACCTGGCCACCTTCCTCGGTGAGAAAGTCCTTGAACGCCTTTTCTATGCCGTGGCCGGCGGCATAGTCAGCAGTGATGAAATACCACTTCTTGGCTCCTTCCTTCACCAGGCTGGTGGCCACGCCTTTTGCAAGTGCATAGGAATCGTAGGTCCAATGAGCCGTATATGGCGAACAGTCTTCCTCGACCAGCCGTGATGTCGAGGAGCCGGAGACGAAGACAAGCTTGTGAGTTTCCTTGGCGATGCTCGCCACGGCGAGCGCGACGGCGGAGCTTGGAATATCGACGATCAGGTCGACCCCTTCGCTTTCAAACCACTGGCGCGCGATTGAAGCGCCCACATCCGGTTTGTTGCGATGGTCGGCAGATACGATCTCGACAGGCTTCCCCAAGGCGGTGCCACCGAAATCCTCGACCGCCATCTCGGCTGCGACGACAGAGCCACGGCCACCGAAGTTCGAGTTCTGTCCGGACATATCCGTCAGAACCCCAATTTTGACGCTGTCATTCGCGGCAGCTGTAATGGTTGTCAGAAGCAGCGCGGCCGCTGCGGCCGAAAGAATGCAGTTTCTCCCCATAGTCCCGATATCCTCCCGTTACATTGAGACATGTGTGCTTACATGGAACCTCAAAATTTGCAATTTGAGCAGCCATGCACATCCTATATCCCCATAGGCACAAACTATGACAGTTCCGAATGCGGGACTACTCCGCCGCGATGGCGGCCGGTGGTGCCAGGATCGCACGAATGCGGTGGCGATCGACCAGTTCACGCAGGATGCCGAGCAAGGTAGACTGCACGATCTGCGCCGCGACAGAAAGCGGCCGTTCTCGCTTGTGAACCACATAGGCATTGCGCCGCAGAACCGGATTCCTGATCGGTGTCATTTGCAGCTGGCCCTGATGCACAAGCTCGAAAACGGCAGCATGCGATTGAACCGTATATCCACTGGCGCGGGACACGATGGAACTGATGTGCCGGAGGGAGTCGATTTCCATATCGACATTGAGCTTCAGGCCCTCGGATCGCGCGACCATCTCGATATAGGCCCGCAAGCCATGCCGCTGGCTCGGCATGATAAGTGGCAAACGCGCGACATCCGCAAAATCAATCGCCGTAAGCGGAGATTTGGGAGGGGACAGATCCTCCGGCACGTCATCGACTGCGTGAATGAAAAACAGATCCTCGGTCAAAAAGTGCACGCTTTTGAGATGCGAACAATCTTGACCCTGATAGATCACGCCGAGATTGACGTCGTCGGTCATGACCCAGTCACGCACCGTGCCTGACATGCCTTCGCTGATGCGAAGCTTGATCTCGGGATGCTCGATCCGGAGTGTTTCGGCAAGGGGCACGCTCAGCAGGATCGCGAGCGAGGGGGGAAGCGCA
>Ga0247813_10001093_pt1 | contig 21574 bp, 16 predicted proteins | sample UWRJL169409C1_FD_180719 | JGI IMG/M metagenome (GOLD analysis project Ga0247813, IMG submission 180719) | Plant litter microbial communities from Arlington Agricultural Research Station in Wisconsin, United States - UWRJ-L169-409C-1 | ecosystem: Environmental > Terrestrial > Plant litter >...
GGCTCGGTGCCCGACAGGAAGAAGGCGAGGATGAACTCGTCGAGCGAAATGGTGAAGGAGACGAGCAGGCTGGAGATGATGGCAGGCGCCACCACCGGCAGCGTCACCCGGCGGAAGGTGCCGATGGCGGTTTCGCCGAGGTCGAGCGAGGCTTCCTCCAGCGAACGGTCGAAACCATCAAAGCCGGAAATCAGCACCGACAGCGCATAGGGCAGGCAGAACACCGTCTGGCCGAGAATGACGGTTGCCAACGACAGTTCGAGGCCGAGTTGGAGGACGATCATCAGGAGCGATACGGCAACGATGATCTCAGGCAGGAACAGCGGTGCCATCAACAGGCCTGTCGCTGCGCGCTGTCCGCGGAACTTGTAGCGGGTGACGGCGCGGGCCGCGCAGATGGCAAGGCCGGTGGAGAGAACGGATACGCAGATGCCGACGATCAGGCTGTTTCTGGCTGCCGCCAGCATGGCCGTATTGCCCCAGAGCGAGGCGTACCATTTGGTGGTGAAGCCGGCGAGCGGGAAGGTGGTGGAAGCGGCATTGTTGAACGAGAAGACCGGCAGAAGCAGGATCGGCAGATAGAGGAAGGCAAGGTAAGCCGTCACGTAGACCGGCAGCCAGCGGGATTTTCGAATGCCGTGACGACCGCTCATTTGATCCGCCTCACGAAGAGTTTGAGGGCCAGTACCATGCAGCCGGCCATGGCCGAAACGATCACCATCGTTGTCACGGACAGGGCGGCGCCCAGCGGCCAGTTGGCGCCCTTGCCGAACTGCGCCTGGATGGCAGTGGCGATCATCACGCCGTCCTTGCCGCCGACCAGTTTTGGCGTGACGTAATCGCCCACAGTCGGGATCATCACGATCAGGAAGGCCGAAATGACGCCCGGCAGAGACAGCGGCAGGGTGACGCGCAGAAAGCTCCAGACCTTGTTGTCGCCAAGATCATGCGCCGCCTCGATCAGCGACCGGTCGATCTTTTCCAGGGACACATAGATCGGCAGGATGGCGAAGGCTGCCCAGCTATGGACCAGCGTGATGATGACGGCGTTGGAATTGTAGAGCAGGCCGGTCACCGGTTGATCGATCAGCCCGGTCGACATCAGCCCCGTATTCAGCACGCCCTGATAGCCGAGAATGACCTTCCAGGACATGACGCGCAGCAGGTAGCTGGTCCAGCAGGGCACGGTGATCAGGAACAGCCAGAGGTTCTTGTGGACGCCGCCATGGAAGGAAATGAACCAGGCGACGGGATAGGAGAAGGTGACGGTGATGAGGCTGACGGCGAGCGAGATGGTGAGCGAGCGCCAGAGCAGGTCTCGGTAGATCGGTTCGCTCAAGGCGACACGGTAATTTTCGAGCGTGAAGCTGCGGTCGATGGTCAGGTAATCCTGGGACCAGAAGCTGTAGGCGATGACGATGAGGACCGGCAGGAAGAGCAGCGCCAGCGCGTAAAGCAGGGTCGGCGAGATCAGCGTCAGGCCCTTTGCCTCGTCGCTGGATGCCCAGCGGCGGCTCCCGGCAAGGGGCTGTTTGCTCTCCACGTCGATGGAGTCCGGCAACGCCACCATCAGCGCCACCCTTGCGGCACGGTGCCGTGACAACAGTGAAAATGCAGGGATCGTATCATGCCGTCCGTCCCGGGCGGTTTTCCGCCATTCTTTGGTTCCCGGAAGCAGAATGAGCGCAAAACGGGATTGAACGCAAGTGTTTTTTCTGCCAATATTGATTGAACGGACATTCAAAATAAAAGTAATTGATGTTTTGTATCAATTACATAATTTGACATTATGTCATTAAATTATCTGTGGAGGCGGGAAATGGCAGCCAAACGTGAAGACGTGATCAGCCCCTTGGGGGCTTCGGACAGCATGGTTGCGCTGGCCCGCGATCATCTTGTTCAGCCCTGGCCGACGGCCGGCGAGATCGGTGCCGAGGCGCGCGGCGGCATTGTCAGTGGCGAGGGCATCTATGTTGTCGATGGTGAGGGTCGAAAGCTGATCGACGGCCCTGCTGGCATGTGGTGCGTCAATGCCGGGCATCGGCGCAAGGAGCTGGCCGACGTGCTCTACCAGCAAGCGATGGACCTGTCCTACAATTCGCCGTGGTACACGATGAACGAACCGTCGGTGACGCTGTCGGCGCGGCTTGCCGGTCATGCGCCCGGCGATCTCAATCATGTCTTCTATACGACCGGCGGCTCCTCTGCGGTCGAGACGGCGCTGCGCTTCATGCAGTTCGCCAACAATGTGAAGGGCCGCCCGGAAAAGAAGCTGATCGTCTCGCGGCAGGGCGGCTATCACGGCTCGACCTATCTGTCCGCCTCGCTAAACGGCCGTCCACGCGATCACGACTGGATGGACAGCGCTAGTGAGCAGGTGGTGAAGCTGACTTGCCCCAATCCTTTCCGCCGGCCCGAGGGCATGAGCGAGGCCGCCTTCTGCGATTTTCTTGTCGAGGAGTTTCGGGCAGTTATTGAGGCAAGGGGTGCCGAGCGGATCGGTGCGTTCATTGCCGAGCCGGTGATGGCGTCCGGTGGTGTCATCGTCCCGCCGGAAGGGTATCTGCGCCGGATGCGGCAGCTTTGCACAGACAACGACATCCTGTTCATCGCCGACGAGGTGGTGACGGCGTTCGGGCGGCTGGGGAATGTCTTTGCATCCAAGGATGTTTTCGGCATCGAGCCTGATATGATCACCTTCGCCAAAGGGGTCACCTCCGGCTATTTCCCGCTCGGCGGGGTGATGATCGCGTCGCGCCTGTTTGAGGAATTGCGCCGGTCCAACCATCCGGATGCGATGTTTGCCCATGGGCTGACCTATTCCAGCCATCCGATCGGTTGCGCTGTTGCGCTGAAGAATCTCGATATCCTGGAAGAGGGGCTGCTTGATCACGCGCGCGCCGTGTCCGGCCATTTCCAGGCGAGCCTGAACGCGCTCGAAGATCTGCCGCTGGTCGGCGAGGTGCGTGGGGTCGGGCTGATGGCCTGCGTCGAATGTGTCGCCGACCGGGTCCACAACAATCCGCTGACGCTCGATCTCGAAGTCGGAAAACGCATCGACAAGCATTGCCAGGAACTCGGTCTTCTGGTGCGGCCGCTGATCAACATGTGCGTGATGTCGCCGCCGCTGACCATCACCGTGCCCCAGATAGACGAAATGACCGCGATCCTGCGCACCAGTATCCGCCGGACGATGGATGAGTTGGTGCGCGAAGGGCTCTGGCACGGCTGAGCATTCTCTTGAGCAGGGCATTCATTCCCCGCCATGCTCAATTTTAAAGGGCCGGTTTTTCCGGCCCTTTCTTTTGGTTTGTCAGGAGGTGGCAGACCGCAGCCGGCTGTTCATTCCGGCCATTTCCCGTTCGTCCGGGGCTGCGGGAAGGTTCATAACCGGCAGGATGGCCCGCAGGTGATCATGGTGGGTACGGACGCCATATTCGAGATCGGACAGGTAGAACCCGCTGAACGCCTTCGAGGTCATGGATTCGTTTGACCAGATCGTCAGCTGCACATCCTCGGCCTGCGTATCGCGATCGATACGGTGGGCGAGGTAGCGGGCGGTGCGTTGCTGCCGGGTTTCCTCGCGGTGGCGGTAGACGCCACCCCGCAGGATCGTTTCGCCGGTCGAGAGCGGAAATTCCTGATAGAACTGGACTGCTTCCGGCGTTACTGCGATCACTGCATTGGCGAAGATACCGTAGTAGATCCAGGCCTTGCGCAGATGCTCCGGCAGATGGGTGGCCTCCGGGGCGATCTTGACATAGTTGCGCACGCTCCAGCGGCGTCCGGCATGCGGATTATACGTGGCAAACGAGCGGCAGAGGCCGTTGACGAACGGTTCGTCGTAATAGGTCGAGCCATAAAGGTCCTGCAGCGCCGGATGCGCCATCGCCACGTGATAGCCCTCGTTGTCGACATCGCGGACGGATTTCCAGTTGACCGGCGAGACTTGGGTCCAAACATCGCCGGCGGGAACCATGTCCTGCGTTTTGTATTCACTCAGTTCCGCGGCGAAGGGCTGCATCAACTCGGCGACGGACGCTTGAGGTCCGGGCGCAAAACGGATGAAGACGAAGCCCATCCAGACTTCGAGGTCGAGCCGCAACAGGCCGAATTCCTGCTTGTCGAGCGGTGGGAAGGAGCGGGGGCGGGCGGCGCCCCGCAGCGTCCCGTCGAGATTGTAGACCCAGCCATGGAACGGACAGACGAGCGCATTGCGGCAGGTTCCCTTGTCGTCGGCCACCACGCGCGAGCCGCGATGGCGGCAGATATTGTGAAAGCCGCGCAGGGTGCCGTCCTGGTCGCGCAGGATCAGTGCGCGCTCGCCGACGACGTCCATGGCGATGTAATTGCCGGGCTCCGGCACGTCTGAAATGTGGCAGGCGATCTGCCAGTGCTCGCGGAAGATATGCTGTTTTTCAAGCTCCAGCAGCGCGTCGCTGTGATAGCACCAGCCGGGCAGGCCGCTGCGGTCCCAGTCATTGGGAACGCCGATGTTTCGGGTCATTTCGTTCATGAATTTCCCCATTATTTGCTGAACGTTCATTCAATACAATCACATTTTCCTATGGAAAGGAATAGCTTGTGAAATTGTGTGGAGTGTAAATCTCAGTGGATAACAGATTTCCGGGTCGATACAGGTGTTGCCGGATGGAGCGATGGCATTGTCTGTGTCGCGGGATAGCCACCGGCCGAGCGGCCTATTTATCCAGCTCCGGATAAACCCGGTCGAGAAAGCCCGGGCGCAGCTTTTCACCCATCATGCAATCGGACGGGGCGCGCGTCTGTACCGGGATGATCTGGCCGGCAGACGGACCGCCGCTCACCTCCATCACCAGCTTCTGCCGGATGGCGACGGCGAAATCTTCCGGTTGGTGGACCGGCAGAACGAACGATCCGGGCCCACCGATGACACAATCGGCATAGTACCGGTCAAGCGAAACTGGTCCGCCGGAGGGGCGGATGAGAATGGCAAGGCCGTTGATAACGATGCCGTTGGCAACGGCTGCGTCGCGTGCCGGATCGACCGGGGGGCCGAGATTGTTCGGCCCGTCGCCGGAGACGTCGACTACCCGGCGCATCGCATCGTAGGGGCTCGCCGATATCAGTTTCGATGCGAAGGTGATGGCATTGGAAATCGACGTGCCGCGGCGGGTGAAGACCGGCCGGGAGGCGAGATGTTCGGCGAGGTCCGCAGCATCATGCGCGTCGTCAATCAATTGCCAGCCGATGACGGAGGTCTCGTTGACGCTTCCTGCCCATTCGAAATAGCTGACGGCGATGCGGCCGTTGAGGCCGGCGGTGACCGCGTTGATGAAATCCGGATGGCGCAGGGCCTCGACATAGCCCATGCGCTGCACTTGCGCCTCTTCAAGATCCATTGACCCCGACATATCGACGGCGAGCACCAACGCCACATCCACTTGAGCCGCATTGGCGGCAGGTGTCGCAATGGGGGTGCCCGAAATCGTGAGAAACATCGCAAGTGTCGTCAACATCAGGTCATCCAATCGCTGCTACGGATCGTATGAAACTAAAATGTAACACAGATCGTTGGTTAGGTGACCGTCCTGCATGCGAAGGCCTTCAACAATCGGTGATGGGTAACGGAGGCCATATTTAGTGACCTTTTCGATCGACTGGAGTAGGCGTGCGATGCTTATGAAAAACGATACCGACGCGGTCGTTCTTGACCGATTGCAGAAATCGGCGTTCGGGTATTTCCTTGAGTTCGTCAATCCTGAAAACGGCCTGATTGCCGATACGTCTCTTCCGGATGCTCCATCGAGTATAGCCGCAACCGGATTTGGACTGTCCAGCTATCCGATCGGCGTAGAACGCGGCTGGATCAGCAGGCAGGATGCTGCGGCAAGAACACTCACCACGTTGCGTTTCTTTGCCGGGAGCCCGCAGAGCCGTGACAAGGATGCAGCGGGTTACAAAGGGCTCTATTACCATTTTCTTGACATGAAGACGGGGTTGCGGACATGGCGCAGCGAGCTGTCGCTGATCGACAGTGCGCTCCTTATTGCCGGCATGCTGACTACCGCTGCCTATTTTACTGAGGACAACGACACCGAGGCTGAGATTAGATCATCTGCGGCCATGCTTTATGCCCGGGCCAATTGGGCCTGGGCACTCGACGGGAGCGGCGCATTGTGGCTGGGCTGGAAACCGCGAACAGGCTTTTTGCCCTATCATTGGACGTCCTACAGCGAAGCAATCATTCTCTACGTTTTGGCCCTTTCGTCGCCCTCCTATCCGATCGGCAAGGAGAGCTATGATGCCTTTACCAGCAAATTCGACTGGATGACGGTCAAGGGCGAGCCGTTTCTCTATGCAGGGCCACTCTTCATCCACCTGTTTTCACATGCCTGGATCGATTTTCGCGGTATCCGTGATGAAGCCGTGGCGGCCCATGCTACCGATTATTTCGAAAACACCCGCCGCGCCATCGCTGTCCAGCGGGATTATGCGATCAAAAATCCAGGCGGCTTTACCGGTTACGGCGCTGACATCTGGGGACTGACATCCTGCGATGGTCCCCAGCGGCCCCGCCGTCTGCAGGATGGGCGCCGCCAAGCCTTTGCCGGCTATGCCGCCCGCGGCGCACCTCTCGGTCCGGATGATGGTACGATTGCACCATGGGCGCCACTTGCCTGTCTGCCGTTTGAGCCCGATCTTGCGATGACCGCTACGCGTCAGATGCTTTCCAGCTATCCGGGCGTCATTGCAGACGGCCGATTTGCCGGTAGCTTCAATCCGAGCGTTCCAGGAAAGACGCCGGAGGGGTGGCTCAACAATCGCAGCGTCGGCCTTGACCAGGGATTGCTGGTGATGATGATCGAAAACCACCGTAGCGGCATGATCTGGGATCTGTTGCGCGAGGCGCCGGTTATCCGGCGCGGCCTGTGGCGTGCAGGCTTTTCAGGTGGTTGGCTTCCGGGCTGAGGCATGCGGCCATGGACTGCATGGTTTCGGCGTGCCTGCGGCACAGCAGATTGTTCCAATCTGTGGCGGCTGCATGCCAAACGGCAATAAAGTGTTTGATGTTTTTACGGAACATCAGAACCATATCTGCTCTTGAGCGGATGATCACGCTAGGCGCGCCGATCCAATTTTCCTATAAATTTTTCGTGAAAGGTTGCTAATGCAACTGGCTGCCATAAATAACACTGAATGGTTGCTTGTATTGTGAGCTACTCTTCGCGCCTAACGGAAAATAGTTCTTTAGGAAACTTGATGTAGAATAGCCGGTGTGCTGAAGCGCCAAGAATCTTTCATAGAGAAAAGAATGAAATCGGCGAGGTCCGAACAGGAATTCCAGAATATTCTTCGCCGCCTGGGACTTGCGCTTGACGCTTCCCAGATCGGCGTGTGGGAGCATGACACGAAAACAGACGAAGTCATCTGGGATTTGCAGATGCACCGTCTCTACGATACCGGCAGAAAGAAACGGCGTGTAGCAGCGGGTGTCTGGCTCAATGCCATCCATCCCGATGACCGTGCCCAGGCCCTGGCGGATTTCGACGCGGCGACGGCGCGAAAGGGTGCTTATTCCTCTGAATACCGGATCGTTCTGCCTAATGGCGACATCCGCTATCTGCGCTCGCGCGCCGATTCCTTCGAGGAAGACGGCAATCTGACTTTCATTGGCGCCGAATGGGATGTGACTGCCGATGTCCTGCTCAATCGCGAGCTTCTGCAGCAAAAGGCGATTGCCGAGGCACGCGCCGTTGCCCTGGAGGCAAGCACGCGGCGGATCGAATATGCCGCGGAACATGATTACCTGACGGGGCTTCCCAATCGCCGCTTCTTCGACCGGCGCTTGGCGGAACTGGCCGAGCATCCGGAACTTGAAAAACTGGCGATCCTTCATATCGGTCTTGACCGGTTCAAGCAGGTGAACGACACGGCCGGTCATGCCGTTGGTGACGACGTCTTGAAATCGTGTGCCCAGCGCATTGCCTCGGCGGTGCCGAGCAACTCCTTTATCGCCCGCGTCAGCGGCGATGAATTCGCGGTTTTGATCACGAATTTTGGGTCGTTGGAGGACTTGAAAAATCGTGCCGAGCGGCTGGCGCAGCAGCTGAAACAATCCATCTGGCACAATGACGAGGTGCTGCGCACCGGCGCGTCGATCGGCGTTGCCGCCGCCAGTGGCCGCAACGTCGCCAACCTTCTGGCGGATTCTGACATTGCCCTGCACCGCGCAAAAAGGATCGGCCGTGGGCGGGTAGAGATCTTTTCGGCGCAACTGAAGGCGGAGCTCAACAACGAACGGCGGGTTGGAAAACAGTTTGCCCGCGGCCTGGAGAAGGGGGAGTTCATTCCCTACTATCAGGCCCAGGTCGATGCCCGGACGCGGCGTATCGTCGGCATGGAGGTTCTGGCACGCTGGCGTCATCCGAAGCGCGGTTTGCTTCTGCCAGGCGAGTTCATCAAGGTTGCGGGCAGTCTCGGCCGGTTGGACGATCTCGATGCGGCGATCTTGAAGGCGGCACTGATTGACCGGCAGAACTGGATGGGGCAGGGCGTGCATGTTCCGCGCATTTCAGTAAACGTCTCGGCCGCGAGGCTTTCGGATCCGCTTTTAATCGACGAACTGCAGCATCTCGGTATCGAACCCAATACGCTGTCGTTCGAATTGCTGGAAACCATCTTTCTGGATGATACCGAGGATGACGTGTTTTCCAATGTCGCCGGGTTGAAGGCCATGGGCATTGACATCGAGATTGATGATTTTGGGTCCGGCCATGCCTCGATCATCGGGTTGGTAAAGCTCAAGCCGCGGCGGATGAAGATCGACCGGCAGCTGGTTTTGCCGACCACCACGTCTCGCGAACAGAAGCGGCTGTTGCGCTCGATCATCGACATCGCCAAGGCGCTCAATATCGAAGTCATTGCCGAAGGCGTCGAGACGCTGGAGCACGCAAAGCTCTTGACGCGTCTCGGTTGCGATATCCTACAGGGATATGCCATCGCCTATCCGGCGCCTGCCGCCGACATGCTTGCACGGCTGAGGGAAGATCAACGGTCGGGTTTGGTCGCCCAGTACTGACGGCGCTCCATTCATTACTCTCTATTGCGCCAACAGGTCCTGCATGACGCTCATAATGCGCCGATGCTGGTGGGCGTGGCGGGTACGGATGCTGGTGGCGGCGTAGACCGCCTGCTGTATCGGCGGCGCGTCTTCGATCGGCAAAGCCGTGCCTTCGTCTGCAAGCCGCAGGGCCGTACCGCTTGTCACATAGGCAGCCCCCCCAAGTGCTTTCAGGAGGCCGGTGATTGCGATGTTCTGTCCCGAGGCCAGCGGGGCAGAGGACAGCTGCGGCAGGGCCAGCCGATGTGCCCGGTCGAATGCGGGTGAATAGACGGCCTGGATGTATTTTTCGGGCTGTAACTCACCGACTGTCCGCGCTGTCGTGCCAACCAGCGTATAGGTCATTTCGCCGATCCGCTCGTAATGAAGGTCCGGCAGGTAATGCGGCGTATAGAGGATAGCGAGATCGAGGTCGCCTGCGGCGAGATCGCGGTTCATCTGGTTGGAGTAGTCAGCTTCCATATAGATCGACGTCGTTGGCAAGTCGGTGCGAACGGCCGATAGCCATTGGCCGGCAAAGGCTTCAGCCAGATCGTGCTGGATGCCCAGCCGCATGGAGCGCTCGTAGGTGCCGGCGTTCTCCACCGCCCGCGTTGCTTCATGCCACTGTTGCTGCAATGCCTTGGCATGATCAAGGAAACGCAGGCCGGCTGCCGTCGGCGCAGTGCCCCCCTTGTTGCGGGTAAAGAGCTTGCGGTTGAACTGCGCCTCCAGAGCCTTGACGCGGTGGGAGACGGTGGATTGGGTGATGTTCAACCGGTCCGCCGTCCGGTTGAAGCTGCGGGTTTCCATCAGGTCAAGGAAGGTTTCAATGAGGTCGATCTGCATGGGTGTGTCCGGTTCGTGGTGGTTAAGACCCCTCCCCAACCCTCCCCACAAGGGGGAGGGGGCGACTGCGCTCCGTCTCGCCTTCTGTTACCAGTGCAAAGGGCAGGCGGCATTCTCGGTAAACTGCCTCCCCCTTGTGGGGAGGGTTGGGGAGGGGTCTTTCCTAATCTTCAATCTAATCGAATTCTTCGATCAATAAAGCGAATTCTGACCGCTTGATGCCAGCCTGCTTCATTGCGAAAACTTGTCCCAAACAAGGGAACAGACATGTCGAATTTGCCGTCTCATGCGCGCGTCGTGATCATCGGGGGAGGTGCGGTCGGGGCGTCCTGTCTTTACCATCTGGCCAAGGCTGGCTGGACGGACTGCGTGCTTCTCGAAAAGAACGAACTGACGGCCGGTTCGACATGGCATGCTGCGGGCAATGTGCCGACATTCTCGTCGTCCTGGTCGATCATGAACATGCAGCGCTATTCGGCGTCGCTCTACCGCGAACTCGGCGATCTCGTCGATTATCCGATGAATTATCATGTCACCGGCTCGATCCGGCTTGGTCACTCGAAGGAGCGGCTGCAGGAATTCAAGCGCGTCGTCGGCATGGGCCGCTATCAGGGCATGGATCTCGATATCCTGTCGCCCGATCAGATCAAATCGAAATATCCGTTCGTCGAAACCCATGACCTGACCGGCGCACTCTACGATCCCTATGACGGTGATATCGATCCGGCGCAGCTGACACAGGCGCTGGCGAAGGGCGCGCGTGATCTCGGCGCAAAGATCTTCCGCTTCTGTCCCGCCACCGGCGCGCGCCGGGAAAATGACGAGTGGATCATTTCGACGCCGCAAGGCGAGATCCGTTGCGAGTACGTCGTCAACGCCGCCGGTTATTATGCCCGTGAGGTCGGAAAATGGTTTGGCCGCGATGTGCCGATGATGGTGATGAGCCATCAATACATGCTGTTTGAGGAAATTCCCGAACTGGCCGCATGGTCGAAGGAAGCCGGACACAAGCTGCCGCTTCTGCGCGATGTCGACAGTTCCTATTACCTGCGCCAGGAAAAGACCGGGATGAATCTCGGCCCCTACGAGAAGAACTGCAAGGCGCACTGGATCACGCCGGATGATCCGATGCCGGAGGACTTTTCGTTCCAGCTTTTCCCCGACGATCTGGAGCGGCTGGAATGGTATCTCAACGATGCCGTCGAGCGCGTCCCGATCCTTGGCACGGCCGGTCTGTCGCGGATGATCAACGGGCCGATCCCCTATGCGCCGGATGGCAACCCGCTGATCGGGCCGATGCCGGGCGTGCCGAATGCGTTCGAGGCCTGCGTCTTCACCTTTGGCATCTGCCAGGCGGGTGGTGCGGGCAAGGTGCTGGCCGAATGGGTGACCGAGGGGCAGACGAAGTGGGACATGTGGTCGTGCGATCCGCGCCGGTTTACCAGTTTCACCGACCAGGATTATTGCATCGCCAAGGGCATGGAAATCTATGGCCATGAATATGCCATGCACTTTCCCAAGCATGCCTGGCCCGCCGGACGCAACAAGAAGCTGTCGCCGATCCACGACCGGATCGCGGCCCTCGGCGCGCAGTTCAAGCCGTATAATGGCTGGGAGCGCGCCAACTGGTACGCCAAGCCGGGCGACGATCTTTCCGAGCAGGCGACGCAGACCTGGAATCGTGCGGGTCCCTGGCAAAAGCGCATCGAGGAAGAGTGCCTCGCGGTGCGCGATACCGCCGGGATTCTCGATCTGCCGGGCTTTTCGCGGTTCCGCCTGAAAGGCGAGGGTGCGCGCGACTGGCTGCTGGGTCTGACCACCGGCAAGGTGCCGAAGCCCGGCCGGATCGGACTTGCCTACTTCTCCGACGACAAAGGCCGCATCGTCACCGAAATGTCGGTCATGGCGCTGGAGGAGGATTTCTTCTTCCTGATCACGGCGGCGACGGCGCAGTGGCATGACTTCGAATGGTTGAAAAAGCACCTGCCGAAGGATGCGGCGTTTACGCTGGATGATGTCACCGAAAGCTTCACCTGCCAAATTCTGTCGGGTCCTAAATCGCGCGACATTCTCGCGGAGGTTTCGAATGCCGATCTGGCGAAAGGCTGGCTGACGCATCAGTCGGTGCAGATCGCCGGGCTGTGGTGCCAGCTGGTGCGCGTGTCCTTTGCCGGTGAACTCGGCTGGGAAATCCATTCCAAGATTGATGATACCGTTGCAATCTTCGATGCCGTCTGGGCTGCCGGGCAAAAGCACGGGCTCAAGCCTTTTGGCATGGAAGCGCTGGATTCGCTTCGGATCGAGAAGGGATACCGTGCCTGGAAGGGTGATCTTTCCACCGACTACACCATTCTGCAGGGCGGGCTTGAGCGCTTTGTCGATTGGGCCAAGCCCGACTTCAAGGGCAAGGCGGCGCTGGAACGCGAGAAACAGCAGGGCGTGACCAAGCGCTTTGTGACGCTGGTGGTGGACGCAGGCGATTGCGATGCGCCCTATATGTCGACGCTCTGGCATGGCGGAAAGGTGGTCGGCGAAACGACATCCGGCAACTGGGGTTACCGGATCGGCAAATCGGTGGCGCTCGGCATGCTGCGCGCCGATCTGGCCGAGCCCGGTACTGAAATTGAAGTCGAAATCTACGGCGACCGCTTCAAGGCTGTCGTGCATGCGGACGAGCCGCTGTTCGATCCCAAGAATGAGAGACTGCGCGCATGAGCAAGCCTATCCCCAAAAAGGCCCGCGCGGTCATCATCGGTGGCGGCGTGTCGGGCTGTTCGGTCGCCTATCATCTGGCGAAACTGGGCTGGACGGACGTGGTCCTGCTGGAGCGCAAGCAACTGACATCGGGCACGACCTGGCACGCGGCCGGCCTCATCGGCCAGTTGCGCGCCTCGCAGAACATGACCCGCCTCGCCAAATATTCGGCCGATCTCTACACCAAGCTGGAGGCCGAGACCGGCATCGGCACGGGTATGCGGCAGTGCGGCTCGATCACCGTGGCGCTCACTGAAGAGCGAAAGCAGGAAATCTACCGGCAGGCCTCGCTTGCCCGGGCCTTCGATGTCGATGTGCGGGAAATTTCGCCCGACGAGGTCAAGGCGATGTATCCGCATCTGAATATTTCGGATGTCACTGCCGCCGTGCACCTGCCGCTAGACGGCCAGTGCGATCCGGCCAACATCGCCATGGCGCTGGCCAAGGGCGCGCGGCAGAACGGCGCGACCATTCTCGAAGGCGTCAAGGTCACGGCGGTCCACAAGAAGGACGGCTGTGTATCCGGCGTCACCTGCGAGCAGAACGGCGAGACATTTACGATCGAGACGGAGAACGTTGTCAATGCGGCTGGCATGTGGGGCAGGGAACTCGGCAACATGTCCGGCGTCACCGTGCCCCTGCATGCCTGCGAGCATTTCTATATCGTCACCGAACCGGTCGCCGGCTTGCCGCGCCTGCCGGTTCTGCGCGTTCCGGATGAGTGCACCTATTACAAGGAGGATGCCGGCAAGATGCTGGTCGGTGCCTTCGAGCTCAAGGCCAAGCCCTGGGGCATGAGCGGCATCAGCGAGGATTTCTGCTTCGACCAGTTGCCGGAGGATTTCGACCATTTCGCGCCGATCCTCGAAAAGGCGGTGGGCCGCATGCCGATGCTGGAAACGGCGGGCATTCATACGTTCTTCAACGGCCCGGAAAGCTTTACGCCCGACGACCGCTACTATCTCGGCGAAGCGCCGGAACTGAAGGGGTACTGGGTCGCGGCCGGCTACAATTCGATCGGCATCGTCTCTTCCGGCGGCGCCGGCATGGCGCTGGCGCAGTGGATGAATGATGGCGAGCCGCCGTTCGATCTCTGGGAGGTCGATATCCGCCGGGCGCAGCCGTTCCAGAAGAACCGCACCTATCTCAAGGAACGGGTCACCGAAACGCTCGGGCTGCTCTATGCCGACCATTTCCCCTATCGCCAGATGGCGACGGCCCGCGGTGTTCGCCGCACACCCTTGCACGAACATCTGAAGGCCCGTGGCGCCGTGTTCGGCGAAGTGGCGGGCTGGGAGCGGGCCAACTGGTTTGCCAGAGAAGGCCAGGAACGGGAGTACAAATACAGCTGGAAGCGGCAGAACTGGTTCGACAACCAGCGCGATGAACATCTGGCAATCCGGAATGGCGTCGGCCTGATCGACATGACCTCGTTCGGCAAGATCCGTGTCGAGGGTCGCGATGCGCTTTCCTTCCTGCAGAAGCTCTGTGCCAACCAGCTGGATGTCGCGGCGGGCCGCATCGTCTATACCCAGATGCTCAATGCCCGTGGCGGCATCGAAAGCGACCTGACGGTCACCCGGCTGTCTGAAACCGCGTTCCTGCTGGTCGTTCCCGGCGCCACGCTTCAACGTGATCTTGCCTGGTTGCGCAAGCATCTGGCCGATGAATTCGTCGTTGTCACCGATGTCACCGCCGCAGAATCGGTGCTCTGCGTCATGGGGCCAAAGGCGCGCGAGCTGATGCAAAAGGTCAGCCCCAACGATTTTTCCAATGCAGCCCATCCGTTCGGGTCGGCACGGGAAATCGAAATAGGCATGGGTCTCGCCCGCGCCCACCGCGTCACTTACGTTGGCGAACTCGGCTGGGAGCTTTACGTCTCCACCGACCAGACGGCGCACGTGTTCGAGACGCTGGAAGCGGCAGGCGCCGATATCGGACTGAAGCTTTGTGGCATCCATACGCTCGACTCGTGCCGCATCGAAAAGGCTTTCCGCCATTTCGGCCATGACATTACCGATGAGGATCATGTGCTGGAAGCCGGTCTTGGTTTTGCGGTGAAGCCGGGGAAGGGCGAGTTCATCGGCCGTGATGCGGTGTTGACGAAGCAGGACAGCGGGCTGTCGCGCCGGCTGCTACAATTCCGGCTGACCGATCCGGAGCCGCTTTTGTTCCACAACGAGGCGGTGGTCCGTGATGGCAGGATCGTCGGCACGATCACGTCAGGCAATTATGGCCACCATCTCGGCGGTGCGATCGGGCTTGGTTATGTGCCGTGCAAGGGCGAGAGCGAGGCGGATGTGCTGGGCTCGGCTTACGAGATCGAAATTGCCGGAACACGGGTGAGGGCGGAGGCGTCGCTGTCGCCGATGTATGATCCGAAGTCGGAACGGGTGAGGGTTTAGCCCCTCCCCCTTGTGGGGAGGGGACTTTCTTTTCCAACAAGAAAAACCCCTCCCGACCCTTCGGGCCACCCTCCCCACAAGGGGGAGGGATGATCGAGACTGCCGCTCCATCAGAGCAACCGAGGCAATAGATTGTGCAAAAGGGGAATTCCCATGCTCGCGCCAGACACAAAGACGACGGAAAAGCCGACCGACCGCATCGACCAACTCGTTGCCGCCCACAAGCCCGGCCATGGCCTCACGCGGCCGTTCTACCGGGACGAGGATATTTACGAGCGCGATCTGGAGCGCGTCTTCCGGCGTCACTGGCATTGCGTTGCGCATGAGAGCGTTATCCCCAAGCCGAACGATTTCGAAGTTTTTCGCATGGCCTCCGAGCAGGTGATCCTGACGCGGCATGCGGATGGGACTGTTCATGCCATCCTCAATGTCTGCCGCCATCGCGGCGCCGAGGTCTGCACCAAGGACAAGGGCAATGCCCGTGTCTTCGTCTGTCCCTATCATGCCTGGACCTATGGCAATGACGGATCCCTGCGGGCGGCCCGGCTGATGCCGAAGGATTTCAAGCGTGAAGACCATGGGCTGAAGAAACTGCACGTCCGCGTCGTCGAAGGCCTCGTTTTCATCTCCTTTGCCGAAAATCCGCTCGATTTCACCGAGGTCGAAAACCTCCTCCATGCCACCTGTGGCCAATATGGCTGGGGACAGGCCAAGGTTGCCTACCGGCAGAGTTATCCGGTCGATGCCAACTGGAAGCTGGCGGTCGAGAACTATGTCGAGTGCTATCATTGCGGTCCGGCACATCCGGAATATTCGCAGACCCACGCGCTTGAGCAGCCGCTGCACATGATCGAGGCTCTGAATGCGGCGATGGAGGAGCGCACCTGTGCGCTTGGCATCCAGGTCGGTTCCGGCGACCACTGGCAGACGTCGGAAAACGGCAAGGAAACCATCCATGCCTTCCGCTATGCGCTTTATGATGGCGTCAAGACCGGCAGCCAGGACGGTTCGCCTCTGGCTCCGCTGATGGGCCGGTTTACCGAATTCGACGGCGGCGTCACCTCCGTGCATCTCGGAGGCACGTCGTTCCTTGTCTGCTACCCCGATCACGGCATGATCTACCGCTTCATTCCGAAGGGACCGGAAGCCTGCGAGATGGAGCTGATCTGGCTGGTCAATGGCGAGGCGGAAGAGGGTATCGACTACGATCTTGAAAAGCTGAAATGGCTCTGGACGGTCACCACCGACGAGGACAAGTCGATCATCGAGCATACCTCGCGCGGCGTGCGTTCGCACTATTTCGTCCCCGGCCCGATCGCGCCGATGGAGCAGAACGAGCTGCGCTATATCAACTGGTATCTCGACGAGATCAGCCGGGCCTGACGAGTAAGCGACACCTCACTGCGCCGCGACACCGTGTATATTTGAAATGCGCGTCGTCCATTTCGGCGCGGTGGGTTCAACGCCGAAGCGGTTGGGGAAGGTGAAGAAGGTGTCGAACGCCTGCTCTTTGCCGGCAGGGACGCGCGCAAGGATCAGGGCCGTGTCTTCACCGACTGTCTTGCAGGTATCGTTCGGGCAATCTTCAAGCGCCACCGTCAGATTGAAATTGGTCAGATTGGCCGCGCTCTTGTTTAGGACTGTGCCGGTGACCCGGTAGCTCGTGTCCGGCCGGTTGCGGGTGAACTGCAGGTTCTCCAGCGCAAGGTCTTCCGGTTGAATGACCGGACGGTCCTGGGTGAAGGGCGGCGGATCGGTCTCGTTGCTTTCGCCACTGCCGTCTCGCAGCCAGACCACGAAAGCCGAAGCAAGCCCCAATGCGACGAGAATGCTGAGCACCGGTTCGGCAAAACGCCGGAAGCGCGATGAGCGCATGGCGAAATACACGATCAAAAGGCCTGCTATCGCAGGGAAAATCCAGATCATCAAAGTCCTCCGGACTTCTATATAGGCGGGGCGGTGCCGGGATGGAAGCGCTGCGCGGAACGATCCGGCGATTGTCTGGGGACGGGGGAACAAAGCACCCGGTCGCTCGTTTCTTGCTGGTCGCCCCAGACATGTACCAATTGCTGAAAAGGAAGAGACCTATGGCCACAAAAGCCCTGGAAGACCTGTTCTATGACATGCTCAAGGATGTCTATTACGCTGAACGCAAAATCCTGAAGACCCTGCCGAAAATGGCCAAGGGCGCGCAGAGCCCGAAGCTGAAGGCCGCTTTCGAAAAGCACCATGAAGAAACCGAAGGCCAGATCGAGCGCCTGCAACAGGTGTTTGAAATCTTCGGCAAGCGCGCCGTCGGAAAGACCTGCCCGGCGATCGACGGCATCGTCGAAGAAGGCGAGGAAATCCTCGAAGAATTCAAGGGCTCACCCGCCCTCGATGCCGGGCTTCTCGCCACAGCGCAGGCTGTCGAACACTATGAAATGGCCCGCTACGGCACGTTGAAGACCTGGGCTGGCATGCTCGGCCTCAAGGATGCCGTCAAGCTGCTCGACGAGACCCTGCAGCAGGAAGGCGCTACCGATCACGCGCTGACAGCCTTGGCTGAAGCGTCGGTCAATGCAACGGCGATGAAAAAAGCTGCATAACGGGACCGCTCCAAATTGGCCGGAGACCCTATCTCCGGCCAATGTTCTATTTCAAGCTGATCCAGTAGGCGCCACGGAACGGAACCGCAGCAAAGCGCGCGTTGATTTCCTTGAGCGACTGATCGGGATCGATATCGGCAAAAATCTCCGGCCGCAGCCAGCGGGCAAAGGCCTCCGCTGCCAGAATATTCAGCGGTACGGCATTGAAGAAATTCCACACTCCGTGCACACGGCCGTTCTGGACGCCCGACAGGTTGGCCAGAACAGGATTTTTTACGGCTTCGCCCAGTGTCCGGCGGGCCTCGTCGGCGGGAACGCCGGGGCCGATGGAAAAGACGCTGTAGGTGCCACCCGGTGACGCGGTGGCTATATAGACTTCCGGATCGGCCTTGATCAGGTACTCGCTGCTGACGATGCCGCCCTGGCGCGGCAGGTTCTTATTGGCGATGTTGCGGCTGCCGGTGATGCCGATGAATTCCCCAAGCCCACCTGTGCCATAGGCATAGCAGCAGCGATCCGGATTGGGGAATGCGTCCATCAGCACGGTCGGACCGGGCTCCGGATTCGCGGCGACACGGTCAGTGATGCGTTTCAGGTGCTCTTCGTAAAAATCGGCAAAGGCATTTGCCTGTTCTTCGCGCTCGAAAATCTTGCCTAGTAGCCGCATGTTGCCGGGCGTGTTCTTCAAGGGATCGCTGTTGAAATCGACGACGAAGACCGGGACGCCGGTGCTTTCGAGATAGTCGATCGCCCGCTTGCCGAGATCGGTATCGGCCTGCCAGTTGGCCATGATGGCAAGATCGGCGTTGAGCGACAGGATGGTTTCGAAGGACAGGCCGTCGCCGGTGCCATCGCCGATGATCGGGACGTCCGCAAGCGCCGGAAATTTTTCGACGAAATCCTTGTAGATTTCCGGGTTGTCGCCCTTCAGGTCTCCAGACCATCCAGCCAGCAAGCTGACGGGATCGGGATGGAAGAGCGATAGTGCCACCAGATTGAAGCCGCTGCCAAGCAGGATGGCTTTTGGTTTTTCCTTGATCGTCACCTGCCGGCCGATCCCGTCGGTCAATGTCAACGGCCAGCGTTCCTGCGCATGCGCCAAGGGCATGACGGCCAGAAAAAGGCTCAGGGTGAAAAGGAGGATACGCGTCACATCGATCGCTTTCTTTGGGCAGGCAGGGCGCAGAGTTCACCGCAGCTGGGTATGCCCGGCAGAAGATAGCGCAGGCAACAGATCTTGCGGCGGCACACGGTTTCTTCCCCGTCGAGTTCGTGGCGCAGGCAACCAAGGAACGGGTTGGCGGAACCGTCCGGCAGATGCGTCTGCGAAAACAGCGCCCGCGATGCCCAGGCGTCGCCATCGGGCGGCCGTTCCCGCTCTGTGGCGTTGAAGGCATAGTCAATATAGACGGCGGCGTTGTTCCAGGCGAGCTTTGGCGCGATGCCGCCCACCGACTTGAGTGGCACGATGATTTCGGCCAGATGCTGGCTGACCAGAGGCATGACGAAGGCCAGAAGATCGGCGCCGCTGCCTTCGTTCCAGTCGCCTTCGCGGGCGAGACCAAGTGCTCGCGGCAGCCCGTCTTCGGCAAGCGCGATGGTCATGTCGCCGGCTGCGACCGGCAGAACATGATCGGCACGGCGGGCAACGATATAGGGGATCGTCAGCATCGAGAAATAATAGAGCGACCACATCGAGGCGACCGCGCGCCGGTCGGTGCCGCCATGGGCGCTCGCATAGGTATCAAGGGCAGCCGAAAAACCGCCGGAGCCGAAAAACACGGAAAGCGGAACGCCGCCTTCCAGCTCCGACGACAGCATCATCTTCTCGCCGCACCAGGCATGCTCACCGGCAAACACCTCCTTCAGGCCGGAAGGCCTGAAGGAGGTGTGGGTATCGTGATTGGCAGTCGCGGTCGTCAAATGGTCACCAGCAGTTTTTGATGGGCGGATCATCGCTGCGCCAGCACAACGCAAGTGGGCCAAGCGGAGCGTTCTTCAGATCGTTCTCTAAGGTGACTTCTTTTATCAAGTTTCACCGAGCGGAAAAGCAAAACTATTCAGTCGAGTTCATGTTTTTTTATCTGTGCGCTTCCGGCAACAGCAGGCGATGGTCATGGAAATCCGCCAACCGCAGTCCCGGATACAAACAAGGCCCCGGTCATGATAAGAGAACGGGGCCTTGTTTTTTTATGATAGGGCAATGGACATCTATTGATAAGCTGGAAGCTTATCCGTGGTTGATCATCACATGCCTAACGGCGGTGTAGTCTTCCAGCGCATAGATCGACATGTCCTTGCCGTAGCCGGACTGCTTGACGCCCCCATGGGGCATTTCGTTGGTCAGCATGAAATGGGTGTTGATCCAGGTGCAGCCGTACTGCAAGCGGGAGGCGGCCTTCATCGCCTTGGAGATGTCCTTGGTCCAGACGGAAGAAGCAAGGCCGTAGTCGCTGTCGTTCGCCCATTTCACCGCCTGGTCGTTTTCGGTGAAGCGGGTGACGGAGACGACGGGGCCGAAGACTTCGCGGCGGACGATCTCGTCTTCCTGGGTGGCGCCTGCAACGACGGTCGGCTGAAAGAAGAAGCCGTCCTTGCTGCCCAGATTGCCGCCGGTGGTGATCTCGATGTGCTTCTGCTCGGTGGCACGCTCGACGAAGCTTGCGACGCGGTCGCGCTGGCGCTTGGAGATCAGCGGGCCGATCTCGTTTTCCGTGTCGTCGGCAAGATTGTACTTGATCGTCGAGACGGCGGAGGTGAGGTCGGCGACCAGCTTTTCGTAGATGCCGTCCTGCGCATAGATGCGGCAGGCGGCGGTGCAGTCTTGACCTGCATTATAGTAGCCGAAGGTGCGAATGCCGTTGACGACGGCTTCGAGGTCGGCGTCATCATACACGATGACCGGGGCCTTGCCGCCGAGTTCGAGATGGGTGCGCTTGACGGTCTTGGCGGCCGCCTGCAACACTTTCTTGCCGGTGGCGATATCGCCTGTGATCGAGACCATGCCGATCTTCGGATGGTTGATCAGCGTGTTGCCCACCGTGTCGCCGCGGCCGAGGATGACGTTGACGACGCCTTCTGGCAGGATGTCAGCCAAGAGGCGAGCCATCTTCAGCGCCGTTAGCGGCGTCTGTTCCGATGGCTTGAAGACGACGGTGTTGCCGCCGGCAATGGCAGGCGCCAGCTTCCAGGCCATCATCATCAGCGGATAATTCCACGGTGCGATCGAGCCGATGATGCCGACCGGATCGCGGCGGATCATCGAGGTGTGGCCGGGCAGATATTCACCGGCGACGGTGGCATGCAGCGAGCGGATGGCGCCGGCGAAAAAGCGCCAGCAGTCGACGATGGCAGGCAGTTCGTCATTGCGCACGGCATTGATCGGCTTGCCGCAGTTCAGCGCTTCGAGTGCCGCGAAGGCATCGGCGTCCTTTTCAATGGCGTCGGCGATTTTCAATAGATAGCCGGAGCGCTCACCGGGCGTGGTCATCGACCATGTGACGAAAGCCTTTTCGGCGGCATCGACGGCGCGTTCGATCTGCGATTGCGAGGCTTCGGCGAGATCAATGATCTTGGCGCCGGTTCGCGGATTGAGGATCAGTTCTTCGGCCTCGGTTCCGGCCTCGAATGTCGATCCGATCAGCAATTGCGTATCCATAGAAGTTCTCCCTTGAAGTTCGGATTATTTGCCGGCACCGGCGATCTGGTCGCCGTCGCGCGTAAGGTAATAGGCGGCCAGGATCGGCAGGAAGGTGACCAGCATCACCACCATGGCGACAACGTTGGTGACCGGTCGCTGGCGCGGGCGGATGAGTTCTTCCAGCATCCAGATCGGCAGGGTCGATTGCTGGCCGCCGGTAAAGGTGGTGACGATCACCTCGTCGAAGGACAGCGCG
>Ga0247813_10001095_pt1 | contig 21564 bp, 15 predicted proteins | sample UWRJL169409C1_FD_180719 | JGI IMG/M metagenome (GOLD analysis project Ga0247813, IMG submission 180719) | Plant litter microbial communities from Arlington Agricultural Research Station in Wisconsin, United States - UWRJ-L169-409C-1 | ecosystem: Environmental > Terrestrial > Plant litter >...
GACGGGGAGCGAGCCCTCGGCGACACCGGAGACGCCGTCGACCACGAAGGTCGTGACCGATCGGGCCGGGATCTCGATGGTCACGGACGTGGCGCCAGGGGCGATCGCGACGGGCGCGCCCTCGACGAGCGCGTTCTTCTCGGGGTGCTCGGGGTCGGTGACCTCGGTCGTCACCACGGGGGTGACCGTCGCGTCTGCGGCGATCTCGCCGAACTTCGACAGGTCGAGGGTCACCGAGCGGGCGGCCGTCGAGTCGTTGATGTGCACGACGTTGGCGCCCGAGCCGTCGGCCGTGACGGCCGCCGTCGACTGGGTGCTGTTCGTCGGGATCACGTGGTCACCCGGGCGGATGTGCTGGGTGTAGTTGCGCGCGGTGTTGAACTTCGAGTTCGTGACGATCTTGCACTTCGCGGAGTCGGGCAGCGGCTCGCCGCTCGTCCACCCGGCGTCCGCGAGCCGACGCTCGGAGTACCCCACGGTGCCGGGCTCGTTGCAGTCGAAGTCGATGAAGATGGATCCCCAGTTGAGGTTCTCGACCTTCTCCATGTTGTAGTAGTCCTCGACCTCCTGCCAGAACACCCAGGCGTTCGGCTCGAGCTCACGCAGGTCGTCGGTGATGCGCTGGGCCATCCCCAGACCACCGGTGATGGTCGTGGTGTTGAAGCCGGTCCCGACGAAGTCGCCGCCGACCTCGCTCATCCACAACGGCTTGTCGTTGGTCTTGGCGATGTCGCGGGCCTGCAGGCGGCTGCCGGTGCCGTAGGTGTGCACGTTGAGCTGGCCGACGGCCGCGCGGGTCTGGGCGTCGTACTGGTTCCAGGCGTTGACGAACTGCCCGGGGTTGGTCTCGTCGTTGGCCGAGATCATCGCGTCCGTGCTCGACCCGGCGAGGGTCGCGGAGAGCAGGTCGATGACGTTCTGCTGGTCGTTCGCGCCGGTCCCGGGGCAGATCTGCGCGCCTTCCTGGACGGTCCCGCCGGTCTTGGGCCAGCCGTCGGCCCCGAGGGCCGGTGTCCCCCAGTAGCCGTTGCACGGCTCGTTGAAGGGGTCGACTGTCGAGAACTCGATGCCGTAGGTGTCCTCGAGGTGCTCGGTGACCTTGGTGAGGTAGGTGACGAACTTCTGCGGTGCGTCGTCGGTCGGGAGCAGCTGCTCGTCCGTCTTGTTCATCGACCCGGTGACGTACCCGCTCTTCGTCATGAAGTACGGCGGAGAGTTGCTGAAGGCCTCCCAGACCATGTCGTCCCGTGTCTCGGCGAGCTTCTCGACCCACCAGCGCTGCGTCGCGTCGGACTCCCAGTCGTAGGAGGCGTCGTCGTCGGCGTCCCAGGCCTTGAGGTAGGCGTCGCGCTCTGCGTAGGTGGTGGGGACACCCGCGGTGCCGTTCGCATCGTCCTTCCACCAGCCCTCGACGGCCGCACCCTGACGGAGGTAGTCGGGGACGTCGGAGGCGTTGCCACCACCGATGTTGTAGCGGGCGACGTTGAGGTCGAGCCCCTCCTCGCCGAAGAGGAGCTGGTACAGCTCTTCGCGGATCTCCTCGGGGTAGTCGCCGGTCGCGTTCGCGAACCAGACGAGGCTCGTGCCCCAGCCCTGGAACTCCGGGCCGGGGACGGCCGGGTTCGGGGTGATGACCACAGGTGTCGGCGCGGCCTGCGCTGGTGCTGCTGCTGGGACCGTGGCGACGAGACCGGCCGCGCAGAGTGCTGCGGCCGCGACGACCGCGGTGGACCTCCTCGTCCGCGAGGGGGTGCTGTTCATCGGTGTACCTTCCGCCGTTGGATGGGACAAGAGGGTCCGCCGACGTTGGCGCACCTGCCGACGATCCTGCGATGTTTACGTAAACATGTCAAGGTGCGCAGGCGCGGGTCTCACCCGCTGGAGGAGCTGCTCAGTGTGTGGCCGGCGGTGCTGTGCTCGCCCGGACGACGAGCTCGACAGGCAGCAGCGAGCGCACGTCGGTGAGGCTGTCGCCGTCGCGGATCTGGCGCAGCAGCAGGTCGACCAGCTCGTGCCCGATCGCGTGGAAGTCCTGGGCGACCGTCGTCAGCGGGGGCCAGAGGTGCTCGGCGAGCGGGATGTCGTCAAAACCGACGACTGACACGTCCTCGGGGATGCTCCGCCCGCTCTCGTGCAGCGCCCTGTAGAGGCCCGCAGCCATCTCGTCGTTGGCGCAGAAGACCGCCGTGACCTCAGGGTCCTGGGCGATCTTCAGCCCCTGCTCGTAGCCCGAGGTCGCCGACCAGTCGCCCCGGACGATCTGGGGGACCGGGCGCCCCGCCTCGACGAGGCACGCCCGCCACGAGTCGACGCGCAGCCCGGCGGGCGAGGAGTCGGCCGGGCCCGCCAGGTGGTGCACCGTCGTGTGGCCCAGGCTCAGCAGGTGCTCGACGGCGGCGCGCGTCCCGGCGGCCTGGTCCGTCGCGACGGCCGGGTGGTGCGTGACGAAGCGTGAGTCGGAGACGACCACGGGCATCCGCGCGGGCAGCGCGAGGGTCTCGGGGCTCTGCTCCTCGGCGCGGATGATCACGAGCCCGTCGATCGCCTGGTGCGTCAGCCGCGCGGCCGCGGCGGTGAGGTCGTCCGAGGACGGGCTCTGCACGTCGACGAGGGTGACGGTGTAGCCCTCGAGGCGGGCGGCCTCGACGACGGCCTCGAAGGTGCGGGCCTCACCGGTCCGCGCGAGCCTGTGCGCGATCACGCCGATGGTCTCGAAGTGCGCGTACCGCAGCGCCCGGGCGGCGTGGTTGGGGGAGTAGCCGAGCTCGGCCATCGCGGCGAGCACCCGCTCGCGGGTCTCTGGACGAACTCTCTCGGCGCCCGTCGACACCCGTGAGACGGTCTGGGACGACACCCCGGCGAGGGCGGCGACGTCGGCGATCGACGGACCCGAGCGGGGACGCGGAGCCCGCCCGGCCGTGGGCTCGGCAGTGCTGTCGCCGGAGGTCATGGACCGATGATAGGACCGGCGGACGTGGCTGCTGCCGGACCGACGCCCCGGGCGGAGCGCGCCGGGCCGGACCTGAGGGGCAGAAAATCACGGGAGGTCCCGCAGGATCGCTGCGATCCTGGATGCTGCCTCGTCTCAGCCCGCCGTGCCCAGACATGCCCCGACACCGGAGGACATCACCCCATGACGTCAGTCCAGCCCCCGCCCGACCCGTCGACCCTGCACCCGATGCCGGGCCAGCCGCGTGTCGTGCTGCTCAAGCCTCTGGTCACCTCGCCCCTCGTCGAGGTCGGTGACTTCACCTACTACGACGACCCCGACGACGCGACAGCCTTCGAGACCCGCAACGTGCTGTACCACTACGGCCCCGAGCGCCTCGTGATCGGCCGGTACTGCGCCCTGGCGACCGGGGTCCGGTTTCTCATGAACGGCGCCAACCACCGGCTCGACGGTCCCTCGACCTTCCCCTTCCCGAGCATGGGCGGATCGTGGGCGCAGAACGTCGACCTGCTCGTCGACCTGCCGAGCCGCGGCGACACCGTCGTGGGGAACGACGTGTGGCTCGGCAACGGTGTCACGGTCATGCCCGGGGTCCGGATCGGTCACGGCGCAGTGGTCGCGGCCGGGTCCGTGGTCGTCAAGGACGTGCCCGACTACGGGGTGGTCGGCGGGAACCCCGCGCGGCTGATCAGACGCCGCTTCGACGACGCGACCGTCGACAGGCTGCTCGCCGTCGCGTGGTGGGACTGGCCCGCGGAGCAGGTGACCGCGCACCAGCGGATCATCATGGTGGGGACGGTCGACGAGCTCGAGGCCGTGAGCAGACGCTGACGGCGCCGCCCAGGGCACTGCTGCGGGGCGGCTGCTGGACGACGCCGTGCGAGACCGGGCCCCGCTACCGCCCGAACTGCTCCGCCCGAACCGCTACCGCCCGAACCACTCCCGTGCCGCGGCGCTGAGCGCGGCGACCCCGACGTCGAGGGTCGGCTGGACCACGGGGGCGAAGAAGGGCGAGTGGTTGCTCGGGATGTCGCTGTCGAGGGTCCCCGCTGCCGCGGCGGCGGCGAAGGCTGCGGGGTCTGCCCCTCCGAAGAACCAGAAGACCAGCGGGGCGCCGGCTGCGGTGGCGATCGCGCCGACGTCTTCGCTCCCGGTGACCGTCCCCGGGTCGATCACGGCCTGCTCGCCGAAGGTCTCGACGAAGGTCGCCCGGACGCGGGCCGTCGCCGCCTCGTCGTTGATTGTCGCGGGTGCGTGCTTGCTCTCGACGACGGTCGGCGGGGTGGTCATGCCGGCCGCGGCGGCCTCGGCCTCGACGATGCGGCGCACGGCGGTGAGCACCCGGGTGCGGCTCTTGTCGCTCACGGTCCGCACGTTGATGCTGAGGGTCGCCTCGGCGGGCACGACGTTGTCGGCGCTGCCCGCGTGGATCGCACCGACCGAGACCACGACGATCTCGCCGGGCTCGGACTCGCGGGACACGATGCTCTGCAGCCTGACGACGGCGTGGCACGCGGTGAGCAGAGGGTCGACCGTGGTCTGCGGGCGAGAACCGTGCCCGCCGCGCCCGTGGAAGGTCACGGTGACCGAGTCCGAGCCAGCCATGGTCGGTCCCGGCCGCAGCCCGACGATCCCTGCGGGGAGCGGGGCGACGTGCTGCCCGAGGACCACGTCGGGCTTCGGGAACCTCTCGACGAGACCGTCGTCGACCATCGCCTGCGCGCCGGCGACGAGCTCCTCGGCGGGCTGGACCACGGCGACCAGCGTGCCGGACCAGCCGTCGCGGCGGGTGACGAGGTCTTCGACGGCGCCGAGCAGGCAGGTGACGTGCACGTCGTGCCCGCAGGCGTGCATGACCGGGACGTCGGTGCCGTCGGGGCCGACAGCCCGGACCGTGCTCGCGTAGTCCAGACCCGTGCGCTCCTCGACGGGCAGGCCGTCCATGTCGGCGCGCAGCGCGACGACGGGCCCCTCGCCGTTCTCGAGGACACCGACGACGCCCGTTCCACCGATCCCCGTCGTGACGGTCAGGCCGAGGTCTCTCAGGTGGCCTGCGGCGACCTGGGCCGTCCGGGTCTCGGCAAAACCGAGCTCGGGGTGGGTGTGCAGGTCGCGGTAGACGCTCTCGAGGTCGATGCCCATGCTCCGCAGCCTAGGGGCACCGGTCGGGCCAGACCAGGGGTCGAGCCTGGCCCGGCCGGTGCCACCTCACGAGGTCATCCCTGGTGCGTCCTCCGGTTCCTGCGCACGACGAGCGCACCACCCGCGGCGAGCAGCAGGGCGGCGAGGGCGACGACGGCGACCGACGTGCCTGTGGCTGCCAGGCCCGACGCTCCGACGGTGCTGCTGCCTGCTGGGGTGCCGACGGCTCCACCGCCCTCACCTGGCCCGGTCCCGGGCACCGCAGGAGCGGTCGTGCCGTCGGTCGGGTCGACCGTCGGCTCGGGGCCGACCGCGAGCGCGGGCACGCTCGTCTCGGAGACCAGGCTCACGAGCCCGGCCACGTCGACCGCCCGTGCCCTGACCTGCACGGCGGCATCCCCGAGCTGGACCGGGGCGGAGGCAGTCGCCCAGGGACCACCGTCGAGCGAGTACTCCACCCGGGCGACACCCGAGGTGTCGTCGGCAGCCGTCACCGTGAGCAGGCGCGCGGCGTCGACGGAGGCCGCGGCGGTCGGTGCGGTCGTGTCGACGTCGAGGGTCGCCTCGGTGACCTCGGTCGAGGGAACACCGTCGTCGGTCGCCCGCGCCTGTGCCACGTGCCTGCCGTCACCGACAGGCACGGGACCCGTGTACGGCAGCCAGTCGCCGTCGTCGAGCCTGTACTCAGCGCCTGGCGCGGCGGCGAGGGCCATCGCTCCGGGGGCCTCGGCCTGCGCGAGCTGTGGGTCGACAGGCTGGGCGTCGACCGGCTCGGCGTCGTCCCGTGTCACGACGAGGGACGGGGTGGTCGTGAACCACCCTGTCCCGGCCGGCTGCGGCAGGTCGATGGTCACCGTGCCGGGCACCACGACCTCCTCGTGGGCGTAGACCTGCACCTCGACGAGACCGGCCGCCCACGCTGCGGCGTTGCCGTTGTGCGAGTTGACCACCTGCGCCACGTCGAGCCGCACGTAGCGGTACTGCCCGGCGAGCGGGTCGCTCGTGAAGCCGACCGTGGTGTTGCCGAGCTGCCCGACGAGCTGCGTCCACGTCGTGCCGTCGACGCTGCCCGAGACCGTGTACCCGTGGTAGGACTCCGAGCCGTTGTAGCTGCGGAAGCTCAGGTCCACCCGGCTGAGGTCCTGGACCTCTTCGAGGTCGACCGTCCAGCTGAAGGGGACACCCGTCGGCTGGAAGTACGCGGAGCTGTCACCCCACGTCGCGGTGTTCGTGTACTCACCGTCGTTGGCGACCGAGGCGGCGTGCGCCTCGTCGACGGCGTCTGCGGTCACGGGCTTCCCCTGCGAGACGAGCGGGTCCTCCGGGTAGTCGATCGCCCCCGTCGCCGAGTCGAGGCTCCACGCAGGTCTGTAGTCGAGCGACACCGTGGACGGGTCCGCAGGGTCGATGCTCAGCGGCAGCCACACGTAGGTGGAGGCCCCGAGCTTCTTCGAGTTCCAGCGGTCGCCCATGTACACGTACTCGCGGCCACCGTCCTGGCGGTCGATCGTCATGATGTTGGTCGGCTGGCTGTAGAACGACGTGTTGTTGCCGACGAGCACAGGGTCGGACCACCCGTCGGGGTCGGCGATGTCCTTGGTCCACGCGACCCGCGTCTGGTTCGGGTACCAGCCGGACTGCCCCGAGGTGAAGGCCAGGTAGTACTCCCCGCTCTTCACCACGGCGGGTGCTTCACGGCCCTGCCCCTCGAAGACCGGGAACGAGGCCTCCCAGTCGACGTCCGCGTAGTCGTCGGTCAACGGGTACAGCCGCATGCTCGTGTGGTCCTCTGAGGACAGCAGGTACGCCTTGTCGCTGTCCGGGTCCTTGAACACCGTGAAGTCGCGTGAGCCGTAGCCCCAGAGGTCGTCGCCGCCCGTGTAGGTGGGGTCTTCGTGCTCGGTCGTGACCTCGCCGACGCCCGGACGGAAGTGCTTGACGAAGGTGTAGTCCCCGTCGACCGTCGCGCTCGTGGCCACCACGAGGTGCGAGGCGGAGTAGTCGCCCGCTCGCTCCCAGTGGCCCCACAGGACGAAGGTGTCGGTCTTCTCGTTGTAGACGAGCTTGGGTCGTTCCCACTTGGAGTCCACGAGCTCAGGTGCGGTGTCCTGGGTCACGAGCTCCTTGACGTACTGCCAGTTCTTGAGGTCCTGAGACTTGTACAGGCTCACGCCGAGCAGCACGGCGCCGTCGTGGGACTTGTTCTCGCCGACCCAGTAGTACCAGCCGTCCTTCTCGAGGAAGCCGCCGCCGTGCGCCTGGACCGGGTTCCCGTCGGTGTCGAACCACGTCTTGCCCACGGGGACGGCGTCGTAGCCGCCCTCGGGCACGAGCTCGATGCTCAGGCGTGCTGTGGAGACTGCGCTCGCGGTCCCGTTGCGGATCGCCCGGGCCTTGACCGTGGTGGTGGAGTCGAGGACGAAGGGCTCGGTGTAGAGCGTGCCGTGGGTGCGGGTCGGCTCGGAGCCGTCTGTCGTCACGTAGACGGAGGCGCCGGGGGTGGCTGTCGAGACCGAGACGGTCTGCGCGGTCGAGTAGGCGCCGTCACCCGGGGTGATGGTCGGTGCGGCGACCACGACGGGTGCGGTGTCGACGTCGACGCGACCGGCCGCGACGGCGAACCACCCGAGGGTCGGGGCCTCGCTGCCTGCGGCGCGCTCGACGCGGAGCTCAGAGGTGCCGGTCTGGTCGACGGTGACCGTCGCCGAGACCATCGCGGTCGTCCGGCCGGAGGCGTTGCTCACGGTCACCTCGGGGGTCACGACCGAACGGGCGCCCGAGGGGGAGACGAGCGTGACCGACATGGTCCGAGGTCCGCTCCACCACTCGCGGAAGCCTGCGGTGACGGTGTGCTCGCCTGCCTCGAGGGGGACCTTGTAGACGATCGGGCGAGACGAGACTCCGCTGCCGCGGGCCCACAGGCCGCCCGCGTCCTTGTCGAGAGGGTTGGTCGAGGCTCGCAGTCCGAGGTAGGCGTCGCCGTCGTTGACGTAGCCCCAGCCCGTCGATGCCTGCTGGTCGGCGACGGTGTGCCGCAGGGTGTCGCCGCCCGTGGGCCCGGCGAGCGCCGCGACGGCGTCGAAGGGCGGTGTGGACTGGGCGCCGCCCGAGTCGACCAGGTACTCGACACCGCGCGGGACCACGTCGACCTGGGCCTCGACGGCCAGGCTTCCCTCGACGGTCCCGGAGACCATGACCGACCTGTAGTGCTGGTCGAAGACGTACTCGCCCGAGTCCCACACGACGTCGGCCAGGCGGGTGCCGCTCGGGGCGGTGACCTCGACCTGCGCCGGGAGCGCGGGGGTCTCGCCGGTGTAGGTGGCGAGGACGACGGGTCGGGCGAGCGCCGTGGGGGCATCGGCTGCGACGGCGGCCAGCGCCAGGGACCCGAGAGCGTCGGGTCCAGCCCGCAGCGAGGCGAGGGCCTCGGACACCGCAGACGCCGGGACGGGGAGGCGCGACGGAGCGGCCGCTGCGGGGACTGCGAGGCCGGCGGCGAGGGCCGTCGCGGCGAGAGCTGCCGTGACGGCAGCGACGAGGGGGCGCCCGAGGAGGCGACGGTGCTGCTGGTCGTGCTGGAGGTGGGGTGGGTGGAACGGGGCGGGGGTGCGGCGTGACGTCGTCGTCATGGGGTCCGTCCTGGACTGGGGGTTCGACCGGCCGGGGCGCGACAGTGCGCACCGGGGAGATGTTTACGTGAACATCCGCACGGTATCCGCGGCTGGACGAGGGTGTCAACGATCGCTGCTACGGTCGCCCGATGGACCAGACGACCCCCGCCCCAGTCCCAGAGCCGACGGACGAGCAGGTCGGGCCGGCCTCGCCGTCAGCCGGAGCGCGTGCGTCAGAGAAGGTCCAGGTCGACTCCGGACGCACGGTCTCGGACGAGCCCTCTGCTGTCGACGCCCCTCGTGCCTCCCGTCGGATGAGCAATGCCCGCCTCGCCGGCTGGTTCGTCGTCGTCGCGCTCTTCGCGCTCGCGGTCCTCCAGTACCTGCTCCCCGCCCTGCGCCTCGTGCAGCTCGCGACCCGCGACGCCGTCGCCTTCTTCGAGGTGGCCGGCTCTGTCGGTGGCGCCAACTTCTCGGCAGTCCTCGACGACGACGAGTTCCGTGCGTCGGTCGGACGCGCCCTCGGCTACTCGATCGTCCCGCTCGCCGCGGCCCTCGTGCTCGGACCGCTCGTCGCGTCGGTGGCGTCGCGGGCCGGGCGCGCCACCCGCCTGGTGAGCCGCGGGCTGCTTGCCGTACCGCTCTTCTGCTTCAGCCCGGTGGCCTACTACGTCGCGCAGTGGGGGACGCAGCGCGGTGGCGGCTCGGCCGAGACGCTCCGCCGTGCGCAGGAGGTCGGCGGCTCGCAGGCCGAGCTCGTGGTCATCGCCGGGTTGTCTGTCGTCGGGCTCGTCGGGGCGCTCTCGGCAACCCTGTACCTCGCCGCGATGCGTCGGTCTGCGGTCTCGCGTGCTGGTTGGGCGGCCTCGGGTGTCGTGACCGCGGTGGTCGTGCTCGCCGTGACGACGCTGAGCCTCATGGTCACGACGGTCCCGCTGCTGCTCACCGCGGACCTCGCAGACCGTGGCACCACCACACCCGGCATGCTCGTCTACGAGTGGGTGTTCTTGCGCTACGACCTGCCGACGGGCAGCGCTGCCCTCGCGCTGCTGCTCGTGCCGACGGTGCTCGTCGGCGTGCTGCTCGTGGCTCTGGTGCTCGCCACGCGGCTCCGGGTGGAGATCGTGCCGCGGGACGCGGGTGCGGGAGGGGTCAGGCTGCTCGGCCGTCTGCGTCGCAGAGGAGCCGGCGCGGGGTCGGGTGCGGCTGCGACCAAGGCTGCGACTCCCGCGAAGGGCGGAGCGCGCGGGCGGGCCTCGACGGTGGCCACCTCCGCCTCTCCCTCAGTCTCGGCCGCGACCGGGGCCGGAGCGCAGCCGGCAGCGAGCGCCGGCCGTGCGTCTGGCGCCGGGGACGGTACGGAGTCGCGGACGACCGTCGCCTCGGTGCTCTCGGTCGTCCTCGTCTCTGCACTCGCCGTCGCCTCGGTCGTCGTGTCGTGGCCGTGGCTGCAGGGGATCCTCGAGGCCGAGGTCGCACCGTCGATCGACTCGACGACGCTCCAGATCACCACGTGGTTGTCTTCTGCGCTGACCGGTCTGATCGTCGTGGTTCTCGCCGTCGTCGGCGGCTTCGGCATCGGATACCTGCGGCCCGCCGGGCGCCGCAGCGAGTGGTTGCTGCTGGCCTTCTCGCCTTTCCTGCTGGTCGGCACGACGTCGTTGCTGCCCGCGCTGTTCGAGGCTGGTGCTGACGAGGGCACGCTCGGGACCCTTCGTGGTCTCGTGACGCCGCTGTGGGTCAGCGTCCCGCTCCTCGTGCTCTTCACGCTCGTCTTCGCCGACCTGCGGCGCAGCCGGGACGCGGGTGTCGAAGGGGCTGTCCGCTCTGCCGTCGCGCCGGTCCTCGGTCTGGTCGGTCTCAGCGGTCTTGTCGTGGCGTGGGTCCACGGTCAGCAGTACCTCTGGCCGCTCGTCGTCTCCTACGGCTCCGACACCTCGGCCCCGATGCTCGTCCGTGCCGCCGCGACCCCGGCGCAGGAGCTCGCCCCCGTGCCCTTCGGGCTCGTCGCGCCGCTCGGGGTGCTGGTGCCGTGCGTGGTGCTCGGCGCCCTGTGTCTGGTGGCGACAGACCGGATTGCGCTGCGTGCGGGTCGGGCAGACCAACCAGCCTGACCCCGGTCGTCCCCGGGATCGCACACCTAGCCGCGAGGTCGTACGCCCACCCCGGGGGTCGCACACCTAGCCGCGAGGTCGTACGACCTGGGCATGGACAGTGCGACCTGGGCGCGGACGGTGCGACCTGGGGCAGGCGGTGCGACCTGGCGTCGGGGCGGCCGGCTTCTGTCCGGGGTGCGGCCTCGAGGATCGTCCGTTCGTAGCCCCGTCCGGCGGTACAGGGTTCCGTGAATACACGACCGCCTGTACAGTCGCCGCATGGAGACCGTCACCCTCAACCACACTGCCGCGCTCGCGCGTCTCGGGCACGCGCTGTCCGACGAGACGCGCGCCAGGATCTTGCTCGTCCTGCGTGACGGTCCCGCATACCCGGGGGACATGGCCGAGGCCCTCGGCGTCTCGCGGCAGGTCATGTCCAACCAGCTCGCATGCTTGCGCGGCTGCGGTCTCGTCCAGGGTGAGCCTGACGGTCGCCGGACCCGTTACACCCTGACCGACGCGCACCTCGGCCCCGCGCTCGGCGACCTCCTCGAGCTGGTGCTGCGCGTCGACCCAGCGTGCTGCTCCGACGAGGGGTGCACCTGCTCGTGAGCACCGACGTGCGCACAGCGCCTGCTCCGCTGACGGCTGCCCGACGCAGCGTCCTCGAACGCCGCGTCCGCTGGGTCGTGGCCGTCACCATCACCTACAACGTCGTCGAGGCTGTCGTCGCGATCTCGGCAGGCACCGTCGCGGGGTCGGCGGCCCTGGTCGGGTTCGGGCTCGACTCGATCGTCGAGGTGCTCTCCGCCGCTGCCGTCGCCTGGCAGTTCAGCGCCCCCGACCCGGAGACCCGTGAGCGCGTCGCGCTGCGGGTGGTGGCCCTGTCCTTCTTCGGCCTCGCGCTCTTCGTGTCGGTCGACTCGGTCCGCAGCCTGCTCGGCGGGAGCGACCCCGACCACTCGACCGCCGGCATCGTCCTCGCGGCAGTCAGCCTCGCGGTCATGCCCTTCCTCTCGTGGTTCGAGCGCCGCACAGGTCGCGAGCTCGGCTCTGCGACGGCTGTCGCCGACTCTCAGCAGACTCTGCTCTGCACCTATCTCTCGGCAGTCCTGCTCGTCGGGCTGCTGCTCAACTCGTTGCTCGGCTGGTCGTGGGCCGACCCGATCGCGGCGCTGGTCATCGCGGCCATCGCCGTGCGGGAAGGTGTCCAGGCCTGGCGCGGCGACGGGTGCTGCGCTCCGGGGGCGTCACTGCACGGGTGCGAGACCGCAGCGTCGGATGAGGGGAGGGCAGAACCGGTTGCAAGTGCAGACACCCGGCTCGCCGACCGTCCCCGCGTGCCCGCCGTCCAGCCCGGCGGGCTCACAGACCGGCCCGACCTGCTGGCCAAGGACGTGGCAGCCGACTCGTCCCGAGAGGGCTCGGCAGTCACCGGGGCAGGCGATGGCGGCTGCTCCTGCTGCGGGGGATCGTCGTCAGACCGCTGATCGGCTGGCTGGTTCGGCGGAGGGAGTGGCTCGTCTGCGGGCGGCAGGTCGGTCCAGGACCGGGACCAGGCCCGTGCTCGTTCTCGCCCGACCCGAGGTCACTCGTCGAGCGACAGGTCTTTGCGGTTGGTCGCCACCCGCGCGCGGAACAGCACGATCACGACGACGACCCCGACGGCCGGCGCGAGCCGACCGACGACAGCAGGGGACAGTGCGCTGACGCCGGCGGCGACGGCGAGCACCGTGAGGGCTGTCGGGAAGGTGCGCACGACCGCATCGCGCACCGCCCGCTGCTCCGTCCGGTACGCCGCACTGTCGTCTCCGGCAGGAGGAGCGGCCCAGAGAGACTTCCGGATCGAGGCCACGAGTGCCGACACCAGACTGAGGACCACGCCGACCACCGCACCCCACGCCGCGCCGACGAGGGCGTTCGGCGGCGGGTCGGCCTGGCTCCACGCGGGTAGTCCCAGGATCCACCCGACGATCGTCATGACGGGGACCGCGACGACGGCTGTGGAGAGGGCTCGGCGCAGGTCACGACTGGTCATGGCTGAATGATACGAGCGACGTGCGGACAGACTGTGGAGACCACCGGTCCCGAGCGTCGAACCCCGGTGCGGGCCGGGCGGACTCGGCTCGCGATCTGTCGGATCGACAGCGGGACGACGACCCGGCACCTCCGGACCCGAGCCAGGAGACTCGTGCCCGTGGTCCGGGTCGCCGCTCGGGGCCGGCCGATCGTCGGCCGGCCCCCAGGGTGCGTCAGAGGCGCAGCCCGTGCCCTGCCTCGAACACGGCGTCCGCAGTGTCGGACGCGACGTCCGGACGCGACGCCGCGACGGCCTCCATCGACCGGGGCAGCTGGAAGGGCAGACGCCCCTCGGGAGCGACCTCACCGGTGAGCGCGGACACCAGCGCGGGGTCCGACGTGCCGTAGGTGCCGACGATCGCCGTCGCCACGTCGACGAGCGGCGTGAGGATCGCCGGGCGGTCGAGCATGACGTCGAGGACGACGGGCACCTGTGCGGCGAGCGCCGTGATCTCAGCAACGGTCTCGGCGGAGAAGTCGAGCGACCCCTGGTGGAAGTACGCCTCGAGGAACATCGAGTCGCGGTGCTCCCACGGGGCGTTGACGCGCACGACGGCCACGTCGGCCTCGGCAGGGTCGGTCACGACGGTCCCGAGGCGGGCAGCCTCCTCGGCGGACATGCCCATGACGTAGACGCGCTGGTCGCCGGTGAGCGGCAGGACCGGATGGCCGTCGACGTCACCGTTCTTGAGCACGGTGACCGACCGGCTCTGCGCGGACAGGCCGGCGGCGACGAGGTCGGCGCGGCCGACGATCGCCTCAGCGGCATCTTCGTCGACGTAGGGGTCGTCGAAGAGCCCGAGCTCGAACTTCACGCGGAGCAGACGGCGCACGGAGGCGTCGATGCGGTCTTCGGTGACGCGTCCCTCCCGGACCAGCTGGACCAGCAGGTCGGGGCACTCTTCGCCGCCGAACTGGTCGCACCCGGCGTGGATGATCTTCTCCATGCGCCCCGGTGCGTCGAGGTGCTCGACACCCCACGCGCGGGCGGGGAGGACCTGCCCTGTCGCGACCTTGTTGTCGTTGACGAGCTCCCAGTCGGTGACGACGACCCCGTCGAAGCCCATCTTCTCGCGGAGCAGACCGGTGACGATCTGCTTGTTGTAGCCGAACCCGACCTCTTCGATCTGCTCGCCGTCGACGACGAGGTCCACGGGCATGCCGTAGTACGGCATCATCGCCGAGGTCTTGTGCTCGAGGGCGACCTTGAAGGGGGCGAGGTGCTCCTCGAAGGTCCCGCCCGTGTAGACCTGCTCGCGGCCGTAGGGGAAGTGCGCGTCTTCGCCGTCCTTCTGCGGCCCGCCGCCCGGGAAGTGCTTGGTGGTGCACGCGACCGACTCGGCGGTCAGCTCCCCGCCGGGGCCCTGGAACCCGTCGAGGTACGCGGCCGTGAAGTCGCTGACCAGCTGGGACGTCTCGCCGAAGGTGTTGAGCTGACGGGCCCAGCGAGGCTCCGTTGCGAGGTCGACGCAGGGGTGCAACGCCGCGCGGATCCCCACGGACAGGTACTCCTGGCGGGCGGCGTCGGCGAACTGGCGGACGAGCTCGGCGTCACCGATCGCCGCGAGGCCGAGGGAGTCCGGCCACTGCGAGAAGAACCCGGCTGCGAAGGACGCACCGGTGTTCTCGTGGAAGGCGTGCCGCGGGTCGGTCGAGACCGTCACGGGGATTCCGAGGCGGGTCTGCTCGGCGAGGGCCTGCAGGTTGTTGTGCCAGCGGGCCGCGAGGCGCCCCTCGGGCAGCACGTGCACGTTGAAGTGGTTGAGCAGCTTCTCCTGGACCACGACGGTCGTCGGGGACTTGCTGATCGCACCGGTCTGCTCGACGAGGGAGCCGTCGGGGCTGGTCTCGATGACCGTCTGGAACATCAGACCGGCCTTCTCCTCGAGGGTCATGCGTCCGAGCAGGTCCTCGACGCGGTTCTCGACGGTCTCGCGCGGGTCCTCGAAGGGCGCCATGACGCCGTCCTTGTCGAGATCGCGGAAGACGGTCCCGTCGGGGGCGGTCAGGGTGGTCAGGGTGGTCAGGGGAGTGGGCACGTCAGGTCCTTCGGTCCGAGGGGTCGCCGGGGCCGCAGTGGGAGCGGAGACGGCGCGGAGGTCTGATGTAAGCGTATACATGTCCGGCTTGCGGTGGTGCTCCGGGACCGGGCTCTCGTCAGGGAGACTGGGAGCAGCAACCATCGTCAACATGAGGAGTTCGTCATGCCCCAGGGAACCGTCCGCTGGTTCGACGCCGAGCGAGGGTTCGGCTTCCTAGCCCTCGACGACGCGGAGGACCTGTTCGTGCACGCGTCCGAGATCGTCGGCAACGACGACGGGACGCAGTCGCTCCGCGAGGGCCAGTCCGTCGAGTTCGAGATCGGCGAGAGCGACCGCGGCCCGCAGGCCCGCAGCGTCAAGATCACCGGCGACGTCGCCGTCGACGCGGCCCTGGGTCAGCTCGGCACCGTCACCTGGTACGAGCCGGCCAAGGGTTACGGCTTCGTCACCCCCGACGGCGGAGGCGCCGAGATCTTCGCGCACAGCTCCGCCATCGTCGGTGGGGGCGTGATCGCCGAGGGGCAGCGGGTCGCGTTCCTCGTCGTCGAGGGCGAGAAGGGTCCGCAGGCTGACCACCTCCTGCCGCTCGGCGCCCAGGCCGCCAGCGTGCAGGCTGCGGGCCCCAGCGGCGCTGACGGCGCCGACGGCACCGTGAGCTGGTACGACGCGGGCAAGGGCTTCGGTTTTGTCACCCCCGACTCCGGCGAGCCGGACGCCTTCGTCCACGCCCGATCCCTCACCGGTGGTGCCACCGAGCTGGTCGAGGGCGAGCGCGTGAGCTTCACCGTCGTCCCCGGCGACCGTGGCCCGCAGGCTCAGGACGTCCGGGTCGTGGGCGGGACGGGCCGAGGTGCCCGCAGCGCCCCGGGCCGCGACTCGTCACGGCGTCCGGAGGCGTCCCGCGCCCCGGCGCGCGGCGGCGAGGGAGTCGTGGCGCGCTACGACGCAGACCGCGGTTTTGGCTTCATCACGCCAGACTCCGGTGGCCCCGACCTCTTCGTGCACGTCTCGGTCGTGCGGGACGGTCAGGAGCTGTACGAGGGCGACAGGGTCCGTTTCCAGGTGCGGCAGAGCGACCGCGGGCCGCAGGCGGACCGGGTCGACCTGGCCTGAGCGAGGCCTGGCGTCCTGACCGTGCCCGGACCGCGACGAGCGGGCCGGGGCGGCCTGGGCGCGGCGGTGATCCCGCCGCGCCCAGCTGGGCGACGACTCCGCGCGCAGCGCGGGAGCCTCGCCAGCGCGGGGCGGGAATACGATCGAGCGATCCAGGGTTGAGCCAAGCAGACTCAAGTTTGACCCCGACGGCTTGCTCTCCGATCGAGCCGGGTGCAGACTTGAGTGGAACAGACTCAATCAGCTCGTCGGACGGGCGACGCAGGTGCACCAGCACCGCGACCCGGCCGCCGCTCGGAAGGAAGGCATCACCCATGGCACGTGCAGTCGGCATCGACCTCGGTACCACCAACTCCGTCGTCTCCGTCCTCGAAGGTGGCGAGCCCACAGTCATCGCGAACGCCGAGGGCGCTCGCACCACCCCCTCCGTCGTCGCGTTCTCCAAGACCGGCGAGGTCCTCGTCGGCGAGATCGCCAAGCGTCAGGCCGTCACCAACGTCGACCGCACCATCGCGTCGGTCAAGCGCCACATGGGCACCGACTGGTCGGTCGAGATCGACGACAAGAAGTACTCGGCGCAGGAGCTCTCCGCGCGCATCCTCGGCAAGCTGAAGCGTGACGCCGAGGAGTACCTGGGCGAGCCCGTGACGGACGCCGTCATCACCGTCCCCGCGTACTTCAACGACGCCGAGCGCCAGGCGACCAAGGACGCCGGCCAGATCGCGGGCCTCAACGTCCTGCGCATCGTCAACGAGCCCACCGCGGCTGCTCTCGCCTACGGGCTCGAGAAGGGCAAGGAGGACGAGCTCATCCTCGTCTTCGACCTCGGTGGTGGAACCTTCGACGTCTCCCTCCTCGAGGTGGGCAAGGACGAGGACGAGTTCTCGACCATCCAGGTCCGCGCGACCTCCGGTGACAACCGCCTCGGTGGTGACGACTGGGACAGCCGGATCGTCGAGCACCTCATCAAGGAGGTCAAGAACTCCTCGGGCGTCGACCTGTCCAAGGACAAGATCGCCCTCCAGCGTCTGCGCGAGGCTGCTGAGCAGGCCAAGAAGGAGCTCTCCTCGGCCACCAGCACCAACATCTCGATGCAGTACCTCTCGATGAGCGAGAACGGCCCCATCCACCTGGACTCCAAGCTCACGCGTGCGCAGTTCCAGCAGATGACCCAGGACCTCCTCGACCGGACGAAGGCACCGTTCCACGCCGTCATCCGCGACGCAGGCGTCTCCATCAGCGACATCGACCACATCGTCCTCGTCGGTGGCTCGACCCGCATGCCCGCGGTGACGGACGTCGTCAAGGAGCTCACCGGTGGCAAGGAGCCCAACAAGGGCGTCAACCCGGACGAGGTCGTCGCCGTCGGTGCTGCCCTCCAGGCTGGAGTCATCAAGGGTGAGCGCAAGGACATCCTGCTCATCGACGTCACCCCGCTGTCTCTCGGCATCGAGACCAAGGGCGGCGTGATGACCAAGCTCATCGAGCGCAACACGGCCATCCCGACCAAGCGCTCCGAGATCTTCTCGACCGCCGAGGACAACCAGCCCTCCGTCCTCATCCAGGTGTTCCAGGGTGAGCGCGAGTTCGCCCGCGACAACAAGCCGCTGGGCACCTTCGAGCTCACGGGCATCGCTCCCGCGCCGCGCGGCGTGCCGCAGGTCGAGGTCGCCTTCGACATCGACGCCAACGGCATCGTCCACGTGTCCGCCAAGGACCGCGGCACGAACAAGGAGCAGTCGATGACGATCACCGGTGGCTCCGCGCTGCCGAAGGAAGACATCGACCGCATGGTCCGCGAGGCCGAGGAGCACGCAGCCGAGGACAAGGCGCGCCGCGAGGAGGCCGAGACCCGCAACCAGGCCGAGTCCTTCGCGTACTCGACGGAGAAGCTCCTCAAGGAGAACGAGGACAAGCTCCCCGAAGAGGTCCGCACCGAGGTCCAGACTGCTGTCGACGAGGTGAAGACGGCGCTCGAGGGCACCGACATCGCTGAGATCAAGGCCAAGCAGGAGAACCTCAACACCGTGGCGCAGAAGATCGGCGAGGCGCTCTACGCCCAGCAGGCCGAGGCCGGCGAGGGCGCACCGGCCGACGCCGACGCGTCGTCGACCTCCTCTGACGAGGACGTCGTGGACGCCGAGATCGTCGACGACGAGGACGACAAGAAGTGACCAGCCACGAGGGCACGGGCGCCGAGAACACGCCCGAAGGCAACGACCCCCTGGAAGGTCTCGACTTCGAGCCCTCCGCCGAGGCCTTCGACGTCGACGCAGCACCCGCACCCGCGGCCGAGCTCACGGAGCTCGAGAAGGCGCAGGCCGAGTCGGCCGACCGCCTCTCGGACCTCCAGCGGCTCAACGCGGAGTACGTGAACTTCTCCAAGCGCGCCAAGCGCGAGCAGGAGGCGGCACGTGCACGGGGCATCGAGGAGCTGCTCGTCGGGCTGCTCCCCGTCCTCGACGACGTCTCGCGGGCCCGCCAGGCGGGAGACCTCACAGGTCCCTTCGAGTCGATCGCGGACAAGCTCGTCGCGACGCTCACCCGCTTCGGTGTCGAGCAGTACGGGGAGGTGGGGGAGGAGTTCGACCCCGCCGTCCACGAGGCGCTCATGCACCAGACCTCGCCCGACGCGCAGACCACCACGGTCCAGCACGTCGTCGAGGTCGGGTACCGCATCGGCGACCGCGTCGTGCGAGCCGCACGCGTGGCCGTCGTCGGCCCCGAGGCCTGACGCACCGCTGATCCCGGGTCTGGTCGCCACCGCGACCAGACCCGGGTTCCGGCCGTGGCCCGCCGACCGCGGGCACGGCTCGCCGGCCCACGCCGGCCCACATCTTTCAGACAGCATTCACGAGTGAGCACACAGGCGTCGCTCACGTCACGAGGAGAGGAGACGCCTTGACCGGTCAGGACTGGATCGAGAAAGACTTCTACGCCGCGCTCGGCGTCTCGAAGGACGCCGACGACGCGTCCATCAAGAAGGCGTACCGCAAGCTGGCGCGCCAGCACCACCCGGACCAGAACTCCGGCGACCCGAAGGCCGAGACGAAGTTCAAGGAGATCGGCGAGGCGTACTCCGTGCTCTCCGACCCCGAGCAGCGTCAGCAGTACGACGCCGTGCGCGCCATGGCCGGCGGCGGAGCCAGGTTCTCCGCAGGCTCGGGGGGTCGCGGCTCGGCCGGCTTCGAAGACGTCTTCGGTGGCATGTTCGGCGGAGGTGGCGGCGGTCGCCAGCAGTACTCGACCGGCGGTGGCGGCATGCCCGACGGCTTCGACGACATCCTCAGCTCGATGTTCGGCGGCGGTGGCGCACAGGGCGGTTTCCGCCCCCAGACGCGGGCCCAGGCCGGTCAGGACCTCACGACGGCTGCGACCCTGCCCTTCCGCGAGGCCGTCGAGGGCTGCACGGTGACACTCTCGGTCGACGGGCGCCAGATGACCGCGCGCATCCCGGCCGGGGTGCGCGACGGCCAGAAGATCCGCCTGCGCGGCAAGGGCCGTCCGGGCACCGGCGGAGGACCCGCCGGTGACCTCGTCGTCGCCGTGACCGTGACCCCGCACCCGGTGTTCAGCATCGACGGGCACAACCTGCGGATCACCGTGCCGATCACCTTCCCCGAGGCCGCGCTCGGCACCCAGCTCGAGGTCCCGACCCTCGACGGCTCGACCGTCAAGGTCAAGGTGGCCGAGGGCACCCCGTCCGGGCGCGTGCTGCGCGTCAAGGGCCGTGGCGTCAAGACCGCGAAGCAGACGGGCGACCTGCTGGTCACCGTCCAGGTCGCGGTCCCGCAGAAGCTCTCCAAGGCAGCCCGCGAGGCGGTCGAGGCCTTCGCCGCCGCCACGGGTGGTGAGAACGTCCGGGAAGACCTCCTGGCCCGAGCGAAGGAGTAGACGATGGCGCACCGTGGGACGAGCGACCCGGCGCCCCGGGACGACGAGCCTCTCTTCGTCATCTCCCGGGCCGCCGAGCTCGCCGGCATGCACCCGCAGACCCTGCGGCAGTACGACAGGCTCGGCATCGTCTCGCCCCGGCGCTCGCCCGGGCGCGGTCGTCGGTACTCCCGGCGCGACATCCACCAGCTCGTCGAGGTCCAGCGGCTCAGCCAGGACGAGGGCATCAACCTCGCCGGCATCAAGCGCATCCTCGACCTCGAGACGCAGGTCCGCGAGCTCGAGCACCGCGTCGAGCTGCTGGCGGCCGCCGCAGACCCGGGCTCGCGCATCTTCACGGCTGCGTCCTCGGGTGACGTCGTCGCCGTCCGCGGCGGACGCCGGTTGCGCAGGGTCGGCTGGCGACGCGGCACCGAGACCGTCGTCGACGCCGACGACCGCGCCGCCCTCGTCCTCTGGCGCCCCCAGCGCTGACGCCGCGGTGGCGTCGCCGAAGCGCTGGGCGAGGTGGTGACCCGGAGCGCTGATCGCGCCCCGCACGTCTCCGCGGCGGCGCAGGCGCGGCGAACTCTGCGAGATCGTGAGTTTGGAGCGAGATCGATCCTTCTCCAGCCCGATCTCGCTCCGAAGTCACGATCTCGACGGTCGCCCACCGCAGGCTGGCAGAGGGCAGAGGGCAGAGGGCAGAGGGCAGAGGGCAGAGGGCAGAGGTCAGGGGGTCGGGCTGTCGGCCAGTGCCTTCTGGACGGCGTCATCGGGTGGGCCGAGGAGCGGCTGACGGTCGGTGACCAGGTCGACGACGGTCTTCATGGCAGCGAGCTGGTCGCGCACGGTGGTCTTGGCCCAGGTCGTCCGTCGGGACTTGACCGTGGTGTCGCCGACCCCGACAGCCTCGATCCCCACGGAGCGGCAGGTCGTCACCGCGCGGGCGAGGTGGAAGCTCTGCGTGACGACGGTGAGCTCACGCACCCCGTAGACCTCGTCGGCGCGCACGCACGAGTCGTAGGTGTCGAATCCCGCGGGGTCCTGGACGATCGCCGTCTCGGGGACACCCTGCTCGACGAGATACCTGCTCATCGCCGCAGGTTCGTCGTGGTGGTCGGGGCGTCCGTCCCCGGTGACGAGGAGGACCTCGACCGAGCCTGCTGCGTAGAGCTCCGCGGCGAGGTCGAGACGCGCTCGCAAGAACTGCGACGGGGTGCCGTCCTCGTACACGCGGGCCCCGAAGACGAGGGCCACAGGTGTCGCGGGGACGTCGTCGGCCGTGTACATGTGGTCGGCGGCCCGTGCCTGCACGAACACCACGGGGCCAGCCACGGCGAGGACTGCGAGACCGGCGACGACGCCGAGGCAGACTCGTGCCCGTCGGCTCCGGAGGACCCCGACGACACCGCCGGACGAGGGGCGCGGAGGTCGGGGAGATGCCATGCCTCCATCGTAGGTGCGAGGTCGCGGTGCAGGTCGCCGTCCAGGTCGCGAGGGAGCCTGGGGTGTGCGGGGGAGGTGCGCAGGTCCCGTGCGCGGACGTGGGTCGGACGCCGCCCGGGCCTGCCCCGGCGGACCACCAGGTCAGGCCGTTTAAGCAACAACAATGTGCGCTATTCACGGGAGAAATAGCACCAGGTAAGTAAGTCCTT
>Ga0247813_10001096_pt1 | contig 21560 bp, 18 predicted proteins | sample UWRJL169409C1_FD_180719 | JGI IMG/M metagenome (GOLD analysis project Ga0247813, IMG submission 180719) | Plant litter microbial communities from Arlington Agricultural Research Station in Wisconsin, United States - UWRJ-L169-409C-1 | ecosystem: Environmental > Terrestrial > Plant litter >...
CCGTCTCGTGGACAAAGTCACCACCGACGCCGAAGACGTCACCTACCGCGGCACCCTCCAAGCCGCCATCGACACCACCACGGGCACAGCCTACCCCGCCAACAACCCCTCCCTCTCCTTCTGGAACCAGGACCAGCTCATCACCTCGGAAGGCACCCGGGTAAATCAAACATCCCAATACAGCATGGGCTACTACAGTCGTCCCCAAGTCGAAGGCCGCCTCAACGCCACGACCACCGCCGTCGCCCCCTTCGGAACCCGCTCTTCCTTCGCTCCCAAATACATCACCCAGGCGGATATCCTCGCCAAGATCGGCTCCGGCCTCACCGCCCGCTCCGACACCTTCACCATCCGCACCTACGGCGAAACCGTTAACCCCGTCACCCAGGACATCAACAGCCGCGCCTGGTGCGAAGCCGTGGTCCAGCGCCTCCCCGGCTACGTCGAAGACTCCGTCTCCCCCTGGGACACCCCGACCGCCACCAGCCAGAGCGAAACCTTCGGTCGTAAATTCAAAATCATCTCCTTCCGATGGCTCTCGCCCAACGACATTTGATCCGCGCCTTCGCGTCCCTTCTCCTCCTGCTCGCCGCCTCCGTCATCCTGCGCGCGCAGACTCCCGCCGCGCCGGAAGCTCCGGTCCAGTTCCGGGTCGTTTCGATGGCCGGCGTCGTCACGTTCCTCTTCGACGTGGATAAAAAAACCGAGGTCCTCAACCCCGGCGTCGGCACCTTCTCCCGCCTTTATAACGCCCCCAAAAACCGCGAACTCCTCTTTTACAAAGAAGTCCCCAATCCCGACCCCAAACTCCCTCCGACTAAAGTCCCCGTCACCAAAGCCCGCCTCCCCGCCGGCCAACCCGGCCCTTTCCTCATCCTGCTGGTGAAAAACCCCTCCGGTGCCGAACTCGAATACGCCTCCTTCGTCATCGACCACTCGCTCGAAGCGCATCCCGCCAAGACGTATCGTGTTTTCAACTACTCCAAGCGCCGCCTCGCCGTAAATCTCGCCGACACCAAACTCCTCCTCGCCACCACCGAACACGGCACCGTTCCCTACCCCGCCACCCGCAAAGCCTGGCTCCAGGTCGCCGCCGACGAAAAAGCCGACGGCTGGCTCCTCGTCAGCAGCAGCCCCCACCCCGTCGCCGACCACTCCCGCACCACGATCTTCCTCGTGGACATCCCGCCCTCGCCCCTCGACCCCAACCCCAAGGGCATAGTCGCCCGCCGCATCCGCGAAACCATCACCACCGACGACAAGGGTGTTCAACACATCCAATAACACCGGCATGTCGTCCCTCTCCCTCGCCGCCTCCCGCGCCCGCCGTCTCCGCCGCGGCATCAACCTCAGCCACTGGTTCTCCCAGATCTACTGGCCCCCCGGCTACACCGCCGCCCACTTCGACACCTACATCCGCACGGCCGACATCGCCCTCATCCGCGACATGGGCTTCGACCACGTCCGCCTCCCGCTCAATCCCGCGCCCCTGCTCGCCGCCTCCTCGTCCGACGGACGCCTCCCCGCTGACGACCTCGCCCGTATCCGCGCCCGCATTACCGACCTCCACGAACACGGCCTCGCCGTCATCGTCGATCTCCACCCCGAGGACGCCTTCAAGCAAAGCCTCGCCGCCGATCCCGCCGCCCTCACGGCCTTCCTCGGCTTCTGGGAAAAACTCGCCACCGCCCTCTCCGGCTTCGACCCCGAGCGCACCTTTTTCGAAGTCCTCAACGAGCCCTGCCTCCGCGACGCCCTCCGCTGGAATAAACTCCAAAACGCCGCCGTCGCCGTCATCCGCTCCGCCGCTCCCCGCCACACGATCATCATCTCCGGCGACGAATGGTCCCAGCTCCCCGAGCTCCTCAAGCTCACGCCCCCCGCCGACGACAACCTCATCGCCAACTTCCACCTCTACGACCCCAGCGCCTTCACCCACCAAGGCGCCACCTGGGCCTCCCCGTGGATCCAGTTCACCAAAGGCCTCACCTATCCCGCCGACGCCCAAGCCGTCGCCGAACTCATCCCCGCGATCACCGACCCCGACGCCCGCGCCCAACTCGCCGAATACGTCGCGACCGGCTGGAACGCCACGGTGTATCACGACTTCCTCCAACCCGCCGTCGCCTGGGCGCGCGAGCACAAGCTCCCGCTCACCTGCAACGAATTCGGCGTGTATAAACAATACAGTCCCCGCCCCTCGCGCCTTGAATGGATCCGCGACGTCTCGCGCGCGCTCACGGCCAACGGCATCGGCTGGACGATGTGGGATTACGCCGGAGATTTCTCCGTGGTCGTCAAAAAAGACGGCGTCCGCATCCCCGACTTCGACCTCCTCCACTCCCTCGGCCTCTCGCTAAAGTAGCGCAGGCGTCCATGCCTGCCTTCGCCTCCGCTTTCGGCGGCGCGACCTGTCTCGTCACCCCGCCCGCGCGCGGGCGGGATCCCCGACGCCCCCCTCCAGATCCGGCCAACTCGCCTAAATGCGACCAGCCCTCCCGCGGCTTCCTGATTGTAATCACAAGCGGGTTGCGTCCGTCTGTCGCGGTGCGATGCGGCATCATAAAAGCGGGCTTGCTGGTCCTTGGCGTGATGACCGCCCTCAGCGCGGTTGTCCGCGCCGAAGTAAAGGCGCCGGGCGACCTCTCCTATTTGCCGGAAACCAACCCCTACCGGACGCTGCTGCTGAACTTGCAGTCCCTGCCCGAAACCGATGCGACCGCACTCCTCGCTTGGGGCAGCGGCGGGCTCAACGGAGACCCGCCAGCGGATCTGCCGATGGCGCTAAAACCCTTCGTCGACCGCCTCGCGGCGGATATGCGAGCCACCCTTTCGAAAAAAACCCAGACCCGCGACTGGCCTTTGCGCGGAGAAAAAAGCGCCACGACGTCCTTAAGGGGAATGCCCTTTCAACCCGTGAGAACGTTGACGCGGGTCCTCGTGCGCGCGACCGATGAAATGCCGGCGGAGCAAGCGGTGGCGACGTGGCTGGCATTGATCCAGTTTGGGCGAAACCTCTCCGACGAGCGCACGCTCACCTCCAGCATGATGGCGGTTGTGTTGGAAAACGCCGCGTTTGAGCCGATGCGGATTCGCAATGGTGAGTTGTCGGCGGACGAGTTGCTCGCTTTGGCGCGCGGCAAGGCCGCCCTGCGTCCGCCCCGGAGCCTGACCGACATGTTCGATGCCGAGCGCGAGTTGTTTTTTACCCCCACGGTGGATCAGGAATACCTGCCCGCCCTCCGGCTGCTGGTGGATCCGAAAAGCAAAGCCTCCGCTTTTGATCGCGTGGAAGTGCGCGGCCTCATGGAGCAGTCCGGCGGACAGGGTAAACTCTTGCTCAAAGATCGCGCCACCGGGCGGACGTTCACCGTCAGCCGTGCCGAGACGGTCTCGGGGTTTGAGCTGGTGTCGTTCGATCTGAAGGAAAGGACCGCGGTCATTCGCCATACGGGAAGAGAAGCCCGGGTAAATTTATCCAACAACAAAATCTCCGTGAACCGCCCCGAGCTCGAGCCGTTGCGAATGTTGTTCTGGTCGCTCGAAACCGGTCCGGGCACCGACGACGACCTGCAACGACTGGCCGAACAGGTCATCAAGCAAGGCGGCCCCGACAGCTATATCGCGCATGCCAAAGCAGAATATGCCCGCGTTCTGGGCGAAGTGCTCGCGCTCGCCTCGCAACCCGCCGAGGCCGCGCCCGATGCACTGCCGCGATCCGATTCACTCATGGTCGATACGGTGGCGAAGATCTTCTACAAGTTTGCCCGGATCAACACCGGCTGCCGCGTGCGCGACCGCTTGCTGGACCGTGCGATTGAGATCCGGCTGGCGAAGTCGGGGGCGACTGAAACCACTGCGCGAGTCATCGATCTGCGGGCGGAACCGGGCGCACCTTTTGCAGAGGAAACGCTGGCCGACGGAACCCTCCGGCTTACCTCCCGTTTCGAAAGTGCGGCCGGCGTTGCGTTACGCTGCGAGTTCCCTCCGCGCGGCAATCCCGAGGGGATCCGCTTAAAATCATCGCAAAAGTAACGCGCACAAAAGGCATCCGGCGCCAACCCGCGACCGCCCCGCCTCGATGTATCAAGCAGCCTGATTGATGCATAATAACAGCAATAGACACAAAGCCGATCAGAGCCGTCTTAACCGGTCGCCGATCATTTAGTGTAGCCTCCGGGTGAGGCCTCCCCGCCTCGCCGCCGAAATACTCGCGCGGCAGCTCAACCCCACCCCAACCCCGGAGCATTATGAAAGCATCCCTCCTTTGCGTCCACGCGTTGCTTGCGCTGGTCGTGATCGGCCAAACCGCGTGGGCCCAGACGGCCCGCATTCCCCAAATCAGCACAAAGATCGGCGGACGCCCCGCCGTCGTTCCGCAGACTTATTTTGATGCGACCGCCGCCGAGGCGGAAGACGCCAACATGCATCCGTCGCTCGGCCCCTACACGGTCACGGCGGTCAAAAGCGGCAACTGGTCCGACCCGACCTTGTGGAGCACCGGTGTCGTCCCCGGCGAAAACGCCACCGTGAATCTCGGCGCGCACTTCGTGACCTACGACGTCGCCAGCACGGTAAAAATTAAACACATCCACAACGGCCACGACGGCATCTTCGAGCGCGCGCCCGGCTCGGTCCTGTGGGTCAGCACCCAGATGTTTCACGGCATCTACCTCGAGGGCGAAGCGGACTCCCCCATCCCTTCGACCAATCCCACGCGGACCGTTTACTGGTATTCCGACGCACCCGGCCAGACCGTGAAATACGGCCTCGTCTGCATGGGGCCGGCGCGACTGCGCGGTGAGACCAAAAAACATTTTCTCAACGCCGCCGCCAACCTCCCGGCCGGCGCGACCACAATCCCGTTGCTCGGCGTCTCCAGCGCCAACTGGAAAGTAGGCGACGAGATCTGCATCACCGCCACCGAGTCCTCCGCGACAGCGACGACGGACCCGACCTACACGGGGCCGACTTCGTTCGACGGTTCATGGAACGGAGCCGATGGCCTTCAGACCCAGCTCCAAGGTTTCAAGACCAGCCAGGACGAGCCCCGCACGATCACCGCGATCACCGGCGACGTCATCACGCTGAACGCTCCGCTCACCTACAACCACACGGTCTATTCAACCACCCTGCCGCGCGGGCAAAACGTGACCGTTCGCCCCTATGTGGTGAACTTCACCCGCTCGATCCAGCATCGCGCCGAGGTCGCCAGCAACGTCCTCCAGCAGCGTCCGCACATGATGTTCATGCATAGCGACGACGTGGATGTCCGCTACGTGGATGTGCTGAACTTCGGCCGCACCGCGACCGATCCCTCGCTGCACGTTCCGGCCGCGTCCGGCGGCAAACAGGTGCTGCTCAACGGCGTCGATCTGGCCGACACCAACAATGTCCGCGGGCGCTACGGTTTCCACCTTCACGGCACCGGCGCGTTCTTCGGCCGCAAAATGGTCGTGGTCCAAGGCCTCGTGGTGCGCGGCGAAAACGGCCCGGCGCTAACCGCGATCCCCGTTCCCGGCTGGGGCATCACGCAGCACAACTCGCGCGCCGCTATCGAGGACTGCATCACCTACAACGTCCGCGGCGCCGGCATCGTCAGCGAACTTGGCAACGAGATCGGCCAGTGGGTGAACAACATCTCCATCTGGAATCGCGGCGACGGTTTCCGCACCAGTTGGAGTTCGCGCCAGGAAACCCACGCCAATCACAACGGCCACAGCGGCACCGCTTTTGAGAACCAGGCGCGCGGCATCCTGCAGCACAACAACGTCGCCGTCTCCAGTCACTTTGGCTGGATGTATCACCAGCAGGCGACCAACTCGCTCCCGCGCGTGACCGACAAGTTCTCGCTGCGCTACAAGGACCCGCTGACCGAGGGCGGCAAAAACGGCATCATCTCCGGAGCCTACGGCCTCGACAACGACACCTACGGCATCGAGCAGGAACAGATTCCCGACTTCCTCGACAACACGTGCCTCAACGTCGGCACCGGCTTCTTCGTCGCGCACCGCCAGTTCACCGACCGCTGCGACCAGTCCCCCATGATCGCGAAGCGCTTCCACTGCATCGGCACCAACACCCCGCTGAACCTGCACAACTACACGTTCTATTATTCGTTCTACGACTCCTACTGGCGCGGCGCCGGCTCGGGTTCGGCCGCTTCACTCGGCGGCAATACCTTCGGCATGAACTGGGTGAACATGCAGGTGGAAAACTTCACCAACGGCTTCGTCGATAATGGCCTGGGTTATAACTACAACGGCTTCTGGATCGACATCGCGTTCACCAACGTCACCACGCCGTTCAACAACGCGAAGACCTACCCGACGAGCACGACCGACCTCCCGTCCGAACACTTTTTCTGGAATGTGATGGGCCCGTGGACGATCACCAACCCCGACCTCCCCAACCCCGGCTTCACCGCCAAGCCCCGCATCTGGAGCAGCATCACGACGGCGAGTCTGCCCAGCCCGTATCCCTCGGCCCCGCGCGGTTTGGGCGGAGTCAAACCGCCTGGCGCGGCCACGCCTTCCTTCACCTTGGCGGCCGGCTCCGACGTCACGACCGGCCCGACCGGCCACAGCACCATCAGCCTCTCCGGCACGATTGTGGACCACGTCGGCGTGCGCAAATGGCCCGACGGCTACGTGACCTTCGCCGATTTGATCAACGTCGGCGGACTCGGGCCGCACCGCAACCAGCACACCACCGGCACCGAGATGGTCGAGACCAACGGCTGCTTCAACGACAACGGCACCTGGAAATGCCGGCTCTGGTTCAACCTCGATGAACGCCGCGACGGCAACTACCTCCAGTTCCCCATCGACATCACACTGACCGGCTTCGACCCGGCGTTCCTCGCCGCCAACACCGTCGATCCCAACGCGACCAAGCCGGTTCTCCCGCTGCCCCTCGAAAGCATCGAGGAACCGAGCACGCTCCCCGCCGCGCCCTCCGCTGTGACGGCCACCTGGGCCACGATGCTCAACGGTTGGTTTAAACTCACGTGGACCGACAACGCCTCCAACGAAACCGGCTTCACCATCCAGTCCTACAACGGCTCGACCTGGAGCACCTACGGAACGGTGGCGGCGAACGCCACGAGCTACATGCGAACGGGCCTGAACATGCCGTCCGGTCCCTACACGCTGCGCGTGATCGCCAACGGCAGCGCGGGCAATTCGGCGCCGTCCAACCAAGTCACGCTCAGCATCCCCGCCCCGCCCGCCGGTCCCTCCGGCCTGGCCGCGACGCCCGGCACCGGACAGGTCGTCCTCTCGTGGAGCGCCGTCTCCGGCGCGACAAGCTACAACATCAGCCGCGCCACCGCCAGCGCCGGTCCGTATTCGGTCATCAAATACAACAACGCCGGCACGACCTACATCAACACCGGACTCACCAGCGGCACGACCTACTACTACAAGATCTGCTACATCACGGGGGCCGGTTCGAGCAGCTACAGCGCACCGGTTTCCGCGACGGCCAACTAAGCCGTTCAACAAAACCGTCCATCCCTCCCTCGCTCACGCCCGTTGTAGCTACGAGCGCGAGCGAGGGGCGGCGCCGTGCGTTCAACCGCGGCGGCGACGGGCGATGCCCAGCCCCAGGGCGCACACCCCGGCGGCGACCGCATAGGTCGACGGCTCGGGAATCGCCGCGAAGCCAAAGTTGGAAATAGTGCCCGATTTGGTTTCCTGCACATTATCACTCATGCCGATAAATTGGCCATTTTGGTTAAATAGCGGACCCGCCGTGGTGCCCGTGGCAGAAAACCTGAATGCCAACTCCTGGTTGGGATTAACCGCGAAGCTGTAATTGCCGTCCCCCGATGTGATCAGGACATTATCGAGACTCACCGCCAGCGAGCCGGTCAGATTGAAACTCAACGTTCCGGCCGTGGTAAACTGGTTGTAGATGAAGCCGACAGAAGCCGTGCCGCCCGGATGGCCCGTGATAGAAATATAGACCTGATCGGGCGCGCCGTTCGTATCGATGATGGCCACCCCGCCGGCCCCCCCCGACTCGCTGAACGAGGAACTCCAGCTACCCAAGTAAGGACTCGGATTTTCGTCGAAGTTGTGACTTCCGGGAGCACCCACGCCGAAATCACCGCTAAAATCCGCGCGCAGCATCGCAGCAGCTAAAAAAACAAGAAAGGCAACGAGCGCGCGCGGGATGAACATGGAGTGGTGAGACGATACGTCCTGAGCAGGGTCTGCGCACCTTCTCCGAGGATGCCTATTCCGTTATGCACATAACTAGCATTTACTAAAATATCCCAACCGCCCGCCCGCTGGAGATCCGACGACCTCGTCGGGTCCTGCTTTCGGCCCGGCTCGAAACCACCCGCGCACTCAGCCAACAGCGGACGCGCGGCGGCGGCGGTGACAGAGACCAAGCCCCAGCGCACCCAAACCGGCCAGCGCCGCATAAGTGGACGGCTCGGGGACAGCCGTGACGCTCAGGCCCAGCGTCTGCCCCTCGTAGTTCACATCCCGAATCTGGGCGGAAAACGTGCCCGCCGTCGAAAAATCCAACGGACTCGTTCCCACCATCTCCGCGAACGTCTGGCCGCTTCCCGTATCCACGAAATTCCTCACGCCGCTCCAACCGAACGTCAGACCGACATCGAAAAAATCGACCCCGTTGATCTGCGGAAATCCCGAGCCTTGGAGTTGCATCGTAATGGATTCGCCATTCGCCCCTAAGGAAAAGTTAGGCGTGGAGGAGAACGTGCCGTCCGCCGGATCCCAAGTGCCGGTATTCGACTCATTCCGAACGAGCGTAAACTCAGTTAATCCGGCGCCGAACTGCGCCCCATATGTGGTGCCATTCGTGTCCACGGTCGTGTCATCGAACGTAAAGCTGTAGCTGAAGGTATCGCCCGCCTTGAACGAAGCACCCGAGTCCGTCGGCACCATAATTTGTCCGGTCACGACAATCGTCGCGGCAACACCGACGAGAGGGCTCAGGAACAACAACGCCGCCGCTGTGGCAGTCGGGATAAATTTGGATCGCAGGGGAAAAAAGAAGGAATTCATGAAGTGCCTGGTTTCAAGGGATTGAAATGTCCGGTGCGGATGCAAGAAGCAGGCGTTTTTCGTTTCGCCGAGTCACTCCTCGCAACCCCTTTTAGACGAATCCGGCCATTGAATTTATGAAACCGCCCGCATCAAAAACGGCTCGGCCTCAGGGGAGCGGGGTCTGGCCGTAGATTGGCCATTACATCATGGCCCGACCGCTGCCGCAGGCGGCCGCCCCGGGCGAACTGACCCATTTGCGGGTGTATTCTAATCAGGGATACACCTTATGCCTCCGCCTATTAGTGCGGGGGGCGCATTCGGACATGGCCAGCGACGGCCGAACGCGCATCACACCTCGGTGCCACCTATGCGTTTTTTTATCTTTTTGAGCCTGCTCCTTGCCGGTGTCGCGCCGGTCTCCGCCGAACTCCGAACCTTTTCCGTTTCCGGCGTGTTCACGGATGATGAATCGGCGACCTCTCCCTATTTGAGTCCGGGCAACCGCTATACGCTCAAGCTCAACTACGACACGGCCGCCACTCCAACCTACTCCCTCGGTGGAATGAACGCCACCTACCTCCTCGCCTCGGTGACGCTGGAGATCAAGTGGGGAAGCAACACGGTGTCCGTCACCTCCACCGATTCGAAAAACAAGGTGATCATCCGGCGGGAGAGTTCGTATTCGGGATATGATTTCTACACCTATCTGCCCGCCTTCCTGGATTTCTCCGAGGGCATGGCCGTCTCCAAATTGAACGGCAGTTTCGGCTCCAATTATTTCGATGCGCTCTCCCTGCCGCTCAATCCGCTGCAAAGCTACACGAGCGCAGGGACGACCATCACCGGCTTCCTGTCTTCGAGTATGATCATCTCCCAAGGCAGCGCTTCCACGATCACGGACACCTTGACCCCCGCCTCGGTGCCCGAGCCCGCCGCCACTGCAATGGCTGCGGCGCTGGCCGCCCTAGGGTTGACCGTGGTGATCCGCCGTCGCCGCGGAGCGCGGCCGCTCACCCCTCCTTGCCGGTGAGTTCGTCGTAAGCCGTCGCGAGGTTGGCACCGAGACGGTTGGGCAGCGGCTGGTGAAACGCCTCGAAGCCCGGCAGGTTTTGCAGCGTCACGATCTCGTCCTTGGTTTTCCCTCCGACGATCTGCTTGTGCGTGTAGGCCAGCAGACCGTCCAGATAGTCGCGAAACACCCGCAGTTCATCACGCGTGCAACGCGGCTCAAACTTGGGCCCCGCGTGACCGCACACATAAATCGCATCGGCCGGATAATCGGCTGCGATCTTGTCGAGCACCGCGATCCAGGCGCGGATGCGCCCGCCGCCCGGACGATCGATCACCGGGTAAATCCGGTTAAAACACAGGTCGCCCACATGGACGACGTTGGCCTTCTCAAACGTGATCACCACGTCGCCCCTGGTATGCGCGGGGCCGAGATATTTCCCGGACACCACCTCGTCGCCCAACTCGGCGCGCCAGGTGTCGGCATACGTTTCGTCGGGCAGCGTGAGCGGATCGAGCGGTTTGCCTGCGCGTTCGGCGGCCGCTCGCAACAGCTCCGGCACGTGGGCGTGGGCGACGACTTTTTTGGACACCGGTTTGATCACGGGATTCCCGCTCGTGTGATCGGCGTGATGGTGCGTGTTGAGCAACACATCGAAGTTACGCCCACCGCGCCCGGGCAGACCGGCGAGAAAAGTCCGGGCGGTATCGGGAAACTGCGAATCGACCACCGCCAGCGCATCGGGATTCACGAGCCATCCCATCGTGCCGCCGCGCGCCGTGAAGAAACCGACATTGCGCCGCAACGCCGTGAAGCCCGTGCCGCCGCCCGGCGCCGGTTGCACGGGAGCCGCCGACGGAGGCGTTTGCGCGGACAGCAAAGAACGTGAAAGCAGGCCGGCGGAAGCAGCCAGCGCGGAACGAAGCAGAAAATCACGGCGGTTCATGGCGGGAAGGAGTTTCTCCACAGACCCGAAAATCCCAAAAGGTTTCCGCAGCGTAGCGAGGCAGCGACCGGCGTCGTGGGTTTGACCCCGCCAAGCGGACACTTTTGCGTGCTCCCATGAGCAACACACCGGCGTTGACGGGCGACGGCGAACAAGGAGCAACGGTGGTCATCACCCACCGCGTGCGCGAAAACAGCGTCGCCGGTTACGAGGAGTGGCTCAACGAGATCGCACCGGCCTGCAAAAGCTATCCCGGGCATCTCGACTGGCAGATTGTGCGGCCGGTTGCAGGAATCACCGCGACTTACACCGTGATCATTCGCTTCGACACCCGCGAGCATCTCGAAGTGTGGATGAACTCGGCCGACCGGCACCGCCTGATCGACGACGTGCAGCCCCTGCTGGCGAACGAGGACGCGTTTTTTATCCGCAGCGGCTTGGACTTTTGGTTCACCCCCGAAGGTGCGCGGGCGCAGGTGCCGGTTCGCTGGAAACAGTTTCTGGCGACGTGGTCGGCGATCTTTCCGTTGGCCTTCGTCACGCCCCTGGCGGTGTTGCCCCTGCTCCGTTTTTTCAACGTGCCCGAATGGCGTCCGCTCACGACCTGTGTGATCACCGGGGTGATCGTTTTCCTGATGACCTACGTCGTGATGCCGCGCTACACGAAGCTGCTCAAACCGTGGCTCTTCCGTTCGGCACCGGCCTCACAATAAACCGTCGAGCTCGAAACGGATTAAACGCAAAGACGATTCAAGATCAGAAGCGTGCGTTTAATCTGAAACCGAGTGCACGACAGACGGTCGATGGAGAGATGAAGACTGAAACCTACCCTGCTAAGATCATCAGCATCTCGATCTCGCGGCCGCCGGCGGCGGTTTATGCATTCGCATCCAATCCCAAGAACCTGCCGAAATGGGCCAGTGGGTTGAGTGGCTCGATCAAGCAGATAGGCGGGCAATGGGTCGCGGAGTCGCCGATGGGGACGGTGAAAATCAAATTCGCCCGAAAGAATGCCGTGGGCGTCTTGGACCACGTCGTGACGGTCGAGTCGGGCGAGACCTTCCTCAATCCGATGCGCGTCCAACCCAACGGCAAGGGGAGCGAGGTCATGTTCACGCTCTATCGCCTGCCGAAGGTTTCAGATAAAGCGTATGCAGCGGATGCGAGACACATCCGCCAGGATCTCGCGAAACTGAAGGCCATTTTGGAGAAGTAGGTCCGCGATGAAGTAGCGAGCAACGGAGCCGAGATCTCTCGGCCCCAAATCGGGCTCTACTCCGATCGGTTTGCCTACTCGCCACCCGCTACTCACCACTCGCTACTTCACACTTCACCGTGGCTTCAGCATTGTCGTCCCGCGGGCGAAGCTTACCCCCAAGTCATGTCGCGACTCGATTCGTCAGGACAATTTCAGTTGGGAGCGGATAAATTCAAATGGAGCGTGAAACATTACGGCGGAGAAGTCGCCGTGAACACCCATGTTCGCGGGATCTCCGCACGCGTGTGCCTGGCGGACGAAGCCACGCGTGAACTCGTGATTGAATTTGATGCGCGAGACTATCCGCCCAAACGCCCCGCCGCCCCTGCGCAATTGGCGATCCGAATCCAGGAGCAGACCGCCAAAGCCATCGACCTCGGCTGGCGTCCCGACTCCCGCGGCAAGCCCTTCTACCTCGTGGCAGATCCCTTGCCTCGATAAACCGGCTCGATGAGGGAGTCTGGTCGAATATTATTGTATTAGATTTATTCCCTCAAACCGAGAAAAGCATCCGTTAACTTATGATGACACATACGGGCTTCTTTTGATTTCGATCAAGTCACCCAATCCAATACAATAATACTTAGCCCGTCTCCGCCGGCTCGCCATATGGATCACACCACTCGGCCTTATACCGCTTTACTATCGGCCACATGAAACCAGTTCCTTAATATTGCCCGGAGACGCCCGGTCTTTGCCTCCGTAAACAAGGCGACTAACCAACTCATCGCGATCACCACCGAAATCACCAATACATAAACGGCAATGGCCCTCATCGAAAAACTCATTCTTAGCCCGTATCCCGTGAGGTGATGGATGCCGGACACCAAGAAAAGGAGAAATGGAAAGTGCAACACATACAGTGAATACGAAAAAACCGCCAAACGTTCTGAAATCCGGGCCATGGGGAAACGGCGCGAAGACTCGGAAATTGATATTAAAAGTAAGGCAAAACCGACACCGGCCGAATACTCGTTCATCCAATTAATCGACCACATGTTCATTCTGGAGATGGCCAGCAACGCTCCACAAACGAGTGCCGCCAGCCACCAAGACAATATTGGATGACGGAAAACCGAAACAATTACGCCCAGCAACCATACTCCGAAAAGCACCAGCATAGTAATCGGCAGCAAGTAGAGCGCCGCGACCAGAAATAGAGCCGACAATACTATTGCCCGACGTGAGCGTCCGAAAAATAATACAAGCAACGAGGGAAACAGGAGATAATACCACCCTTCATTCGCCAAGCTCCATAACGGTGCGTTACTGCCAAAGGGCGCCACCACCACCGTCTGCAGAAATAGCAAATTTCCGAAAAACCCCGGCAGCCCCAATCCTTCCGAAACCGGGCGCACGATCACTGCGATCCGCTCTGCACCATGCATTGTGTAAACCCCGCTCGCCTCGAACAACCGAAGACCTATTGAATCCCAAAACCACCCGGCCAACAGAGCGACAATTAATACCGCGTATAGACGGCTGACTCGGTCGATCAGAAACGGCTTCCAGTGAAAATCCCCGGCACGCATCCGGGCTAACACTTTCCCTCCGACCAGATAGCCACTGATTACGAAAAAAATCATCACCGCTTCATATCCAAAGCCTGTCAAAAAATAGAACCCCTGCGCCATCAGTCCGGGATTCTGCAAGGAACCAAAATCCTGAAACATCAGACTCCGCGCATGTTCGGCCACCACCAGCCAAGCAGCCACCCATCGAGATACATTCAGTAGATCGGATTGGGAGGAGGAAATTTTCATGCTCTATCGATTACGCATGCTCAAATAAGGGGTCAGCAACGGTCTTTCAGGCGAGCGCAAATTGAGATTTTTAAGGAGACGTAAAAGCAGCACGCGAATGGGGTCCAGCACGCGAATGGGGTCTGGCCGTAAATTAGCAATTAAATCACCTCCGGCTCATACGGACCTTCAGGCTATTGGCACTCGCGTAGCCCAACACCTCGGCCAGCCACGCAAAAGGCGCCCCCGCTGCGCGCAACGTGATCGCGAGTTGTAATCTCCACGGCTCATCGCGCTGACGAGACCTCAACGGAACAAGATCAGCCCTGGTTTTCGCCACTGTCCGCAAGCCTTCATCAAGCACCGCCTGCCATCCGTCCTCGCGCATCGCCTTCGCCTCCTCCCTGGCTAATCCCACCACCGAGCGCTCGTTTAAACTCTTGGCGATTGTCCTGCGCCATCCCTCCGTGCCGATGGCCCAGCCTTTGCACATCTCGCCGAAGCCCAATCGCTTTTGTTCAGCTTCATCCGCTGCCAGCTCTTGGAGCCGCAAGAGATAAGCCGCCCACCCCGCCGTGTCATCAGCCACCCCCCAGCGGCCCATCACCACGTCGCCCGCCAAACCCTCGGGCCGCTGCTCGCCGCGGACAAAATGCCGCAGACTGCTCCAGCGAAAAGCCGTGAGTTGCGCCACCTCGACGACGCCAGCCCGGAACGGATTAAGATGAATATAATCCACCACCGCAGACAGCGCGGTCGCATCCTCCACGGGCAACGCTTGGTAACGCCCCTGAAACAGGTGCCCGCGCTCTGATCTAAAACGGTTAAACCGCGTCGCAAATGCACTCTGCAACCGGTGCATTCCGATCACCAAATTCGGCTGCGGGGTTTCCAGCGCCAGATGGTAGTGATTCGTCATGAGCACATAGCCATGCACCTTCCACCCATAACGCTTCACGGTTTCCCACAGCGCCTTCTCAAACGCCTGCGCCGCTCCCACCGACCCAAACACCGGCTGCCGGTAGTTCCCTCGGTTGATCACGTGATACAACCCGCCCTCCTCTTCGTATCTCAATTTTCGCGCCATTCCTTCTCTTACACCTGCTTACCCTCGCATTCCCAGTCTTTTAATTGCTAATTTACGGCCTGACCCCGTCGGCTTGTTGGACCCCGTCGGCTTGTTGCAGCGTGCGCGGATAGATCCGCCAGTTGGCAAGCGCTGCATCGAGTGTGGTGGGGGCGAGCGCGGGTTCGACACCTCCGTTTTCTCCAAGCAAGTGGGCGGCTGTCACGGCGATCACTCCCTCGCTTTCATGCTCGACCAAGAAGGCACTGGCACCTCGGAGCGGGGTGTGACCGTTGAACGATGCTTGGTTGGTCAAAACAAGTTGAGGCCATTGATCTTGGGGCAGAATCACCCACGACTCTGCTTTCACGACTGGATCAACTGTAACCGCAGGAACGACGGACGTAAGGGCTGTGTCTTGACGTTTCCCGCAACCGGCGAACCCAATGACTAGCGCGAGAAGAACAAACGGGGTGTCTCTAGGGCTGAGAATCATGAAGCCATGAACGGGAAAGAATGAAAACCGTCGAGACTGGGTTCGGGAAGATACCGCATCGCACGAAAAAATACCGCCGTCGGTTCGTTATCAAAATACAACAATACTCGGCCCGACCCCTTCGGCTCGTCCGGTCCCAGTCGTGCAAAGTAAGGCACGCGACGGAAGCAGATACTTCGTGTTTCGACGCAAAACCCTACTTTATCTCGGCCAACTTTCTTAGTTTCTCCGGCGCCGAGACGGAAACATAAAGTGCGAATCGCTGATCGGAAACATAGTGGAACGACAACGAGGGAATCTGCAGGGCCATGCTTTTGCTATCCAAGTCGATTAACGGAATCGCGACGATTTCCTCGTCTTCACCTTTAATCGGCTCGGCGTAGACCATGACGAGATACTTTCCTCGCACCACCTTCAGGGCCGACAAAGGCGCTACTTCACGTCGCGTCCACTCTCGATCCGCCCTGAATACTCCAGGCGCGAACAGGCTCGCCCCAGAATTGCCCACGAAAATTTCATCCACCAAAGCACGATCTGTTTTGGCCAATGCTGTCACAATCCGATGCGCGGCAGAAATGATGGCCGCCTCATCATAATGAACCGAATCAAGCGCCCTGCTCCCGGAGTCGGGTGTGCCATGCGGAAGTTTTACTTTGAACTCGCCCGAACTGCTCAACGGTATCTCGGGATAATCGGGATATTCGTTACGACGGACGGTCAAAAGACCACGAAGCCCCATTATGCCCTGACTTGATCTCATCTCCACCTTGTTATGTCCGGATTTGAGGGGAAATCCTGTTAAAACCAAGGTGTGAGGCGCTTTGAATTCGGTCCGTTTAAGTTCGCGGATCAATGGCTCTCCGTTGACCCAAAGCGCCAAGGGATAAGGCGCATCCTCCGCAATAACTAAGGCTACGGGCGATCCGGGCTCTCGAAGATAAAAAAAAAGCCCCGCGCCTAAGAGGACGATCACAGGGAGTATCCAGAGGATTAGCTTCTTTCGATTCATTACAGTATTTATTAAAGCACTAAGGTTATGCGCGAGACTATCCCAAACGCCCCGCCGCAACTGGCGATCAGAATCTAAGAGTATACGGCGAAAGCCATCGACGCCGGCTGGCGAGGCACCCGAAATGGGGTCAGGCCGAGTATTGCTGTATATATAGTCAGCCTGTCGGCTCGACCCTAAAAGTAGCAAGTAACGGCCTGACCCCATCGGCTCGTTGACGTCGGCTCGTTCGTCTCCTTCGGCTCGTTCATCAAGCATTATGGAGTTTTTTAAATACGCTAATTACTATATCCTCATTAGCATCTTTGCTATTTATTAGGCCTGTTAGCGCAGTCGACAGCCCCAAAACGGCACCAGCGATGACCAATGGAGCAGAAACAACGGTGACCGCACTCAGCAGTCCTATTGTAGCACCGCCAATAGTGCCGGCCGTGGTGGTCATCTTAGCGAGCACTCGAAAGTCGACTTCATTTTTCTCATCTATCACTTTCAATAAGTCGCCTCGAATACCCCCGACATTAACCTCTGAAGCCAGAGACCCTCCCTTAATTATTCGATCTAAATACCTTCGCCGAAAATCACTATTCGCATCAATAATCCCTACATAATCCCGAAGAGCAATGCTCGGCGAAACACTCAACTCAACTTCATTTAGTAATTTCTCAGAAATTAGTGCACCTAAAATTCCGTCATATGCGTAAGCTGCCCCGTCCCTACCAATCGCATCCACTTTATCAATCTGAGAATCTATAATCGACGAATAATTGGCGTCCGATTCAGCAATCGTAAAAGGATGCAGCCGACAGTGCTTTGTTATCGAAAGCATATTCAGCAAGCTCATCAATTCGATCGATATGTGCGTCTTATCCGCCGCCTCCGCAATAATCCTTTTGGTTTCAAGGTGCCACGAAAACGGACTAGGTATAATTACCACTCTTCCTGCTTTAACCAACGGTAAGGCAGCCACCAACGAACTTGCGATTACGCCTAGATGCGTGCGATCAATTTCCCCGGGAGCTTTTCTCGTCAAGAGCCGTTCAAACAGATAATCAACCAGCACAACACGGTCGCTTATCAGAAAGCCGACTTTAAATGCCTTTTCCAATTCGTTAACGAGCCCAAATAACCCCGACTGGATATTAGAATCCTTTTTGGAACGAACTACTTCAATTGCACTCGCTGAATTTGACCAGATAGACTGAAGGTCATTTTTTAAATTCAAAATATCGCTGTCGCTCACCAAGTCAGGAAAATATGTCGGCTCTCCCCGTTCATTGATGCCAATCTTTAAATTTCGACTTATCGCCTCGATGTAATCTATCGAAAAGTGGTTATAGTGCATAACCATTCTACTCGAAGTTATAACCACACTCACACACCAGCAATTTCTTCATTCGTTCGCTTGCCGCCCCCTGCTTTTCCTCCGCTAAACGCGAAACAAAGGCATTGATTTTATCAAGCCCACCTATATGGCCCGCCTGCGCCTTAATTATACAACCAATAGTCTCGAAATTTTGCTCCTCACCTTCCGAGCATTCGATAGCATAGTCCATAACACTCTCGAATACATCATCCGGAATATCTTTGGAGCAAAGCATTTTGAAATGAAAGACATTGTCGCTCCAAAGCAAATCTTGGTCAATAGCCAGTGTCGCCTTCACATGCTTCCAGAAGCTCGTTTTGCTAATATCCCATAGATATTCGATATAATCAGCAATGTAATCCTGCTGAAACATTCGATTATTAACCTTACTATAAATCTCCGTATCGGTCATGGACTCAACAATCTGTTCAGCCTCCCCCGGCCGAAGCTCCTCCAGTGAATGATGGAAATCTTCGGTATCTCCAACTCCCATTAGCCGCCTCTTCACCTTATTGAGTTCTTTATTGTCCATGGCCTTATATAGACTGACGTTAATTCTTCAAATCCGCATTACGCGCGAGCAAGGTTAATGCTGATCGCACTTGGTCAGAAATCCCAACTCCATGCGGAGCGATTAAGACTTCGCCACCTTCAGTTGAGGCAGCATGAGCGGAATATCTTAAGTTGAATCCGACTGCTTGATGAGTCGCATATAACTCTCGAATTCTGGGATGATCATCATATGTCATAGCCCAAGAAACTTCATCCATCTGAGTTATTGCCCCAGCAAATTCAGCATGATCCGCATCGTCATAATGACTCATGTAAAGCTCTCTACCCTTTAAGTAATATGGAGGGTCGGCATAGACAAATGCCTTCTCCCCTTCAACAAGATCGGGCATCCGCTCAATCAAAGCAACAGCATCCTCATTTAGCACTGTGATACGATCGCAATAGGAGGAGATATCCTCAATTCTTTTGACGAGACCGTCACGATTAAATCGCGCATCTATTTTCCACTCCCCTGCCTGCTTCACCCCTCCAATTGGACCGGCGTTCATTATTATACCTGATCGATTACATCGATTTAGATAAAAGGCCGAAAACCCTAAGTCTAGGCGACGGCAGCGGCCCGGCTTCCGATAAATAGCCCGCTGACGCTCCCATTCGTCAATTGTCAGGGGAACCTCCCGAATTCGCTCAACAAACTCTTCCGCCTCATGCATTACACTTTTCCAAAATGCGACAATAGCTTTATCTGCATCATTAATAATAACCCGATCAACATGCCCCCCAGCAAGCAGCATGAGCCCCGCCCCGGCACCGCCCGCGAAAGGCTCTACATAAACTCCACCCTGGAGATTATTAGAGTATATAATTTCCTCCAGAATCCCCGCCATTGCAGCTTTCCCGCCCGGGTATCGTAAAGGACTAAGACTTCTATCGCTCATAATTTATGCCAATAACCAACGTAGTAGCGGTAAAGCCAAGCCCCTTAATTCCGTCACATTTTCTTCTGTCGCAATCGCGTCGGGAGCATGAGTTATTCTATCCAATTCAAATTTACTATGCTTAATTTTCTTAGACACCAACGCATCTAATGTAGTTTTCACACTAGGCTCCAAGCCAAGATTAGATTTCTCCGAGTTAAGATGATTCAATAACTCAGAAAGCGACGGCCCAAACTCGGAATTTCGTGCAGTAATAGTGTGCAACTTACCTTTCTTCTTCAACCACACCGAGATTGATATTTCTATAAAGCTCCGCAACAAAAGCGCTGCAGCATGTGCATGATGAACCTTAAGCATCTTCCCCTCCTCTAACATCCTGCTAAGCTTCTCGTGCTCAAAGCCGATGGTAAGATCACTGGGAAACAGCATTCCGCTCACCTTAACACTTTTAGCCACACGGGTCGCCTGAGCACCTTTCTGGAGTTCGGCGGACTTATTGGCAGGTGCGGTTTCCACCGAAAAATCGGTCACCTTAAGAGCATCTTTCGCCTTCACCACGCCCAGCTTTTCAGCATACGCCAGCTGATCCTCAGCCTTATTTAATTTGCGAGTATCAATTTCTTCTCCCGCTGCATCCTCCATCATCTGGCGCACAGCACCGAGAAATGAATCGCGAGTCGCCCGAACCACTAAACCAGTAGATGTAAATTCTACCCCCAACTTATCCCGACTCTGCTTGGGTATAAATAGGCGCTCAAAGACGGTCGAGTAAGGGAATTGATCCGGGTCATCCAACATCGCCTTTGCTTTATCTGAGAGGCCAACCGTGCGGGCAATTTTGTAAAGATCTATGACTGCAAGCGATGAGAGAACCTCATCCTTGCTCAAACCCTTGGCCAAACAAAGTTCATCCACCGAAACACCTTCCTCAACCTGTCCAACCAAAAAGGCAGCTTTTTGAACCGGACTCCATTTCCTCATAAAACCATCTTCAGTATGCTTAGCATACATGACTACCTCGGCATCAAATTTACTCGGGACAATCTCAACAGCTATCTTTTTAGGTAAGACCGCCTTTTCTTTTAACTTTTCGTATGCCTTCCTCTTTTTAATCGGGGCAAGCTCGGGCTTATCAAGCACCTTAAGTGCACACAGCCGCCTATTTCCTTCATAAACTATCGATTTGGATCCGTCTTTAACGACAATCAGACGATCATTACGAAGATAGCCCTTTTCGGCTATAGTTTTAGCCAAAGAAAGCACGTCCCCTCTCTCACATAGGACTTCAATAATCTGCCGTTCGCTAGAACCTTCCGCAATCTCCGGGAAACGTGGATTTTTTGGGTGAAAGCGAAGAGAGCGAAGGCTTAAAAATTCAGCCTTCCAAGAATCCGAGTTAATCAACGGCATAGATAAAGCGGGTATTTACAGAAGTTTTTCGACGAGCCGGGGTAGGCTATTATGTTAATGTTAAAGCTACTTGTGCAGCCAGATAAGAATATAGCAATCTTTTAGCAAGAATTCACAAAAACGTTTGGTTGAATTCTTATCTGCTCCGACAAGGCGGTGGTTCGGCAGTTAGTCCGGAACCACCTATTAAAAAGCCCCAGTCTTCCGACCGGGGCTTTTGGCGTTTAGGGCTTTATTGGCAGGCTTCGCACTCTTCGCCGTTCTTCATGGCTTCGATGCTGCAGACGCGCTTTTCCTCCGCCGTATAGGTCTTCTTGGCCGGAGCGTCAGCAAGCTGATTGCCTACGGCGGCGTCACGGGTGGCGGTTTCGGCTTTGGTTTCGCCGGCGGCGCCGCGGACTTCCTTCTTCACCGCGACCGTCGCCTTCTCGATGTTGGAGGCGCCGAGCGTGCGGAGGTAATAGGTCGTCTTGAGGCCCACGTGCCAGGCTTGGCGATACATGTGGCTCAGCGTCTTCAGGTCCGGAGTTTTGAGCCAGAGGTTCACCGACTGGGACTGGTCGATCCACTTCTGGCGGCGGGCGGCGGCCTCGATCACCCACTTGAAGTCGATGTCGAAGGCGGTCAGGTATTTCGTCTTCAGGTCCTGCGGGACGGCGTCGATGTCCTTGAGGTCTCCGTCGAAATACTTGAGGTTGTCGATCATCTCCTGGTTCCAGAGTCCGCGGGCCTTGAGGTCCTTCACGAGGAAGTAATTCAGGACGATGAACTCGCCGGAGAGGTT
>Ga0247813_10001098_pt1 | contig 21542 bp, 16 predicted proteins | sample UWRJL169409C1_FD_180719 | JGI IMG/M metagenome (GOLD analysis project Ga0247813, IMG submission 180719) | Plant litter microbial communities from Arlington Agricultural Research Station in Wisconsin, United States - UWRJ-L169-409C-1 | ecosystem: Environmental > Terrestrial > Plant litter >...
CTGATCGTCAAGCCAGTTCGCCCACCTCTGCATCATCGCCACGCGGTCGTCCCAGTATTCGGCGCGGTTGTAGGCTCCACGCAGGCGCGTATCGACCTCATGCGCGAGCTGCTTCTCAATGAAGCGCACGTCAACCTTCAGTTTCTCGTCCAGCACGGTCCTGGCCATCGCCCGGAAGCCGTGCGGTGAGTGCTTGGATTCGTAGCCACAGGCATTCAGCCGGCCTGTGAGCGTGCCTTCCGACAGCGGCTTACCGTAGCCGCGGCCGGGAAACACCCACCCATCGTTGCCCACCACGCCCTGGTGCTGACGCAGCAGCTGCACCACCTGCGTGGCCAGCGGCACCCAATGTTCCTCCTTGCCTTTCATGCGCTCACCCGGAATGGTCCATCGGGCTTCCTCAAGGTCGAATTCCGACCAGGTCGCCGCGCGGATCTCCGTCGGCCGTTGAAACACCGCAGCGCTGAAGAGCAAAGCCGTGCGGATCGTCCAATGCTCGGTGCTGCGGATCGCGCGCATCAGCGCCGGCACGTCCGCGGCATCGGTGATCGCGGGGAAGCTGCGTGTCTTGCGCGTCTTGAAGCTCTTGAGCGTGCCCATTGGAACAGGCGAGGCGAGGAGCAGCGGCCGCTTCTCGTCGTCGATACCGAACTCGAAGAGCTCGCGCAGCCACATGCGAACGCGCCGCACCATGTCCAAGGCGCCCCGTGCCTCGATCGTCCGCAGGATGGCCAAGATGTCCGCTCGAGTGACCAGGTGCGGCGCTCGAGCGCCAAGCGTCGGAAAGACATCCTTGATCAGGGCGGCCTCGATGTTGCCGCGGTAGACCGCGGAGATCTCGCTTTTGGACGTGGCCAGCCAGTTGTCGAAGAGCATGCGCAAGGTGTCGTCGCTCTTTGCCTGCTGGCGCTCGACGCGCGCGGCCGCACGCTTGGCGGCAGGATCGACGCCGGCAGCGACGGCGCGGCGCGCCTCCTCGGCTTTCTCTCGGGCCAGCTGCAGCGTCATGGTTGGCCAGCGGCCCAGTGTCAAGTCGGTGCGTGTGGTGACCTTGGAATAGCGCCAGATCCACGATGCGTTGCCGTTGACCGCGACCACCAGCATGAGGCCGTCGCCATCGCCAATACGCCGGACTTTCTGCGTCGCGGCTGCCGTCTTGATTTCTTCGGCCAGCCTTGCTTTAAGGCCCAGCGCGGTGAGGGTGTGTCTTGCCATGCCGGCGCTTTTACCACAGGCGATTTTTCGGCCGTTACCACAGGCACGCGCGTTACCACGGCTGCTACCACGCTTTACACCCGGCTTGTCCCGGATCAGACTGGAAAGCTCTGGAACGTTCTGGACAGTACAGACGACAAAAAAGCCCGGTAGATCAATGATCTATCGGGCTTCTCTGATAGCACCTGAATGAATTCAGAAGCTGTATTGGCGGAACCGGAGGGATTCGAACCCTCGATGAGGCTCTACACCCCATACTCCCTTAGCAGGGGAGCACCTTCGGCCACTCGGTCACAGTTCCTGGCAAGCCAATATTATGCCATCAATCAGACGGTCGGCTGGTCGAGATCGAAGGCTTTGTGCAGTGCGCGCACTGCCAATTCCATGTATTTTTCGTCGATCACCACCGAGGTCTTGATCTCGCTGGTCGAGATCATCTGGATGTTGATGCCCTCTTCGCTCAGCACGCGGAACATCTTGCTGGCGACGCCCACATGGCTGCGCATGCCGATGCCCACGATGCTGACCTTGCAGATCTTCGTGTCGCCGACGATCTCGGCGGCGCCGAGCGTCGGCATGACCTTGGACTTGAGCAGGTCCATCGCCTTGGCAAACTCGTTGCGATTGACGGTGAAGCTGAAGTCGGTCTTGCCGTCCTTGCTCAGGTTCTGGATGATCACGTCCACTTCGATGTTCGCGTCAGCGACGGCACCGAGGATGTGGTACGCGATGCCCGGGGTGTCGGGCACGCCCAGGACCGAGATCTTGGCCTCGTCGCGGTTGAACGCAATGCCGGATACGACGGCTTGTTCCATGTTTTCGTCTTCCTCGAAAGTGATCAGCGTGCCGGACTTGGCTTCTTCATTGATGTCGATGTCCCACGGCGTGAAGCTCGAAAGCACACGCAGCGGCACCTTATACTTGCCGGCGAATTCGACCGAGCGGATCTGCAGCACCTTGGAGCCCAGGCTGGCCATCTCCAGCATCTCTTCGAAGCTCACGGTCGCCAGTCGGCGTGCGTCAGGTTCCACGCGCGGGTCGGTCGTGTAGACGCCGTCGACGTCGGTGTAGATCAGGCATTCGCTGGCCTTCATCGCCGCGGCAATGGCCACGGCCGACGTATCGCTGCCACCGCGACCCAGCGTGGTGATGTTGCCGCCGTCGTCCACGCCCTGGAAGCCGGTGATGACCACGACCTTTCCGGCAGCCAGATCGGCGCGCACGCGCACATCGTCGATGCTTTCGATGCGGGCCTTGGTGAAGGCGCTGTCGGTGCGCACCGAAACCTGCCAGCCGGCGTAGCTCACCGAAGGCACGCCCTCGGCCTGCAGCGCGATCGCCAGCAACGCCGACGAGGCCTGCTCGCCGGTCGAGGCCAACATGTCGAGCTCGCGGTCGTGCGTGCTGCCCAGCGAGCCGGATGCCAGTTCCCTGGCCAGGCCGAGCAGACGATTGGTCTCGCCGCTCATGGCACTCGGAACCACCACCATCTGGTGGCCTGCACGTGCCCACTTGGCCACGCGCTTGGCGACATTCTTGATGCGCTCGGTCGAGCCCATCGACGTGCCGCCGTATTTATGAACGATCAATGCCATGGGTGAAGTCAAAGAGAAAGAATTCGGACACTGCCAGTGCAGCATCCGCGGCCTGTGTCGGCAGCCGATCAGCGCAAGGGCGCAAGGCTACGACGACGGCGCGACATTGTACCAACGCAGCACGTCACCTTCGCGGAACACGTACCCGCCAGCCACCTTCAAGCGAATCCGGTGACCACGCGTGCTGCAGGCTTCGAGTTGGTCGAGCAGCTGTGCGAGCTGTGCCTCGCTCGGCACCGCCGCATGGGTGCTGCGCAGCCAATGCCTCAGGAGATTGGCACGCCGTTCACGCGACAAGGCCCGCAGCGCAACGATGCGAGGCGGTGTGCCTGCATCGACCAGGTCGGCGGCTGCGGCCTCGGCCAACAGGCCCGACGCGCGCGCCGCGTTGCGCGCCGAACGCGCGAAGGTCTCGCGGAATTGCGGCAGGGCGAACGCCAGTGCGGGCAGCACGTGATGGCGAATGCGGTTGCGGGTATAACGCGGGTCGGTGTTCGTCGGGTCTTCGATGTACGGCGTTTCGCTGAAGGCGAGCCATGCGCGCAACGTGTCCGCCGCCAGATCGAGCAAGGGACGATGAAAGCGCACGCCATGGCGCGTCATCTCGCGCGGCATGCCGGCCAGGCCATCGAGCCCGGCGCCACGGCCGAGCGCGATCAGCATCGTCTCGACCTGGTCGTCCGCATGCTGCGCGAGCAGAACGTCGTGGAGACCATGCTGCGCCGCGAGGTCGGCCAGCGTGCGGTAGCGGGCACGCCGTGCAGCGTCTTCAGGGCTTTCACCCGATGCATGCCGGGCATCCACGCGACCGACGTGCAATGGCACGCCCAAACGCTGGCAGGTGGCCGCGCAATGCGCTTCGAAGCCGTCGGCGGCGTGTTGCAGGCCGTGGTGCACGTGCAGTGCATGCACCCTCCCCGGCCACTGCAGCGCGGCGGCATGCAGCAACACGGTGGAGTCCGCGCCGCCACTGAACGCGACGCCCAGAAATGAAGGCGCCGCCCAAGCAGCAAGCACCGGGGCGGCAGGATTCTCCATCGATGGCGGGCAAGACGTGGGCGCAGGCGGTGCAGCCCGCGGCCTGTACTGTGCCTATTTGCTGATCTCGGCCTTGGTGTCCGAGAAGCGACCGTAACTCTGCAGGCGCTCGTAGCGGCGCTCCAGCAGCTCCTTGACCTTCAGGTCGCTGACCTGGCGGTAGGCATCGGCCAGGGCGCGCTTGAGGAACGCGGCCATCTGCTTGTGGTCGCGATGGGCGCCGCCCACAGGTTCGTTCACGATCTTGTCGACCAGGCCCAAGGCCTTCAGCCGGTGCGCGGTGATGCCCAGGGCATCGGCGGCGTCTTGCGCTTTTTCGCTGGTCTTCCAGAGGATCGACGCGCAGCCTTCGGGGCTGATCACGGAGTAGATCGAGTACTGAAGCATGACCAGCTGGTCGCCCACCGAAATCGCCAGCGCGCCACCGGATCCGCCTTCGCCGATGATGGTCACGATGATCGGCACTTCCAGTTGCGCCATCTCGAAGATGTTGCGTCCGATGGCCTCCGACTGGCCGCGCTCCTCGGCATCGATACCGGGGTAGGCACCGGGCGTGTCGACGAAGGTGAACACCGGAAGCTTGAACTTCTCGGCCGTCTTCATCAGGCGCAGCGCCTTGCGGTAGCCCTCGGGCTTGCTCATTCCGAAGTTGCGCGCCGTGCGTTCCTTCGTGTCACGGCCTTTCTGATGGCCGATGACCATGCAGGGCACGCCGTTGAAGCGCGCCAGCCCACCGACGATGGACAGGTCGTCGGAAAAATGACGATCGCCGTGCAGTTCGACGAAGTCGGTGAAGATTTCCTTCACGTAGTCGAGCGTGTAGGGACGCTCCGGATGCCGGGCGATCTTGGTGATCTTCCAGGGCGTCAGGTCGCTGTAGATATCCTTGGTGAGCTGTTGGCTCTTCTTGCTGAGCTGGTCGATCTCTTCCGAGATGTCGACAGCCGATTCGGTCTGCACATAGCGCAGTTCTTCAATCTTTCCCTCGAGCTCCGAAATCGGTTGCTCGAAGTCGAGGAAGGTTCGTTTTGCCAACGTCTTCTCCAGTTCTATTTCTTTGATGCCGACACGCCATCGGCGCGCACCTCAGTACGCGACGGGCACAGGGTCGAGCGAGCGCCAAATATACCAAGTCGCCACGCTGCAGTACGGGGCCCAGCCCACGCCGATTTCGCGCAGATCGCTGCGGCTCACCGGTTCGCCCGAAAAATAGTTCAGACTCACGCCGCTGATGAGCCCCGCGTCGTCCAGCGGCAGCACGTTCGGGCGCATCAGATGGAAGATGAGGAACATCTCGGCCGTCCACCGGCCGATGCCACGGATCGCCACCAGTTCGGTGATGATCATCTCGTCGGTCATGTCTTTCCAGGCGTCGATGTGCACGGCGCCCGAATCGAAGTGGATCGCCAGATCGACGAGGTATTCGACCTTGCGCGCCGACAGCCCGGCCGCACGCATGTCGTCGACCTTGAGCTTGAGCACGTTGGCCGGCGTCATCTTGCGTGGCAGCAACGCGAACCGGTCCCATACCGACTGCGCTGCCTTCACGGAAATCTGCTGGCCGACGATGCTGCGCGCCAGGGTGGTGAATGCATCGCCGCGCGACTCCAGGCTCGCGTCGCCGAACTGCGGGATGAGCCGCTTCATCACGCGGTCCTTCTTTGCCAGATGGCGACAGGCCTCGTCCCAGTAGTCTGGCGTGATGATCTTCACTGCCGCTTTGGACACGGGGCTCACTGCCGTCTTGGCGGCGGTCTTGAGCACAGCCTTGGCAGGGGCGGCTTCGATGCCGGGAAGCAGGGAACTGGTGGTCATCGGAAGTGTTGTGGTCTCGAACATCATTGCGCGGCCGCCCACGTCGTGCCAGCAGGCGAATCCTTGAGAACAATGCCTTGCGCGAGCAGGTCGTTGCGGATGCGATCTGCCGCCGCAAAGTCCTTGCCCGCCTTGGCAGCGGCACGCGCCGCAATCAATCCCTGGATCGTCGGCTCGTCGAGCACACTGCCCGCCTGCAGGAACGCCTGCGGATCGCCTTGCAGGATGCCCAGGCAACCACCCAGGGCGCGCAAGAGCCCGGCAAGCTCGGCCGACTGCGTGCGATTGATTTCACCGGCCAGCTCGAACAGCACGGCAACGGCTTCGGGGGTGCTGAAGTCTTCGTCCATCGCCAGCTTGAATCGGTGCGCCGGCCCCGCGCTCCAATCGATCTCGACGGGTGTGGGCGCCACCAGATGCAAGGCCGTGTACAGGCGCTTGAGCGAGGCGCGCGCGTCGTTGAGGTGCGTGTCGCTGTAGTTCAGTGCGCTTCGGTAGTGCGCGCGCACCACGAAGAAACGAATGGTTTCGGCGTCGAACTTCGCCAGCACGTCGCGGATGAGAAAGAAATTGCCCAGGCTCTTGGACATCTTCTGGTCGTCGATGTTGACGAAGCCGTTGTGCATCCAGTAGCGCGCCAGTGGCTTGCCCGTGGCGCCTTCGCTCTGCGCGATTTCATTTTCGTGGTGCGGGAACTGCAGGTCGGCGCCGCCGCCATGGATGTCGATGCTTTCGCCAAGCATCTCGCAGGCCATGGCGGAGCATTCGATGTGCCAACCGGGACGGCCCGCACCAAAATCGCTCGCCCACTTGACTTCTTCGGGCTCGGTCGGCTTGGCGCTCTTCCAGAGCACGAAGTCCAGCGGATCGTCCTTGCCGTCGAGCACGGCGACACGCTCGCCCGCATGCAGTTCGTCGAGCGACTTGCCACTGAGCTTGCCGTAGCCCGGGAACTTGCGCACCGCGTAGTTCACGTCGCCGTCGGGCGCCCGGTAGGCGAGGCCCTTGTCTTCGAGCGTTCCGATCATCGACAGCATCTGCGGAACGTAGTCGGTGGCACGCGGCTCATGTGTAGGCCGCTCTACGGCGAGCGCGTCGGCATCTTCGTGCAGGGCGGCAATCATGCGGTCGGTCAACGAGCGCACGGTTTCGCCGTTTTCCACGGCGCGGCGAATGATCTTGTCGTCGATGTCCGTGACGTTGCGCACGTACGTGACCGTGAGCCCGCTGTGGCGCAGCCAGCGTTGCACCACGTCGAAGGCGATCAACGAACGTGCATGCCCGATGTGGCAGAAGTCGTAGACCGTCATGCCGCACACGTACATGCGCACGTGGCCGGGTTGCAACGGGGAAAAGTTCTCCAGTTCACGCGTGAGCGTGTTGTAGATGCGCAGACTCATGAGGTTCGGGGGGCGTTGTTCGCGCTCGCCATGGGATGCGAAGGCAGGCGAACAACGGGGTTTTCAGGTGGGTATGGGGCGCGGCACGGGAGGTTGGGCGCTGCCCCTCGGCTACAATCATCGCAGTATAAACGGCCCTCGCCGGGTATTTTCCGGGTGGGCGAAGAAGCTCGAATAAACCCGGTTCCGCGACCGGGCCGGCTCGCCGGCCCGGTCCATCCGCCATCACCCGAGGCATCCTGAACGCTGCCTCCCACGCCGTCTTCCCCATGCGTCTTCTACCCCGCTTCCTCCGCGTCTTGCGCGCCCTTGCAGGCGGTGCCTGCATCGCACTGGCCATGGGTGCGGCCCAGGCCGACGACTATGCCGACGTGAACCAGTTGCTGCGCAACGGCAAGGCCGCCGAGGCGCTTGCCAAGGCAGATGCGTACATCGCAGGCAAACCGCGCGACCCGCAGATGCGTTTCCTGCGCGGCGTGATCCTCACCGAGCAGGGCAATCGCGCCGACGCAACTGCTGCCTTCACTTTGCTCACGCAGGACTTTCCCGAACTGCCTGAGCCATACAACAACCTGGCTGCGCTGTACGCGCAACAAAGCGAATTCGACAAGGCGCGTGCCGCGCTCGAAACCGCGCTCAAGCTCAATCCACGCTACACAACGGCGCAGGAAAACCTGGGTGACATCTACGCACGGCTCGCTGCCCAGGCATATGCGCGCACCCAGCAACTCGAGCCTGCGCGGGCCACCGTGCCGCCCAAGCTCGCTTTGATCCGCCAGATCTTCGCCACGCCCGCGTCGGCGGCCTTGCCGGCAGCACCGGTCGAAACCCGCAAGCCGGTTCGGCAGTAGCACCTTCTTGCGTGGCGTGCCGGTGCTGTGCGTGAGCACGTGTCCGGCATGGTCAGCGCACTCGGCAATACCCGTTTCCATCCAGAAGGAGTCTTCCTTTGAACATCCGTTTCATCTCGCGCCGCATGGCGATCGTGTTCGCCGCAGCCTTCGCGTTCTCCGCACCCGGTTGGGCGCAGGACGCACCGCGCGTCAAGCTCAGCACCTCCGCAGGCGATATCGTGATCGAGCTCGTGCCGGCCAAGGCGCCCAAGACGGTCGCCAACTTCCTGCAGTACGTCAAGGACAAGCATTACGACGGCACGGTCTTCCATCGCGTCATCGACGGCTTCATGATCCAGGGCGGCGGCTACTCGGCCGCGCTGAAGGAAAAGCCGACGCGTGCGCCCGTGGCGCTCGAGGCCGACAACGGCCTGAAGAACGACAAGTACACCATCGCCATGGCGCGCACCAGCAACCCCAACTCGGCCACCTCGCAGTTCTTCATCAACGTGAAGGACAACGCCATGCTGAACGCACCCAGTCCTGACGGCTACGGCTACACCGTGTTCGGCAAGGTGGTCGCCGGCGCCGATGTGGTCGACAAAATCCGCAGTGTCCCGACGGGCAACCAGGGCGGCATGCAGAACGTGCCGACCCAACCCGTCACCATCCAGTCCGCCACCGTCGTGGCGAAGTAACCAAGGAGCATTCCAATGAGCAACCCCCAAGTCGAACTCACCATCCAGGGCCAGGGCACGATCACCCTCGAACTCGATCGCGAAAAGGCACCGAAGTCGGTCGAGAACTTCATTTCGTACGTCAAGAACGGCCACTACGACAACACCGTGTTCCACCGCGTGATCCCTGGCTTCATGGTCCAGGGTGGCGGATTCGAGCCCGGCATGAAGCAAAAGCCGACCGCTGCGGAAATCGAGAACGAAGCCAACAACGGCCTGAAGAACGACAAGTACACCGTCGCCATGGCCCGCACCAGCGCACCGCACTCGGCCACCGCTCAGTTCTTCATCAACATCGCCGACAACGCGTTCCTCAACCACACCGCGCCTTCGGCCCAGGGCTGGGGCTATGCCGTGTTCGGCAAGGTGATCGCCGGCAACGACGTGGTCGACAAGATCAAGGCCGTCAAGACGGGCCGCAAGGGCTTTCATGACGACGTGCCCGTCGAAGACGTGATCATCGAAAAGGCCGTCGTCACCATCGAGTGACCCACGACAGGTTGCGCCGCATGACCGACCACCCCACGGCTTTCGCCGAAATCGTGGCGCCGGCCGCGTGGCGCACCGTCGACCTGCTGTCCGACCTGCACCTGCAGGCGAGCGAGCCTGCGACCTTCGAGGCGTGGCGAGGCTATCTCGACACCACGCCGGCCGATGCCATTTTCCTGCTGGGTGACCTGTTCGAAGTGTGGATCGGCGACGACGCAGCCGCCCTGCCCGGTTTCGAAGCGCAGTGCGCCGCGTTGCTGCGCCAGGCGGCCGAGCGACGCCCGGTCTTCGTCATGCACGGCAACCGCGACTTTCTGATCGGCGCAGCCGCTGCCAGGCAGTGCGGTTTCACGTTGCTCGACGACCCGACCGTGCTCGTGATGCACGGCGAGCGCTGGTTGCTGAGTCATGGCGATGCGCTGTGCCTGGCCGACACCGACTATCTCGCCTTCCGCGCCCAGGTTCGCACGAAGGGCTGGCAACAGACCTTCCTGGCCCGACCGATCCAGGAACGTCGCACGCTTGCCCGCGGCATGCGCGCACAAAGCGAAGATCGCAAACGCAACCCTGACACGGTATGGGCCGACGTCGACCCAGATGCGGCGCGCGGCTGGCTCCTTCAGGCGAATGCCCACGCGCTGATCCACGGCCACACGCACCGCCCCGCCGACCACGACCTGGGCGACGGGCTGCAACGCGTGGTGCTGAGTGACTGGGACGCGGCGGCGCATCCGCCGCGCGCCCAGGTGCTGTGCCTCACACCGGCCGGACTGCAACGCGTCGACATTCGCTGATGTTCAAGTGGCTCCGCGGCTTGAGGGCCGCGCCCTCCATTCCCGATGCCGCGTGGCAGGCCACGCTGGCACGCTATCCCTTTCTTGGCGACCGCCCGGCTGTCGACATCGAGCGCCTGCGCACGCTGGCTGCCGGCTTCCTGCGCGACAAGGAATTCCATGGCGCGCACGGCTTCACGATCACGGATGAAGTGGCCCTGGCGGTCGCCGCGCAGGCGGTTCTTCCGGTGCTGCACCTGCGCGGCGGGCTCGACTGGTACGACGATTTCGTTGGCATCGTCATACATTCTTCCGAAGTCGTGGCCAAGCGCACGGCCGTCGATGAAAGCGGCGTGGTGCACGAATACGAAGAGGTCGTGGCAGGTGAGGCCATGAACCGCGGACCGGTCATGCTCAGCTGGCAGGACGTGCTGGCCAGCAGCATCACCACTGGCGATGGCTACAACGTCGTGATCCACGAGTTCGCTCACAAGATCGACATGCGCAATGGGGAACCCGATGGCTGCCCTGCCCTGCCGCCGGGTTTTGCTGGCGGCGCCACGCCGCGCGAGTCGCGCGCCGCATGGCTTGGCGTGCTCGAACCGGCATTCGAGGCTTTTCGCGAGAAAACCATCGTGGCGGAGCGCTTTGGCGGCGAACCGCCCTGGCTCGACCCCTACGGCGCCGAGTCGATCAGCGAGTTCTTCGCGGTCGCGTGCGAAGCCTACTTCGTGAATCGCGCGAGTTTCGAACGCGACTTCCCAACGCTGCTGACCCTGTTCGACGCCTTCTTCCTGCCGACGCGAGCCTGATTCGGTTGCCGCCGGGCCGGCCTCAAAGGTCGGAAATCAGCCGCTTGCCAAGCACGACCGTGTCGTCCTGCGCAAAGCCCAGTTCACGGTAGAAATCGAGCACCGCCGTGTTCTCGCGGCGCACCATCAGACAAAACTTCGGGCAGCCGCGCTCCAGCAGCAACTCTTCGGCGCGCTCGATCAACGCACGTCCGATCCGGCGGCGCTGCATTTCAGGCGCGACTGCAAGGTAATAGACCCAGCCACGATGACCATCGAAGCCGACCATCGCCGAGCCTACGGTGAAGCCATCCACGCAAGCGACCAGGAACAGTTCCGGCTGCGCCGTCAGCTTGCGCGCGATGTCCTTGTGTGGATCGTTCCAAGGCCGCACCAAACCGCACGCGCGCCAGAGCGCGATGACCGCCTCGGTGTCCGCAGCGTCGAAGCTGCGGATCGCCAAGGCGCCCTGCCCCATCATTTGCGCAGCAGCGCCTTCAGGGCGTTCTGCAGGCGACGCGCCGTGTTGGCATCGTGCGCAGCGGCCAGCACCTTGCCGGCGTCCTGGCCCCAGGTCTGGGCCGGCGCCGGATCGTTGCGCTTGGTCAACAGCTTGAGCTGCATGGCGCGGCGTGCGTCGATCTGATCGGCCGGCGTCGGCACTTCGGCCGCGATTTCCAGACGCAGCAACGCCTCGCCGGCGTCGCCCGACGGCGCAGCCGACACGGCCTGCGACCAGGTGCTGCGCACCGCGGGCGACACCACGCGACCCAGTTCCTGAACGCTCGGCAGTTGCGCGGCATCGCGCTTCTCCCATGCGCCCAGCAACTGGGTCAGCGCTTCGCCATGCGCCTGTGCGGCAAGCTTGCGCAGCGACAGGTCGGCGCGTTCCAGCGCTTCGCGCTGGGCGCGGAAGGCGGCATCGCCCAGGCGAGGACCGCGGTCCTCGAAGCGCGGTGCGCGGTCGCCGAAGCGGCCTGCGCCCGGGCCACCGGCAGCACCACGATCGTTGCCGCGTCCTTCGGGGCGCGGTCCACGGTCATTGGGACGACCACCGGGGCCGCTTCGGCTATCGCGGCGATCGCCGAACTTGCCATCGCGGCCTGTCGGTGCCGGTTCACCCTTGCGGCTGCCCGGACGATCGTCGCCACGGCGGGCGGCCACCACCGGCTTCGCCGGCGCCTTGGGTGCCGCAGCAGGCACGGCTGCAGCGGTGTTGTCGCCTTCGTCCGCACGTGCGCTCATGTCGGCACTCCCTTCCGGCGCGATCAGGTCGCCTGCCGGCGCGGGCGCCGGGGTCGAGACCTCGTCGTCGAGCTCGGCCGATGGCGCAGCGGGTGCGGGCGCATCGTTTTCACCTGGTGCGGGTGCGATCTGCGCACCTTCGCCGAACTCTGCAGCTGCCTGGCCGGGCGCCACGACCTCGGTCGCGCCAACGTCCGGGCCGTCGCCGCTCGGTGCGGTCGCAGCGGGAGCCACCGGCGCGGGTGCCGGCGGCGGCGCCTCACCGCGAATGGCCGCTTCAAGCTGCAGCATGGCGGTGCGGATCTTCTGTGCGTCACCGGTCGCGCTGGCGGCTTCGAGCGCCTTCGACGCGTTCAGCACATGACGATCGTGATCGCTCATTTGCGACGACACCTTCTCGCGCTCGGCGGTCTTGCGGTTGAACGCCTCGTCGATCGGGGCGCGGAACGCGTCCCACATCTTCTGTTCATGGCGGCGATCGAGCGGCACGCTCTGCGCCTCTGCCTGCCAGCGCTGTTGCAGCGCCTTCACGGCATCGATGCGCAGCATCGGCGCAGCGCCGAGCTCGGCGGCCTCGGCGATCATGGCCTGACGACGCTCGACACTCGCCTTCTGTGCAGTTTCGAACGGCGCACGCGCCGCGCCGAAGGCCTCGTTCCACTGCGGCTGCAGTTCGGCAAAAACCTTTTCGCCCACATGGCCGGCATCGCGCCAGCGGTCGGCGAACTGGTGCAGCGCGCGGTTGTGCGCCTTCAGGTCGGACGCGTCGGCGTGCTCGGCGGCCCAGGCCTTCACCTCTTCGATCAGCGCCACTCGATGGGCGCGGTGCTCGGCTGCGTCGGCGCGAACCTTTTCCAGCCAGGCTTCGACCACCTTGTGGGCTTCGTTGCAGGCCTCGTCGAAACGCTTCCACAACGCGTGGTTGGGCACGCCGCCTTGGTCGGCCTGCTTCCACTGATCGCGCAGCGAGCGCAGGGTTTCCTGCATCTTGCGGCCACCAAGCGCCTGGCCTTCAGGGCGCTTGAGCAGCGCTTCGGCCTTGGCGACGAGTTCTTCACGCACCTTGTCGGCGCTCCAGCGCTGCCAGCCTTCAAGCTCGCCGGCGGCCACCAGCGCGGCGTGCACCTGCGCTTCGAGCGGGGCTTCGACCAGCTTGCCGTGGTCCTTGAGCACGGCGCGCAGCGCGGCAGCGGCACCCGCGCTCGCCTTGCCGTGGCCTTCGGCCGTTTCCTGTTCAAGCTTGGTCAGGGCCTCCTGCACCGCCGCCTGGGCTGCCGCACGCTTCTCGGGATCGACCTTGGGGCCGGCCTGACGTTGCGCCTTGACGGCGCCAGCAGCAGATGCAGGATGGGCCGCGGCGGATTCGAGCGGCAAGCCGCGCGCCGCACGCAACTCGTCCGCCCATACGGGCACCGGCGGCAGAGGCGCCGTATCGTCGGCCGCTGCAGCCAGCGTTTGCGCCAGGGCGGCATGGAAAGCGTCGGAGACCACCAGAAGCTGTGCGCGCGAGGCGTCGAGCTGGGGTGCGAACTTGGCGTCGAGGCTGGTCCAGTTCGCGTCGGCGGCGATGTCGGCTGCCTGCTGCTGCCAGTGGGCAACGTCGGCACGCAGTGCTTCTTCGGCTGCCTGCGCATCGCGCCAGCCCTTGGTGGACAGCACTTCGAAGCGCTGGGCGAGCAGCACGGCCGCTTCGCGTTGCACCTGAGCGCGGTGCTGCAGGTCTTCGATGCCCTTCACGCGTTCGGCCAGCTTGACCTTCAAGCCGGCCAGGGGCTCGCGCGACAGGGGCGCACCTGCCTTGGCAGCGTCGCGCTGCCAAGCCAATGCGTCTGCGATGTTGAGCTTGGTCTGGGCAATGAGCACCTCGGCTTTCTGAGCCCATTCCGCTGCAATGGCTTCCTGGCCCTTCGCGCGCTTGATTTCGTCGAGCTTCTCGCGCAGCACGCGCGCGGCGCCCTTGTCGCGGCCGCTCAGTTCCTTGAATACCTCCTGCATCTGCTCGACGGCGGGGTTGCCCGCCAGCCAGTCGCGAATGCGCTGCGCACGCTCGCCGGATGTGGGGGCGGTGAAGGCGCCGCCGGTGAGCGTATCGAGGGACTGGAGGTCGTGAGGCTTGGAAGATGTAGAGGTCACTGCGCGCAAATCGTTGTCTGAAGGTGGAAAGCAAGGCGTCGGCAATTTGCCGACTAACCCGTGTATTTTCACCGACGCGCGGCAAACCTGTTCAACGTGTCGCCAGATTCAGTTCGGCAGAGGGTTTCCAATCGCTTCCAGATGCATCCGTCTTGACCGCGCCAAGGAAGAGTTGAGTGCCCGGGACCTTCTGCTGCAAGAGGGAATCGCGGACCACGGCGGCACGCTGCACCGCCAACTGGCGCATGGCGTCTTCGTCCACGGGAATGCTCGCGAGCAGCAGTTCTTCCATTTGCGCGACCGGCAGGTCCTTGGCGAGCCCGATTATGTTGCGCGGTTTGGTCACGTCGGCGCGCTTGTAGACGGCCTCCAGAAGCGCAGGATATTCGGCATCGGTCACGGGCGCCACTTCGGCGGTGGCCGGTTGGCCCGCGCGCAGAGCGATGCGTCGCTTTTCCGATTGGGTGAGCTCGCGCAGACGCTGGCGCCGGTAGGCGTCGCGCTCCTGCGCCAGGCTCGAGGTGCCGACGACAGTGAGTTGGAGCGCCGGTCGGTCGATCATCGCCTTGGCAACCTTGCCCAGGTTCTCGCTCGCGGCAGGCGACAGCGTGCTGCTGCCGGCGGTAAACGCGATGGCGCTCGACTCGCCCGGCCCACCACCGCCGAAACCGCCCGTCAAGAGGCTGAAAGGCGCGGTCACTGCCTTGACGATCAGGTTGCCGATGGCCTTGAAGATGAGCGAACCGATGCTGAACTGCGGGTCGTTCAGGGAGCCGCTGATCGGCAGTTCCACGTCGATCACGCCGTTCCGGTCGGCCAGCAACGCCACAGCGAGCTTGACCGGCAGGCTGTTGGGCGCGCCCTTGACCTCTTCGCCAAAACGCAACTGGTTGAGCACCAGCTTGTTGGTGGCGGCCAGGCGGCCGTCGGGGGTGATCTTGTAGTTGACGTCCATGCTCAGCTTGCCGCGCTCGATGCCGTGGCCGGCGTAGCGCACCGAATAGGGTGTGAGCGGTGCCAGGTCGAGGTCGCGCATCTTCGCCGTGATGTCGAGTTCGAGCGGATTGACCAGCGGGTTGATCTTGCCGACGATGTCCAGCGCCGCGGTCTGCTGTGCCTTTCCGCGCAGTTCCAGGTCGGCCATTTGCGATTGGCCTTCCTTCGACTGCGAGGAAAAGGCACTCAGCTTGCCGCTGAGTTCGCTCAGGTCGGCCGAGTAGTTCGGCTTGACGAACTGGTCGGTGAAGTCGATCTTTCCGTTGATCAGGCTCATGGGCCCGAAGTTCATGATCGCCGCAGGCTCGCGTTGGGCCGCCGCGCCGGGTGCCACCGTCGCGATGGTCGTCGTTTCACCGTCGCGCTTGCGCTCGGTCTGTACGTCGGATGCCGCAGCGGACGCAGCGGCACCGGCGGGTGCCACCGCCTGGGCCGACTTCTTGGTCAGGCTCTGGAGGTTGATGCGGCCGTTGGGCTCGACGATCACCCGAGCAAAGAAATCGGTGAGCGTGGTCTCGCGCACGTCGACAGACAGCGGCGTTCCCGGCGCCACGCCGACCTGCAGGCCGCGCAGCGCCAGCACCTTCCAACTCAGCAGTTGGTTGTTGGCGCGCTCCAGCCCCGGGGAGTCGGACTGGGTGAGCGTTGCACTGTTCGCGCGGAAGTCTTCCAGCGAGGTGTCGCCCGCAAGCTTCAGGTTGAGCCCCGCTGGCGCCGCAGCCACTTTGACGGTGCCCTTGTAGCCGGCATACGCACGCCGGATGTCGATGTTGAGCGCGTCGGCGTAATAGCCCTTGAACGCGTGCGCGGGAAATGCGGCGATGTCCAGCCGCCCCTCGGCAGACACCGGCTGCAGCACGACATTGCCCTTGTAATCGAAGCGTCCTGGCTCCGCCCTGCCGGCCCCGATGCGCCCGGAGATCTGCACCGGCGACACCGCCGCCGTCTGCGGCGCGAGCTTTTCAGCGCGGACCTGGAGCGCGCTCACCTGGACTGCCACCGGCGTACCGCTGGCGTTGTCGGCGAAGGAGACCGCCCCATTGTCGATCCCCAAAGTGCCGATCGTGAGCTGCCAGGGTTTCGCGACCGGGGCCTTGGCCTTTGGGTCGGCCCCGGCGGGAGATGCGCCAGCCGTGTCGGCGGTCGTCGTCGACGTGCGCAACCAGCGCTCGAACATCCAGCGCTTGTCCTTGTCGCGTTCGACGCTGAACTTCGGATTCACTGCCGTCAGAGAAGCGATCGCCAGCGTGTGCTGGGTCATGTCGACCTCGGCGTCGACCAGCTCGAAACGGCCGATGCTGGCGAGCGCGGTCTTTTCCTGCGTCAGCGCCAGGCTGTCGGCTGCCAGCTTGCGCGCCTTGAACTTCAAGGAAGGCGCCGCCCAGGCCACGTCAATCTGCCCGCTCAACTTGCCGTCCAGCGTGGGCACCAGGCTTTGCGCAAGGTAAGGCGCTGCCAGCGACAGCGGCAGTCCCGCCACTTCGGTCTGCACGGTGGCCTGCTTGTCAGTCGCCTCGCCCTGGAACTTGAGCGGCGCGCCGGCAACGGTCACGGCACCGCTGAATCGCGCCGGCTTGTCGAACGGCCAGATGATGCCTGTGGCCTCGACCCCCAGTTGCTTGAAGTCGACCGCGGCCGCCGGGCGGGTGGCGGCATCGCGCCAGCCGATCTCGCCGCCACGGAGCACCACCTTGTCGACCTGCACGCGCAACGTCGGCTTGGCCGTCGTTGGTCCTGCCGGTGTTGCCGGTGCAGCCACGGCGCCCGCCTGTGCTTGCGGCTCGGACGCCTCGCCGGTCGCCTTGTCGACGGCCAACAGGTTCAATTGCCCGGCTGCATCGCGCGCGACCGTCATTGTTGGCGCGTCGAGTGCAATCTCACCCAGGTGAATGAAGCCTTCGAGCGGCCTGACGTCGGCCAGCGCGACCTGCAGCGAATCGAAGGCCAGCAGATCGCGCGCGCGGCCATCGGCCACCTTGACGCCATGCGCCTGAACCTGTCCCGTGATCTTCAGAGCGGTGGTCGCCACCTGCTCGAAGTCGAAACGAAGCTCGGCATCCAGCGTGCCCGCCTGCAGCCGCGCCGGCAATCCGCCGGGCAGGTAGCCGAGATACGGCGCCAGATCGAGACCCTTGAAGTGCAGTTGCGCTGCGGTCTTGCGGTTTGCCGCGAACGGTGTCGACAGGGCCGAACTGTCGAAAGCGCTGCCGTTGAGCTTGAAGGCGAGCTTGGGTTCGGTCGTGACGTCGCGCTGGGAGTCGAGGTTGCTCAGAAACGGCATATTCATCACCAGGTCGCGCAGTTCCTGCCTGCTCTTGACCGTCTGGTCGTCGAAGTCGATCGAGCCGCCCGACAACGCGATGTTGTAGATGGCGAAGCGCGGCATTTCCCCCTTGGGCGCGTCCGGCGGGCTGGCCAGCCGGGCCCTGATGTCGTCGATGTCCAGGCTGCCGTCCGGGCGCCGGGTCAGGTGCGCCACAGGCGAGACCACCTGCACGGCGTCCACGACCGGCGCCAGTCGCAGGATGGACTGGAGTTCGGCGTCCGCATAGACGCGCTGTATGGCCAGTTGCGACCGACTGCCATCGGCGCTGGCAATGCGCACATCGTCGAGTGCGACTTCCAGCGACCAGGGCTTGAAGTCGACATTCCCCACCGTGACCTGCCGCCCGAGCTTGGCTGATGCAATCTTCTCGATCTGGTGCCGCGCGACAGGCGGCACGGCCAGCCAGGCGACCAGCCAGATGCCCAGCAGCGCAAGAAGCACGATGCACGTGAGCCTGATCCATTTGTTGCTTGTCCATGATGCGGCTTTCATCGGCTGAGTGTGCCGCAAACACACTCGGCCTCAGGCATGCGCCGACGACAAAAACAGCTGGTTGCACACTATGTCTGGCTTGCAAACAAGAAAGCCCGGCAGCATGACGGGAGGTCCTGCTGCCGGGCTCGATGGCGGGCCCAAGACCCATGCCATCTTTTCGCGCGATTGGAAGTTGAATCGTTCCAATCAGGCTGGCGGCAATGGATTGCCGCCGGGGTATCGCCATCGTTGCACGTCGGGACACTTTCCCTTTTCTGGCTCGGATGACGACGATGCGTGAACTTGTCACGCATCTGCAGATTAGGCTTCCGACTGAACTTTGGCAACGGCGATCCAGGTAACTTTTTCAATCGAAACGTGCGGACCGATGAGGATCCTATTTTTGCATCCAATTGAAAAATGGGTCAGCAATCATTCCATTTTTGCCATATGAAATCAATTCCTTATGCTTGACCTGGTATTTAGCCGCTCCTAGAATGCGGCTCGCCCCGCCTCCACATGACTGGCCCGGGCCCCTGAATCCGCCGCCGAACCTTCGGCCCGACCAGACTTCCGCGCTCCTCCTCTTCTTTGCGCGGACCTGGTCCCTACCAATCCAAGCGTTGCAACTTCGATCATCGCCTGCTCCGTGCAGGCAACGACCGGAATGCCGCACAGAAAGGAAAGAGCGATGTCCCAGGCTTTAGAAGCCACGGCAAGAGGTCTGAGAACCTTCGCCGCCGATGTAGCCGATGGCTTCTTCGAGATCACGCACAACGGCTTCGCGCTGTTGGGCCTGTCGACCGTGTTCGTCTGCCTCGCCCTCGTTGCACGGCCCGACCTCCGCCAGACGGGCGAGGTCCACCTGATGGGCTGGCTGCAGTCGCGCATGCCCGCGCCCGAAGCCACGGCGCTGCCGCCGAATGCCATCGAGCGCACCACGGCGTCGAGCCCGCTCGATCTGCCCAAGCAGCAGGCCGCCGTCGCCTATTGGCTCAGCAAGAAGTACCGGGTTGCTGCGGAACCCCTGAGCGTGCTCGTCTCCGAAGCCTATGAACTGGGCCGCAAGACCAAGCTCGACCCGACGCTGATCCTCGCGATCATGGCCGTCGAATCGAGCTTCAATCCATTTGCGCAAAGTCACGTGGGTGCGCAGGGCCTGATGCAGGTCTTGACCCGCGTGCACGGCGACAAGTATGAAAGCGCTGGCGGCACGCTGGCTGCATTCGACCCCGTCACCAACATGCGCGTCGGCGTGAAGGTGCTGCAGGAATGCATCTCGCGCGCCGGATCACTCGAAGGCGGCCTGCGGTACTACGTCGGCGCTGCCAACCTGGCGGACGACGGTGGTTATGCCGGCAAGGTCATGGCGGAGCACGAACGGCTGCGGCAGGTCGCGGGCGGCCGCGCACCATCCACGAACGCACCTGCCAACACCCCTGCGCCTGCCATGCGCACCCAGCCATTGGCGACGCCGGGCCTTCCGGTGGCCAAGGCCAAGGAACTCCCCGCCACCGACGAGGCCACCAAGGTGGCGCTGCTCGCCGGATCCTGAACGCGATAACCGAGGCCGGCTCGGGATTCGCCAGGGGCACCGAAATGCAAGCTCGGTTACACTGGGCGAGTACGCGACTGGCGATAGGCGCAGACCTTTTCAGGGACATGCGCTGACGTGGACTTACCACTGGGAAGCGTGCCGCCCTCACCTCACCGTGGGGTGATCAGCCGTTCGCCTGGGCAGCCCTTGTTTGCTTGCACAACAGGGACCACCGTCTTCAAAGGACTGCCATGTACCACCGCGACATCCTGGTCGAACAGACCGACCCCGAAATCTGGGCTGCCATCCAGGCCGAGAACGCCCGCCAGGAACATCACATCGAGCTGATCGCGAGCGAAAACTACGCCTCGCCGGCCGTCATGCAGGCCCAGGGCTCGCAACTCACCAACAAGTACGCTGAAGGCTACCCCGGCAAGCGCTACTACGGCGGTTGCGAGCATGTCGACGTGGCCGAACAACTGGCCATCGACCGCATCAAAACGATCTTCGGTGCCGATGCCGCCAACGTGCAACCGCATTGCGGCGCCTCGGCGAATGAAGCCGTGATGCTCGCCTTCCTGAAGCCGGGCGACACCATCATGGGCATGAGCCTGGCCGAAGGCGGCCACCTGACCCACGGCATGCCGCTGAACATGAGCGGCAAATGGTTCAACGTCGTGAGCTACGGCCTGGACGCGAACGAAGCCATCGACTACGACGCGATGGAACGCAAGGCGCACGAACACCTGCCCAAGCTGATCATCGCGGGCGCCTCGGCCTACTCGCTGCGCATCGACTTCGAGCGCTTCGCCAAGGTGGCCAAGGACGTCGGCGCGATCTTCATGGTGGACATCGCCCACTATGCCGGCCTGGTGGCCGCGGGCGTGTACCCCAACCCGGTGCCTTATGCCGACGTCGTGACTTCCACCACACACAAGAGCCTGCGCGGCCCGCGCGGCGGCATCATCCTGATGAAGTCGCAGCACGAAAAGGCGATCAACAGCGCGATTTTCCCCGGCCTGCAGGGCGGCCCGCTGATGCACGTGATCGCTGCCAAGGCCGTGGCCTTCAAGGAAGCGATGGCGCCGGAGTTCAAGGCCTACCAGCAACAGGTGGTGACCAACGCGCGCATCGTGGCCGAAACCCTGACCGAACGCGGTCTGCGCATCGTCAGCGGCCGCACCGAAAGCCACGTCATGCTGGTCGATCTGCGTGCCAAGGGCATCACCGGCAAGGAAGCCGAAGCGGTGCTGGGCAGCGCGCACATGACCATCAACAAGAACGCGATCCCCAACGATCCGGAAAAGCCGATGGTCACCAGCGGCGTGCGCATCGGCACCCCCGCCATGACCACCCGCGGCTTCAAGGACGAAGAGGCACGCGCCACCGCCCACCTGATCGCCGACGTGCTGGACAACCCGCGCGACACGGCCAACATCGACGCAGTCCGCGCCAAGGTGCACGCCCTCACGAGCCGGTTCCCGGTCTACCGCTGAAGAACGTGGCCCCCACGCTCGGCGCCGACGTGGCTGCTGGATGAAGTGTCCTTTCTGCGGTCACGCCGAAACACAGGTCGTGGAGACCCGTGTTTCGGAAGATGGCGATTTCGTGCGGCGCCGCCGTCAGTGCGGCGCCTGCGAAAAGCGTTTCACGACCTACGAACGACCGGACGTCAACTTTCCTGTGGTGGTGAAGAAGGACGGCAGCCGTGCCGACTTCGACTCATCCAAAGTGCGTGCCTCCATGATGCTGGCCCTGCGCAAGCGGCCGGTCAGCATCGAGCAGACTGACAAGGCGCTGCTGCGCATCGAGCAGGAACTGCTGTCGAGTGCGCGCCGCGAGATCGACTCCAAGCAGGTCGGCGAACTCGTGATGCGCGAACTCAAGGGTCTCGACAAGGTGGCGTACGTTCGCTTTGCCTCGGTCTACCGCAGCTTCGAGGACATCGACGAATTTCGTCAGTTGCTTCGCGACATTTGACCTGGAACCGGTACTTCTTCGTCCTGAACGGCTGGAGCTGAAGCCCTGGTGTCTGGCATCGTGCAGGCATGTGCCAGACGCATGCCCCATTGCACCCGACCCCCGCTGAGCGCGAACATCGTTCAGGCCACACTCGGCGCCGTAACCACCGCAGCCATCGCGGCT
>Ga0247813_10001100_pt1 | contig 21534 bp, 15 predicted proteins | sample UWRJL169409C1_FD_180719 | JGI IMG/M metagenome (GOLD analysis project Ga0247813, IMG submission 180719) | Plant litter microbial communities from Arlington Agricultural Research Station in Wisconsin, United States - UWRJ-L169-409C-1 | ecosystem: Environmental > Terrestrial > Plant litter >...
TTCTACCGCCCTCCTGGCCTTTGAAACTTCGTAAGTTAATTTTTCATCGCCCTTTCCCTTTCAGGGGAAAGGTGCCGCCAGGCGGATAGGGGCTAATTTACTCCGAGGTCGTCTTCTCGACTGAAGCGCCTGCCTTTTTCAGACAGCAGCGAAACGGAGAGATCTTTGAAATCAGAATTTATTGAAAGATCTAATTTACGATTTCAAAGATTCCTCCACTGCGGTAGCAATGACTGGATTTTCGAAAAAAACCGACGAAGTTCTACCGCCCTCCTGGCCTTTGAAACTTCGTAAGTTAATTTTTCATCGCCCTTTCCCTTTCAGGGGAAAGGTGCCGCCAGGCGGATAGGGGCTAATTTACTCAATGCTCGTCTTCTCGACTGAAGCGCCTGCCTTTTTCAGGCAGCAGCGAAACGGAGAGATCTTTGAAAATCAGGATTTATTGATAAATCTGCCCCGAAATTCTCCGGGTGTTAGCCCTAATAACTTTTTGGTGTAACGGGTGAAGAAAGACCTGCTACTGAACTGCATTTCATCGGCTATTTCGGAGATATTGAGGTGTTTGTTTTGCAACAGCAAAATAATGTGTTCTTTGGCATGACGCTGTATCCACTCAGAAGCCGTACTACCTGAATGTATTTTACAAAGGTGGTTAAGGTACTTCGGCGTAATATTCAGTTGATTGCTGTAAAACTTTACTTCTCTTTGCGTAATACATTGCTTTTGCAGCAAGTGAATGAATTCCTCATACAGCGTACCAGTTTGCAGACTATGGCGACGCTTCTCATACTCTTTAGCGAAACTATGCCACATTTCCAAAATAAAAAGGTGCATTTGTAGTTTCAAAGCTTCTTCATAAAAGCGATGTTCAGTTTCCTGGTAACGGTGGATGAGCCATTTAAAGTTGTCCAGTATCTTTTCTTTTTCAGCTTTTGTCTGAATATTTTTTATAGGAAATATTCTGGAATGCAGCTGCGCATTAATGCTCCAACCCTGGTCGGGAATATTATCTGTCAGAAAATCTTTTTCCACCAGCAATACCGTAGCCTTAAAGTTTTTAGACACTTGCAAATCACTCAATCTGCTATCGGCAAACCAAAACAGAAACTGACCGGATTTACAAACCATTGTCTGGTCATTAAATTTAAATGCCAACTTTCCGTTATGGCAATATAAATGCGTATGGTAATGCTTTAATAAATTTTTGGTTAAATCATTAACGTGGATGATTTCCAAAAATACAATCCTCGGAACTGGTTTCTCACTCATCGGTTGGCAATAAATTACTAAAATAGGTAATATTTGACATTTTTGGCGTAGTTAGTGTTATAAATAAGAAGTGGATTAGTCGGAAATTTGTAACTACAAAAACACGATGAGCAATATAGAAAACTCCATATTCGATGATTTAGGAAACGGCAAAACCGTAAATCCGCATCACCCGGAAATAGCGAAATTGAGAAACGAATCATACGCTACCATCCGGTTGTTACAAAAGCTAAACAGCAGCGCCGACCCACAGGAGATGATACAGATTCTTCGCCAAATTACGGGTAAAAACATTGATGAAACGGTAGCAGTCTTCCCGCCTTTATATATTAACAATGGCAAAAATCTCAGCATCGGTAAAAATGTCTTCATTAATTTCGACTGTACTTTCTTAACACTGGGAGGCATTTGCATTGAAGATCATGTACTCATTGGCCCCAAAGTGAGTTTGATTTCCGAAGGTCATCCACTTGTACCAACAGAAAGAAGTGCCCTGGTTCCGGGCAAAATCCATATCAAAAAAAATGTATGGATAGGTGCCAATGCCACCATTCTACCAGGGGTAACTATTGGCGAAAATGCGGTGGTGGCTGCGGGTGCAGTGGTATCTAAAGATGTGGCAGATCATACGGTTGTGGGCGGTGTGCCCGCAAAATTCATAAAAAATATTTAAACCCGATTTGCCATGATCAAAATAGTGACATTGATGCTTATAGCCACTGTTGGTGTAACCCAACTTCAAGCACAAACAAGTTTTGAAACAACAACAAAAAAAATGAACACAAAAATTCCAAAAATCAGCGATTTTCCTACGGGAGAAGAAAATACAGGTTATGCCCAATATTTTACAGGAAAGTCATGGCTGGCCCCTTTAACAAAAGATAAAAGTCTGAATGTGCCATTGGCGAATGTAACCTTTGAACCGGGCTGCCGTAACAACTGGCACAGTCATACCGGCGGACAGCTTTTAATTGTGGTAGGCGGCGAAGGCCTGTATCAGGAACGGGGAAAACCTGCAAGACACTTAAAACCTGGCGACATAGTAGAAATTGCACCAAATGTAGAACATTGGCATGGCGCCACTGCTAACAGTTGGTTTTCGCATCTTGCCACCAATGGTAGCCCGGCCAGCAATGAAAATAAATGGCTGGAAGTGGTTACCGATAAGGAATATAAAAATGCGCATTCATCAAATCTGTAAAAAATGATCAGGATCAACTGGAAATCTGGAATGCTGGTTTTCGCATTCATCACCATCACCTCAACTATGAAAGCACAAAAAGCTTCGGTTTTAACCCAAAAGGAAATAAGCATGGCAGGCATTTCTGCCACTACTGCAACAGGCAAAACAGACCTGCTCCGAATTCAATTAAATGAAGGCTTAAACAATGGCTTAACGATTAATGAAATTAAAGAAGTTCTTACGCAATTGTATGCCTACTGCGGTTTCCCAAGGAGTTTGAATGCAATTAATACTTTTTCTACAGTTTTAGATGAACGTAAAGCCAAAGACATAACCGATATTGAAGGGAAAAAGATTGTTCAAAATAGAACCGGTGACAAATATGAGCAGGGCCGCAAAACTTTAGAACAATTAACCAAAACCCCGCAAGCCAAGCCTGCACCTGGTTTTGGTGAGTTTGCACCACGTATAGATGCTTTCTTAAAAGAACATTTGTTTGCCGATATTTTTGCAATTGAGGTGCTAAATTTCCGCCAGCGAGAGCTGGTTACCCTTGCTGCACTGGCCGCTATGGAGGGGGTAGAAAGCCAATTGCAAGCGCATATTAAAATGGGAAAAAACACGGGGATCACGGATAGCGAACTGGAAGAATTGAGTAGAGTAATTCATCAACTGGTAAGCGCAACGCAGGCAAATACTTTACTCAAAAATATGAATCGGCCATTAATTCCCATCATTAAACCAGACATGATGATTCGTATTTCTGAAATTGAAATTTTACCTGAACATCTGGAAGAATACAAAGCTATTTTAAAAGAAGAAGCGGCCGCATCTGTGAAAAATGAACCTGGTGTGATGGCTATTTTCCCGATGTTTCAGAAAGAAAATTCAACGCAGGCCAGAATTGTAGAAATTTACAGCGATAAGGCCGCCTACCAACTACATCTTCAAACGCCACACTTTCAGTACTATAAAACCAATACATTAAAAATGGTGAAAGGTTTGAAATTGGTAGATATGGAAAGCCTGGATAAAGAAACAATGGAGGCCATTTTCAGGAAGATCAAATAGCGCTTCGTTATATTTTTTTTACCTCTTTTTTCATTTTTTATCTCCTGCCCCTAATTACGCCAAGCTCGTCTTCTCGACTGGAGCGCCTGCCTTTTTCAGGCAGCAGCGAAACAGAGAGATCTTTGAAATCAGAATTTATTGATAAATCTAATTTTCGAATTTAAAAGATTCCTCCACTGCAGTAGTAATGACGAGATTTTCGAAAAAAACTGACGAAGTTCTACCAGCCTCCTGGCCTTTGAAACTTCGTAAGTTAATTTTTCATCGCCTTTTCCCTTTCAGGGAAAGTCGCCGACAGGCGGATAGGGGCTAATTTACTCCCAGCTCGTCCTCTCGACTGGAGCGCCTGCCTTTTTCAGGCAGCAGCGAAACAGAGAGATCTTTGAAATCAGAGTTTATTGATAAATCTAATTTTCGAAATTCAAAGATTCCTCCGCTGCGGTAGCAATGACGAGATTTTCGAAAACTGACGAAGTTCTACCAGCCTCCTGGCCTTTGAAACTTCGTAAGTTAATTTTTCATCGCCTTTTCCCTTTCAGGGAAAGTCGCCGACAGGCCGATATGTGCATTACGTCTTTACATATTGTTCTGTCATTCAGAGCGCAGCGAAGAATCCCTGCGGTTTTAACCACTTCCATCTGCCAGGCCCCAACTTTTTTTCAATCTCCAGCTGCGAAAATTCTTATTACACCCCCTTTCCCTTTCAGTGGAAAGGTGCCGATAGGCGGATAGGGGCTAATTTACTCTGAGGTCGTCTTCTCGACTGGAGCGCCTGCCTTTTTCAGGCAGCAGCGAAACGGAGAGATCTTTGAAAATCAGAATTTATTGATATATCTAATTTACGATTTAAAAGATTCCTCCGCTGCAGTCGGAATGACGAGATTTTCAAAAAAAACTGACGAAGTTCTACCAGCCTCCTGGCCTTTGAAACTTTGTAAGTTAATTTTTCATCGCCCTTTCCCTTTCAGGGAAAGTCGCCGACAGGCCGATATGTGCATTACGTCTTTACATATTGTTCTGTCATTCAGAGTGCAGCGAAGAATCCCTGCGTTTCTAACCACTTCCATCTGCCAGGCCCCAACTTTTTTCAATCTCCAGCCGCGAAAATTCTTATTACACCCCCTTTCCCTTTCAGGGAAAAGGTGCCGCTAGGCGGATAGGGGTATAACCCCAAATCAATTCATTTGAATGCGCTGTTTTACAGATGTATACCAGGCATCGCAATCTGTTAACCAATCATATATCCTTATGCCGGAGTGCTCGAAATTAGGTGTTTAGAGAAACTTAAATCATGCGGCCTTCACCAACAAATTTTGCTGCGCCATCAACTTTCTATGTTGGAAAGTGAAATGGTTTCTGTGCAACAACTTGTTGAAGAGTATCGGGGGTTTGGGGTGCCGCATGACTTGATCTAAAATGCACACGCGGTACGCGTGCGCTAGCGGAGGGAAATGATACATAATATGTGGCCACTTTGGATAAAAAGAAGCCACTTTTAACATAACCCTCATCATAGCTAACATCGCCCTTAACAGATATATAATCATAAACTTTTCTAGGAAATCATAAAAAGATTGATATTGAAAGTAAAAGAGTGAAGGTTATCAGAAATTTCTTTAACATAATTTTATTTAGATAATCACAGTTAAAGTTATCTAGGTAGAATGGCTGAGTTAAATTATCGAACGCTTAGCTACCTTAATAGTGATTAACCAAATAATTATGAAAGGTATTAATAGAATTATGAATTCACCTTGAAAAAGTAAGTATGCAAGAAGGTAAATGATTGGAAGCCATAAAAGCAGTTTTTTGAAATATCGGCCATTAATAAGAAAAGGCAGTGAAAATATTCCAAAATGAGCCAATAGCAAAATCCCCCATAGTAAGTTATCTCTCATATTACTGTGGCCTGCCCGAATAATCGCAGGATAATCAATAAATTCAAACTGGTAGGTAAAAAACCAGTTCTGATTAATCGACATGCCTGCAAAGAGGCTTAGTGCGATCATCACCATTAATAAAACAACAATTTTTTTCATAGCGATTTTAATTACATTCTCCTTTACCTAAAATTCCCGGCCCCGGAGTGGTATTAGCTCCGCTCTTTGCCCTTAGCGCCTGTCCAAAAGTACCAGGCGTATTCCTAAACAGCCCTGTAGAAGAATTCAGAAAATTTGCCCCACCAGCATTCATCCAACTTATTGCGGCGTCTGTACAGTTGTATTCATTTCCATTTATATTAGTTAGGATATACTTTTTGTTATCAAAATCATCTTCAACTTTAGCAAGAGCAGCATTGAATTGCGCTTGAGTTACGTTCACTGTATAACTTACATCCGCTTCATGTAGGCTATTGTTTTCCATCGCACCTTCTGATCTAAATGGATTGCTAGAGGGGTAGAAACCCAACGTCTGTCTCACATTCGTTCCATCAGTATTGTTTTTTTCAAACGTAACAAAGGTATGTCCTACATCAAAAGAAGTTCCGCCTGCTGTAGTCCAAACCACCCCCGTCGGTACACCATAAGGATTATTACTCGTCGTTCCCGGTGAAGGTACAACAACCTTGAACCAATCTGATTGGCCTGCAACTGGCTGATCTACAAAAACGGTCATTGTATAGCTTTGAACCTGTTTGCCATCATTAAAACAATTTGTATATTTTCTAATATCAGCGATCTTTGGCTTACCGTCATCATTGAATTGAGCGTCGGAAATCTCTGATTCGGTAAATGTGCCAGGGTTGCCATCGGTTGTAGTTCCATCACCATCGTTTGGGTTAGTTGGCTCTTCAGGCGGATCTGGATACCAATAATCCTCGCAGATTTGTTCTTCCGCATTATCAATCATATAATAGCTAACACCACATTGTGCTGATGGCCACTGGTAATTGTAACTTACAATAATATCAATAGCACCACCGCAATAGCTGTATCCATCTGAAGCGTAAACACAATATCGCATTTCGGTATGGCACTGCGTTTGCCTGTAAGAAACAGTACCTTTTGCGGACATTAATTTTGCACTCGCTATCTTTTGAGCTTTGCTTAAATTATCTACTACTTTTCCATCTTTGTATTTAATTAAAAAAGCCCCTGTGGTTGTAAGATTTGTCAACAAGAGCTTTCCCGTAAAGTTTTCTAAAACAACTTCTTTCTTTTGAGAGGCTTCTGTATCTTCATTGAAATAAACGCCTTTAAAAAAATCGCGTTCGTTTTTGACTATCAGATAGAACATAGCACCATAGGTATTTACTTTACCTTTAAGTTTTCCTTTTTCGTAGTAACCATTCATAGGGTAGAAAACGTATTAGACACTATCACTAATTACTTGTGAGGTAGGGTGTTGCCAATCCGGCGTCCAAGAAACATCGTCTTTAATTTTTGGTTTAAATTTTTCATCAAGCTTTAGATCGTAATAATTTTTCCGGATTGCTTGCATGCGTTCGGAATAATCAGGGGAAGTCTTTGATAGAACCATATGCCGAGCCTGTTCATGTTTAAGTGGCTCTTTTGCGCATTTAAGATTGGTAATTGTGACAGCCAGTATGGACGCAATAATGAGGAATCTTGTTTTTTTCATGTTGTTTATATCTAGACAGAACTAAATTAACATGAAAGTTTATTATGACATTTGACAAAAGTCACAAAATGAAAGGGTGTTAACGGCTTCTTATCCGGCTTAAGGTTTCCCTTGATATTCCTAAATAGGATGAAATATGGGTTAACGAAACGCGTTGGAATAGTGCTGGATTTCTCGCTAAGAGTCGTTCATATCGCTCTTTCGCACTAAGCATCCTTAACTCATTTGCCTGTAACTCATTTCGCAAATAATAGAGTTCAGTAAGTTGTCTACCTACAAAATTAAACTCCATGAATTTATTATATAGGTAATCAAGCCGATCACGCTTAAGTGAAATCAATTTGCAGTCTTCCAGTGTTTCTATGTATTCAAAAGAAGGGTTGCCTGTGTAGAAGCTGAACACAGAGATTAATAGTTCATTCTCGAAAAGAAACCAAGTATTACTCTCTTTTCCCTGCTTATCAAGATAGTATTGTCGAGCTGTACCGCTGATAATGAAATATATAGTATGACTATTTTCTCCTACACTTAAAAGTTTAATCTTTTTTGGGATTTCCAGAACTTTACTATTCTCAATAATTTCTGCCTTTAGCTCTTTGCTTATAGGATAGATAGTTGCAAATAGCGAAAATAGATTATTGTAGTTTTCTAAAACAGATATAGAATTCATTATTTAGCTAATTTAAGAAATAGCTTGTTTCGATGCAAGTATAAGAAACGCATTTATCCAAAATTTGGACGTATGGCTTTATTCTCTTGACGAATAGCAGTATTTAAGGAATAGAAATTTTTCAGATATTTTAGAAATTAAAAGAAAGATGAAATCCATCAGCCTTCCCCCTCGCTTGCGCACGCGTGCCGCGTGTGCAAACAAACTATACTTTTTAAACAAAAAAAGCCCATCTTTCGATGAGCTTTTAAACAGTAGCGGGGAGCAGGATCGAACTGCCGACCTCAGGGTTATGAATCCTGCGCTCTAACCATCTGAGCTACCCCGCCGGGTATAAATATTTGTGTATATGATCAAATATTTAGTTGGTTATTTTTTGGAGTTGCAAATATAGAATAATTTACCTTTCTTTAGAAAAATAAAACAAAAAAAATACATCCGGATTTGTTCTGGTAATGAATTAACATGGCAGAAAAGAAAAAATTTACACTTGAGTACGAGGTTAAATCGTCACCACGAATTTTGTATAGCTTTATCAGTGAGCCAAATGGCTTGTCGCAATGGTTTGCCGATGATGTAAATTTTCGCGATCAGGTTTATACATTTACCTGGGATGATGAACAGCTAAAAGCAAAACTGGTTTCGATAAAAGAAAACAAACTGGTTAAATTTAAGTGGCTGGATGATGAGCCACAATGCTATTTCGAAATGGAAATTGTGCAGGATGAACTCACCAATGATGTGGCACTTGCCATTACCGATTTCACCACCGATGACTTACTGGCAGAGAAAAAATTAATCTGGGATAATCAAATTGACTATTTGATTAGCGTTTTAGGTGCCTAGTTAAGGCTGTATTGCTTACCTTTGTAGGGTGAAAAAAATACATCTTCTTCTTATTAAAGCATTCATAAAGCCCTTTCTTGCCACATTTTTTGTGGTAATGTTTATTCTTTTGATGTTTTTCTTATTTAAGTGGATCGATGATTTAATCGGCAAAGGCTTTGAATGGTACACCATTTTAGAGCTGATGTATTATGCCTCGGCGGCAAACGTAGCCATGGCCTTACCACTTTCTGTTCTGCTTTCTTCTATTATGACTTTTGGTACCCTGGGCGAAAATTATGAACTGGTGGCCATTAAATCTGCTGGTATTTCCCTTCAAAAAGCCATGAGACCCTTATTTGTGGTGATCATTTTGTTAACCATCAGTTCCTTTCTATTTTCCAATTACATGCTTCCAAAGGCAAACCTGAAATTCAGTTCCCTGCTTTATGATATTCGCAACAAAAAACTTTCATTTCTCATTAAACCAGGCGTTTTTAATAACAGTATTCCGAATTTTTCCATTCGTGTAGATGCAAAAGATGAAAACGGAAAATTAAGCGGAATCCTGATTTATGACCATAGAGGTACCAACGGGATTCCGAAAGTAATTATGGCGAAAGAAGGGGAGATGAATAAAACTTCAGACGGTAAATATCTTTTGCTCAAATTAAAGGATGGCGTACAATATGAAGAACAAGCCAGTACCAGTGGCGCATACAACCCACGCCAGATTTTAAACCGGACGAGGTTTAAAGAAACAGAACCACGGTTTAGTCTGGAATCTTTTGATATGAACCGGACAGATCCTAATGCGTTTGGAAATAGTACGCCGATGCTTAATTTAAAAGGGATTACTAAAAAGCGAGATTCATTAGTGAAAATACTGGATACGCTGAGCCAATATTCGGTAAGAATGGCATCAAGTAATTTTAAACAATACAGCGTAACTAAAGGATATTCTAAACTAAAAATTGCTCCGAAAGCCATTAGCGATAATATTATTAAAGATATTCCCAACGGATCAAAAAGAACAAGCCTGGATAATGCTTCAAATATTGTTTCCGGGTTGATCCAAAATTTATCTAACACTGCACCACGCCATACTGATTTAGTAGGTGAGATTATATTCACCAGGATAGAATACCAAAGAAAGTTTACACTGGCTGCCTCCTGCATTCTGTTGTTTTTTATTGGTGCGCCTTTGGGTGCCATCATCCGTAAGGGGGGTATGGGCTTGCCTGTTGTAATTGCCATCTCCTTCTTTCTTATTTATCATATTATCACTACAGTGGCAGAAAAATCAGCCCGGGAAGGTTCAACTAATCCCATAGTGGCCATGTGGATTGCTGTAATTGTACTGTCTCCGCTAGCAGCTTTCCTTACTTATAAAGCCACCGTTGATTCGGCCTTGTTTGACATCAATTATTACAAACAACTTTTCGTTAAGTTATTCCGTATCAAGCAAAAATAAACGTCGGTTATCATTTACTTATAAATGATATTTCGAAGATTTTTTTTGTGCATTAAGGTTGTACCTTTGTGTAGGCAAAAGCGGTTTCATGTTGTTTAAGCCAAATTAAAGATAACATGATCTGGCTAGATTAATCGGCCTTAAACAAATGCAAACAAAATTAAATACCATAGAAGAAGCCATTGCTGATATTAAAGCAGGCAAAGTGATTATTGTAGTTGATGATGAAAACAGGGAGAACGAGGGAGATTTCCTCACTGCTGCAGAAAATGCAACTCCTGAAGTGATTAACTTTATGGCTACCTATGGGCGGGGTTTAATTTGTGCGCCACTTACCGAAGAGCGTTGTAAAGAATTAAACCTTGATTTAATGGTTGGCAAAAATACCGCTGCGTATGAAACCAATTTCACAGTATCGGTAGATTTGGTTGGCTATGGTTGTACAACCGGTATTTCAGCAAGTGACAGATCTAAAACGATGCTGGCTTTAGTTAACCCTAAAACTACACCTGAAGAGTTAGGCAGACCGGGACATATTTTTCCATTAATTGCAAAGGATGGTGGTGTGATTCGCCGTGCCGGCCATACAGAAGCTGGGGTAGATTTAGCCCGTTTGGCTGGGATGAAACCTGCTGGTCTTTTGGTAGAAATATTAAAAGAAGATGGCGAAATGGCCAGACTTCCCGATTTGTTTAAAATTGCAGAACAGCACCAGTTAAAAATCATTTCTATTGAAGACCTGATTGCTTACAGGTTAAATATTGATAGTTTAATTAAAAGAGAAGTAACGATAGATTTACCAACAGAATGGGGCGATTTTAAAATGACGGCCTATACACAGTTGGATAATAATGCTACACACCTGGCCATATCGAAAGGAGAATGGAAAGAGGATGAGCCAGTGCTTACTCGCGTACACAGTTCATGTGTAACCGGTGATATTTTTGGTTCTTGCCGTTGTGATTGTGGACCACAGTTACATAAGGCATTAGAAATGATTCAAAAGGAAGGCAAAGGCATCGTTGTGTACATGAACCAGGAGGGTAGAGGTATTGGACTGATTAATAAACTCCGTTCTTATAATCTTCAGGATGCTGGTTTTGATACCGTTGAAGCAAATATAAAATTAGGCTTTAAAGGCGACGAACGTGATTATGGTGTTGGTGCGCAGATATTAAGATCAGAAGGCATTACAAAAATGCGTTTAATGAGTAATAACCCTACTAAAAGAGCTGGCTTGATTGGCTATGGTTTGGAGGTTATTGAAAATATTCCTATCGAAATTGAAAGCAATGTGCACAACGAACGTTATTTAAAAACAAAGCGTGATAAAATGGGCCATTCTATTATGAAAGGATAATTCGGGTTTCAGTAAAGGTTTAAAAATATAGGCTAGTAGTTCTAAACTACTGGCTTTTTTTGTTTTCTTTTTAAGAAATGGGGAATGACTATCGATTTAAGATTGCTTCAGCAGATGAAGAATCTGCTTCGCAAAGACGGGTTCTTCTAATGGATTTACTAACTGAATCGTCATGCTAAATTTAGCGTGATTCTGATCCGATAGTTATCGGATTCATTTCAGAACAGCAACTATTTTGATAAGGTCCTGAATCAAGTTCAGGAGGACGGAAACAAGTTCAGGTGAACAGCTCTAAAAGAATTAAGTTACTACGCTTTATTTACTCAATTTAATCTTCAACAGAGTAAAAGAATAGGCAGGAAGCTTTAATGCATCATTTATATTTACTTTTGAAGTGATCGGTTTAATTAGTCGCTCTGATGGATTGCCGGAAATCTCAGTTTTTAAAACCATATTATCGTTCTTGAACTGACCACCCAGATCAAGCGTAGTATTTACTTCAACAGGTAACAGGTTAACCAATTTGACGAAAATCTCATTGGTTTGGGTGTTCTTCACTACCGAAAAAGCAATTCGTTTACTCACCTGATCCTGATCATTTGATAATTTTATTTCACCAGGAAGATATTGATCACCGGCATGGCTACCATAAAGTTGCTGCACAAAATAACCGGTTGTTGGTTTTACTTCGCTATTGTTAAAATAAATTAAATCCGGATTCCATTGTGTATGTCCTTCTTTTGCAATCAGTGGCGCATAAGAAGCCATGCTTACCACATCTCCGTTTCTTTCCAGTGAGGTCAAATATAAGGCTTCAGCCAAAGCCGTTTCCAGATTGGTTTTGTTTCCTCCTGGCAAACTTGCCGCATATTCACCTAAATAAACTTTTGATTTTGAACGATCGTACTGATCATAAAAGTTTTGGTTATTAATAAACCATCCGGGCGACTGATAATAGTGTTCATCAATAATCGGGACTTTTAAATCCGTGGCAATTTTCCAGCCTTCTTCATAATCTGTACCTTCAAAAAATGGACCTGCCGTACCAATAATGGTAATTTCAGGATGTTTTTTTTGTAGTGCCTTATAAATCATGGTGAAGCGTTCTTTAAATACCTGGGTAATCTGGTCTTCATTTCCAATTCCGATATATTTTAAATTAAAGGGTTTCGGGTGACCTGCTTCAGCTCTTTTTTTGCCCCAGGTGGTGTGCACATCGCCATTAGCATATTCTACTAAATCTACAATATCCTGAATGTATTGGTCCATTTCTTCCAGAGGGATTCCACCTTGCTGACCGCCACCACCCGTGCTTGAATTTTGGCAAGGCACTGCTGCGGCAATTACCGGAACAGGGGCTGCGCCAATATCTTCACAAAACTGGAAATATTCAAAATAGCCTAACCCCATGGTTTGGTGATAGCCCCAAAGGTTGCGGTCTGGTTTGCGTGTTTCTAAATCACCGATGGTGTTTTTCCATTTGTAAATATTCTGAATGCCATCGCCGTGCGCTAAACATCCGCCCGGAAAGCGAACAAATTTGGGATGGATGTCAGCAATTAATGTAGCAAGATCAGCTCTCAAACCATTTTTATGCCCTTTAAATGTTTTCTGAGGGAATAAGGAAACCATATCAAAAGCAAATTTCCCTGTAGCCAGTGGAATGATTTCCAGTCTGGCGTCTGTCGCATCTGCTGATGGATAGAAAGTACCACTCACTTTTTTCCAGGAAGTGGTATTTTTTAAATTAAGTTTAGCTAAAAGGCCTTTTGTGTCGCTGATTAAACGCACCTCAAAACCAGCAATATGGCCAGCCAATTGCTTGCTGAAAGCGGAAAAGAGATAGGCTTCTCCTTTCTTAACAGAAACCCCATCAAAACCCGTGTTAGTTAATGCGGCACCAGTAACTTTCACATCCAGAACAGCGTAATGCGGATTGTTTTGATGAATGGGGGCAATTGAATCTACCATAAAAGTGGTTTGATCTCCCTTTAACTTCCACGCAAAAGTGCTGTTCCAGTTTTTATCATTAAAAGATTTATCACTAGGTTGATATTCAAATCCCCTGTTCTGAATCAATTCTGCATAAAGGCCTCCGTCTGCAGCATAGTTAATATCTTCAAAAAATATACCGGTAAGCATATTGCTGATGGCTTTTGCGCCTTTTGAATCAATGGTGATTTTAGCATCAACAGGTTTTAATCCAAGGAATCTTTGTGCATCATCTTTGGTCGTTTCGTTGTTTTGTCTGGCTTTGTATTGCTGTAAATCGTAGGTCTGTTGAAGGTCTTTTATTACAGACCAGGCCACATAATGGGATTGCCCAATGGCATTACTTGAAATATTTGCACTTTTATTAGCATCATTAAATGCTGAGAGCGGGACTTCAATAGCTTTTTCATAAGTAATAAAATCCTTCGTTTTGGTTTGAAAATGTTTGCCTGCTACATCAGCATAAGTAATGGAATATTCATCTTTCAGCTGGTCGTAATTAACAACAGGCTTTAGTACATTTTTCCCCATGGCAACATATGGATAATGTTGCGGCCCCCAGTTAATTAAATTTTTAGAAGTAGCTATGGCAAACTGATTAGTTTGATCATTTAAACTCCATGCACAAACCCATTCGCCATTTCTTCCCCTGATTACATAAGGCGAAATCATCTTTTTTTCACTTCCCCACCTGCCATAATCGCTTTTCAAAAACAGGTAACCATTGCCGATTGGTGTCCAGTTGGTCTGATCACGACTCCAGGCGAAGCGCAAGCCATTCCCATTATAAGAAAAGAGATAAGCAGAATCTGGCTCATCTGTTAATTTATTTTCTTTTGCCATTAAACCGGTTGACATGAGCAATAAACTAGCCGTGGCAGGAAAAATTATAGCAAATAAAAAGTGGAATCTAAGGTGAAACTTCATCGGTCTGCAATTATTTGGTTAAATGCGAAGACCAAAATAAATAATAATCGTCGGTTTGACGATTATTATTTTGCTTTTATTTCTTAAACGCCCTTTCCCTTGAAGGAGAAAGATGCCGCGAGGCGGATAGGGGCTTTCCGGCCTACCTACCATGATGTAAAAATAATCGAACGCTGGTTTTGTACGTTTATAAAATTAAACTCAACACTACAATTTAATCACTTAACAATCACTAAAACTATTCTTTTAACAGTGCATCAATTTCCGTATTAAACTCCTTTACAAAATCAGTATAATATTTTCCAGTTGCAGGTCCACTGTAGCCAGTGTGAATTTGTGCTACTTCACCTTTTTTATTAATGATGATGGTGGTTGGGAAGGAGATGAAATTATTTAGCGCGGGTAAAGATTCGGCTACTATTTTTTTATCTGGTGTGCCCGCAATAACCTGGTCATATTGAATATCAAATTTTTCTCTGAACCGGGTTAAAGCTTTCCGTACATAGGCTGAATCTAGTTGTCTTTCATAATGAATGCCGATTACTTCTACACCACGGCTACGGTTTTTCTTATACCAGGGCGCAATAAAGGATGCTTCATCCACACAATTCGGGCACCAGGTACCTGTAATGGTTAGAATGACCACTTTATTTTTAAATTTTTCATCACTGAGCGATACTTTTTTCCCATTTACATCCGGAAAGGAGAAATCAAGTGTTTTGTAACCATCCTTTAAAAAGGTTAATTTATAGGCATCAGGTAAGGCTGCATTTTGGTTTTGCTTTCCTGTGAAGGGGGTATTTCCTCTTGCGCTAACTGTTTCTCCTGTTATGGTTCCATCTTTTGAAAAACTTCCTTTGTAATAGGATGGACTGGAGCCAATAAAGCTGGATAAATAAAAATCATTGCCTTCAACAATTCCTTCCAGATAACGTGAATCGCCCGTTACCCTTAAAAATGTTCCGGTGATTTTATTGCCGTTTTGCTTAAAAAGTCCGACTGCATTTTCATCTTTTCCGGTAGGTGATTTAAAAGTGACATCGTATTTACCAGAAAAATCTGCTGCAGCATTTTTACCATTAGGTTTGAAACGATATGGATTCCCTCTGGTTGCATTTACGGCCAAAGGTTTGCCAGAGCCATCTTGTTTCTTAAGCATTCCTACCAGCGAATCACCTGCTATTTTAAAGGCAAGTATATTATCAAACTGATCTATAGGAACCAGAATGGAATCTGCAGTTTGTTTAACCACGCCACCATCAAAACGTTCTTCACCGTTCAAAAATATCAAATGTGGCTTAGCATCACTTTTTGTAATTTCAAAATTAAAGGGAACTTCAACGCCGGGTTTAATTTCAAATACGCCTCGCCATTTGCCATTCGGAACAAAGGATGTAGTTAATTTATGGGCAGTAGCTGATTGTTTTTTCTGTGTTTGTGCTTGTAAAATCTGCGACAGCATAAAAGCTGGTAGCAGAAATAGTAATGATTTTATATTCATGAGATATTTAAGATCTATTGATAACGAGACAAATGTAAGCATCGTAAAAGCATGGAAAAAATATTTTAAATAAAATCTATAGAATTTGTAGTCATTATGATTTTTATATTATCTTTGCCGCAGTTATTTTAAAATGCTTATCAAGAAAGGTGGAGGGAATGGCCCTGCGAAACCTTAGCAACCAGCCAGAATTGGATATGGTGCTAATTCCATCCCAAAGTAATTTGGGTAAGTTAAGTCAGTTGAATGCAAAGTATTAATATTATATATGAGAGCACTCCTGATTTTACGGGCGTGCTTTTTTTGTAGATCAGCTTCGCCAGATATGGTAAGTAAGGGTTATATAGTTAAAAACAATTTGATGGAAAAAACTAACAAAAAACAATCTATTCACTCAGGTCATTTAAAAACCTTTTTAAGCCTTCGAATGCACAAGGGTATTTGTTGCTGTATGAGGCTATAAATACCAAACCAATAATTAAAATCAATCAATATTCAAGTTTGTAAAAAAATCGCCTGGTAGCGAAATGGAATTACTTTGCCCTGATTTTTTACATTCCTCGTTTAACTCATCATTAATCAATCCTATTATGTTAAAAAAAATTAAGCTATTGGCAATAGTATGCTTGCTTTTGCTTTCATCCCTCGTGCATGCCCAAGATATCAGTGTTTCCGGTACGGTTAAAAGCGCTTCAGGAGAAACACTACCAGGTGTTTCTGTATTTGTTAAAGGTACCAAACAAGCCGTAACAACCAATAATAATGGTGCTTTTACTATTTCAGTTAATGGAAAAGGTACACTGGTTTTCTCTTATATCGGTTTTACCACCAAAGAGATACTGGTTACTGAAAGTTCAAATGCATTAAATGTTACTTTAAGTGACGGTGAAAATGCATTAGACGAAGTGGTGGTGACAGCATTAGGTATTTCCAAACAGAAAAAATCATTGGGTTATGCCATTCAGGAAGTAAAAGGCGAGAGTTTAACGGAAGCAAGGGAAACCAATCTGGTAAACGCGCTTGCCGGTAAAGTTGCCGGGGTAAGGGTAACCAATAGCCAGGGCGATATGGGGTCTTCCCGTGTGGTTATTAGAGGTGAAACTTCCATCGCCGGAAATAATCAGCCACTTTTTGTAGTTGATGGTATTCCGGTAGATAATTCACAACTCAATTCAGCTGGGGCAAGAGATTATGCCAATGCCATTTCAGATATTAATCCTAACGACATTGAATCCATCAGTGTATTAAAAGGCCCAAATGCAGCGGCTTTATATGGTTCCAGAGCTGCAGCTGGTGTGATTATCATTAAAACTAAATCCGGAAAATCGAAAAAAGGATTGGGGATATCTTTTAATTCTAATGCCGTATTGGAAAGTATATTAACCCTGCCGAAATATCAGGATGTATTCGGACAAGGATCGGAAGGGCAATTTAGCTATGTGGATGGTAAAGGTGCCGGCGTAAACGATGGTGTTGATGAAAGTTGGGGCCCAAGAATGGATGGCAGATTAATTCCGCAATTCTTTTCAAAAGGGGTAGCTGTTCCATTTGTAGCCCATCCTGATAACGTAAGGGATTTCTTCCAAACGGGTTACTCATTAACTAACGGCATTTCAATTGAAGATGCCGGAGAGAAATTTGATTATCGATTATCTTATAACAACCTTAAGCAGGTAGGTATCGTACCCAATTCAGGTCAGGGTAAAAACTCATTTACTTTAAATACTACTTTACGTTTAACACCTAAACTCACTATCACCGCGAATGCCAATTATAGCAAACTAGGCGCTGATAACCTGCCTGGAACCGGCGGATCAAGATCAACCAGTACCATGTTGCAGTTTGCCTGGTTTGGTAGACAGGTAGATATCAACCAATTGAAAAATTACCTGGATGAAAATGGCAATACCTTCAACTGGAATAATAGTTATTACAGCAATCCTTATTGGGTAGCTTATGAAAATACCGTGTCTCAAGATAGAAACCGATTAATTGGGAGTATTGGTTTGAACTATAAAATTATTGATGGCTTGAACTTTAACTTCCGTACGGGAACAGATTATTATAATGATCGCAGGAAAATTAAAATTGCCTATGGTACTAACGGAACGCCATTTGGATCATACACCGAAAGTGCTTTTACGGTGAATGAAAATAATACCGATGCTACTTTGAATTATACGAAGCAATTAAATGATGATTTTAGCTTAGATGTGTTGCTGGGTGGTAATATCCGCTCCAGTTATATTGAACAGAACGATCAAAGTGCGCCACGTTTGGCTGTTGCCGGTTTATATACGTTAAACAATTCAAGAGATCCTTTAACTTCATCCAATAATTACAGTAAATTAAAATCTTACAGTGGTTATGCATCGGGTCAGGTTGGTTTTAGAAATTACCTGTTTGCCAATATTACAGCCCGAAATGATTGGTCGTCTACTTTGCCTGCTCAAAACCGATCCTACTTTTATCCATCTTTCAATGGTAGTTTAGTGCTTACCGAAGCTTTTGATATAAAAAGCGCTGTGCTGGATTACGCAAAAATACGTGGTGGCTGGTCTAAGGTTGGTAAGGACACCTCACCTTATCGTTTAACCAATACTTACAGTTTCTCTGCACCTTTTGGAGCAAGTCCACAGCTTAGCCCATCTGGAACAGATTTCGACCCGAATTTAAAATCAGAAACCACCACCTCATCAGAATTGGGTGCTGAAGCAGTTTTATTTAATAAACGACTTCGTTTTGATGTGAGTTTATATAATACGAACAGTTACAATCAGATTCTAAATGTTGATGTGAGTCCGAGCACAGGTTTCAGATCGAAAAATATAAATGCTGGAAAAATTAATAACAAGGGTATAGAAGTTCAGCTGGGTATTACGCCGGTGAAAAAACAATTTACCTGGGATATTGATGTAAACTATGCAGCAAATAGAAGCAAAGTGGTTGAATTGGATCAGGAAGGTTTACTGCAAAATTATGTGATTGCTACTAATTCTGCGCAGGTAATTGCTACGGTTGGCCAGCCTTACGGAACACTCTTTGGCAATGCCTTTTTAAGAGATGGAAATGGCAACATTGTGGTTAATGCTACAGGTGCACCACAAACTGATCCTGCCAAAAGAGTTTTAGGCAAGTATACACCAGATTGGATTGGTGGAATTTCAAACACTTTTAGTTACAAAGGTTTTAGTTTAGGCGTATTGATTGATGCCAGTTTTGGTGGTTCTATTTATAATGGTACTTATTCTACAGGTACTTACACAGGCGTTTTAGCTTCTACATTGCCTGGAAGAGGCGCAGAATTTGGTGGAATTTCTTATTACTACCCTGAAAATTTAAAAGCAAATGGAGCGGTTAGGTTAGCTAGTGGTGCCAATGCGCCGGCAGGGGCAACCGTTTACGATGATGGGATGATCTTTGATGGGGTAACCGCCGATGGTAAACGGAATGAAAAAATTCTTTCTGCACAAACCTATTATAAATCATTCCGAACCATAGATGAGGCTAATATCTTTGATGCCTCTTACGTGAAACTTCGTGAAATAAAATTAAGCTATAATTTACCAGCAAAATGGATCAAGTCACTGAATTTGCAGGGCGTATCAGTTGCGTTAGTGGGGAGGAACCTTGCCATCCTTCATCGCAATGTTGAAGATATTGATCCGGAAGTTGCCTTTAATACTGGTAACGGACAAGGTTTGGAGAGCCTTTCCAATCCAACCACACGTACTTACGGAATTAACCTGAACATTAAATTTTAATCTTCCCATCATGAAAAAAAATATTATATATAGTCTGATTACACTTTCTATTTTCGCAACATCCTGCAAAAAAGAATTGGATGAAGTCAACATTAACCCCAATGTAACTGAGAATGCACAGCCGGATTATTTGCTAACTGCTGCCATCAAAAATACAGCTGATGCCTACTGGGGTACCACCAATAATATGAACTCCAGCCTGCTTTTTGTTCAGCATTGGGCAAAAGTACAGTATACGGAAGAGGATAGGTTTATTTATACCAACAGTAGTTTTACCACGCTATGGTCTACTTTATATTCAACCAGTATTAATGGTTTAAACAAAATTATAGAGATTGGAAATACAACCAGTAATCCAAATTATACGGGTGTGGCATTAACTTTAAGATCCTGGTCGTTTTTATTGCTTACTGATGCTTATGGTGATATTCCATATAGTGAGGCTGGAAAAATAAAAGAGTTTATCACCCCTGCTTATGATAAACAAAAGGATGTTTATGACGGCTTACTGAAAGATTTGAAAACTGCAAAAAACACTTTAGATCCTGCCGGGAAAGCTATTGCCGGAGATGTGATTTACAATGGCAATATTACCAGATGGAGGAAATTGGCAAACTCGTTAAGGTTACGGATTGCACTTCGAATAGCAGATCAGGAACCAGCCAAGGCGAAGGAAGTGTTAGACGATATTAAAAACGACGGTGATGCTTATATTAGTGAAAACGCTGATATTGCCCAATTAATTTATCAGAGTTCACCACAACAAAACCCAGTGAGTGCATTATTTGATACCAGGGATGATTACCGGATTAGCAAAACCATTGTAGATAAATTATTTAGTCTGAACGATCCACGTCTATCGGTTTATGCCAATAAAACGCAAACAGCTACGCCTGAAGAATATGTGGGTTTACCTAATGGTTTAACCAATTCTGAAGCCAGCGGTATTGGTTTTGCTAAAACCTCCAAACCAGGAGCCTATTTCCTTACACCTCAATCACCAGCTGTAATTTTTAGTTATGCAGAATTATTGTTCGATCGGGCAGAAGCCGCAGCAAGAGGTTTTACCACCGAGAATGCAGCTGATTTATACCAGCAAGGGATTTTAGCATCTTTAAAGCAATTTGGGATTTCTGATGCTTTAGTTGCCAATTATGTAGCACAGGCAGCCACTCAATATGATGCAACAAATTATAAAAAATCAATCGGCGAACAAAAGTGGATTGCACTCTTCGGACAAGGCCTGGAAGCCTGGGCAGAAAGACGCAGATTGGATTACCCTGAACTTACGCCATCGGCAAATACCGTTTTGGACGGACAAATTCCGGTACGCTTTATCTACCCCGGAACAGAACAATCGCTAAATGGACAAAGTTACAGGAATGCAGTAGCCAATCAGGGAGCAGATTTGTTAACCACCCGGTTATGGTTTGATGTGAAATAATCTTGATAAAAAATTTTGAAGCCGTTTTAGCAATTGTTAAAGCGGCTTTTTTGTGCAGTGTTCTCGTTTATACTTACGCTTGTTTTTAACGAGCGTGTAAATAGAAGGCCATATGTATGGCATAGAAACAATGTTTGTGTTGGTGCGGTATACCTCATCAACCAATCTCAAACTATAAAAAAAGCTACTGACGATAAAATCGTAGAACTATGATGCACTCGTTAGAAACGAGCGCAGGCGCTAAGTGTTCTTTCATTTATGCTCACGCTCGTTTTTAACGAGCGTGTAAATAGAAGGCCATATGTATGGCATAGAAACAACGTTTGTGCGGTATACCTCATCAACCAATCTCAAACTATAAAAAAAGCTGCTGACGATATAATCGTAGAACCATTATGCACTCGTTAGAAACGAGCGCAGACGCTAAGTGTTCCGCATACTTTGTTCACGCTCGTTTTTAACGAGCGTGTAA
>Ga0247813_10001101_pt1 | contig 21524 bp, 15 predicted proteins | sample UWRJL169409C1_FD_180719 | JGI IMG/M metagenome (GOLD analysis project Ga0247813, IMG submission 180719) | Plant litter microbial communities from Arlington Agricultural Research Station in Wisconsin, United States - UWRJ-L169-409C-1 | ecosystem: Environmental > Terrestrial > Plant litter >...
CGCAGCCGCAAAACGGCCGGCGAGCAGGCCGATGCTGGCGCTTTCGACATAGCCTTCGCAGCCGGTGATCTGGCCGGCGAATCGCAAGCCTGGCCGTGACTTCAGCGTAAGCGACCTGTCGAGCAGCACCGGCGAATTGATATAGGTGTTGCGGTGCAGGCCGCCGAGGCGGGCGAATTCGGCTTTCTCAAGCCCGGGAATCATCCGGATCACTTCCGCCTGCGCGCCATATTTCAGCTTCGTCTGGAAGCCGACCATGTTGTAGAGGGTGCCAAGTGCGTTGTCCTGGCGCAATTGCACGACGGCATAAGCCTTGACGGTCGGGTTATGGGCATTGGTGAGACCCATTGGTTTCATCGGACCGTGACGCAGGGTTTCGCGGCCGCGCTCGGCCATGACCTCGATCGGCAGGCAGCCATCGAAATAGGGGGTACCTTCCCATTCCTTGAAGCCGGTCTTGTCGCCAGCAATCAGTGCATCGACAAAGGCATTGTACTGCGCCTCATCCATCGGGCAGTTGATATAGTCCTTGCCTGTGCCGCCCGGCCCGACCTTGTCGTAACGGGATTGGAACCAGCAGATATCCATATCGATGCTCTCGGTATGGATGATCGGCGCGATGGCATCGAAGAAGGCCAGCGCATCGGCGCCGGTTTCCGCCTGGATCGCTGTTGCAAGCGAGGGCGCCGTCAACGGGCCGGTGGCGATGATGGCGAGATCCCAGTCCTTCGGCGGCAGGCCGTTGACTTCCTCACGCACGACGGTGATCAGCGGATGGCTGCCGATTGATGCCGTCACGGCATCAGAGAAACCGTCGCGGTCAACCGCAAGCGCTCCACCGGCCGGAACCTGGTTCTTGTCGGCGCAGGACATGATCAGCGAACCGGCAAGCCGCATCTCGGCGTGCAGCACGCCAACGGCATTGCTGGTGGCATCATCGGAGCGGAAGGAGTTGGAACAGACCAGTTCGGCAAGGCCGTCAGTCTTGTGGGCATCCGTGCCACGGACGCCACGCATCTCGTGGAGAATCACCGGGATGCCTGCCTCGGCGATCTGCCAGGCAGCTTCAGAACCGGCGAGGCCGCCGCCGATAACGTGGATAGGGGAGTGCGAAGATGTATCTGTCATGCGCCGTTTATTAGAGCAAGGCGGGCAGGAAGGAAACCGGTTCTGTGCGGTTGATATCGACGCAAGGCCCGGAATCAAAAACGGCACCGTGTGGTGCCGTTTTTAGTCAGTCGACATTCCCGGTCCGGTCAACGGACTGGTCCGATTAACGGAAGGAACGCGAAGCGATGTTGCGGATGTCGAAGCGGGTGATACCGATGTCCGTCAGGGCGTGGTTGGACAGGTTGCCAAGTTCAGCAACGGTACGGCGATAGTTGATCCAGCTTTTTGCGATACGAATCGGGTTCATGATCTTTTCCTTGAGAGATACAAATGAGCAGTGCAGTGATTGCCTGCTTCGTTGGGATCTTTGTACGCCTTTCGCGGGAAAAGATGGAGTGCAAAGAAAATGCATCTGCTATGCGTTTGTGCAATGCGATGCTGTTTCGCTGGGCATTTTGGGCGAATGATGAAAAAGAAGCCATAGGTTAACGGTGCGGTCCGTGAAGCTGGAATCCATTTAACCATTTGTTTTTTAGGTGCGTTTTTTGTGGCAACATTGTGTTGCGGGGCGAACTGCGAGCCAGATTGCAGGGCAAGGCGTGTCGAGTATGCTGTTGCAACGAAAATAGGCAGTCGCTGATATGCTGCATTGCGTCTAAAGCTATGGTTGATCTGTGATCGGGCGCCGGTATGGGCGGTCAGGCCGTTCAAACCCTATAGGCGGAATCTGGACGAAAAAAAACGCCCGCCGGTGTGAGCCGGAGGACGTTTGGTCGCTGCGCATCAGGCCGGAAGAGCCGGCCGGTCGCGAGACTTACTTGACTGCCTGACGTGCAACGTACTGGATGTCGCCACGGCCGATGCCGAGGTCGTTCAGTTCGCGGTCCGTCATGCGGCCGAGTTCGTTGCAGGTCTGACGATACTTGCGCCAATTGTTGAACGAGCGAGCGATATTCATGATGCTGGTCCTTTCTAGGTTTGCCAGCACCGCGCTGGCCCTCATCTGATGGTTGGAATATAGGCCGTTCTGGCCTGAAATTACAGAGACAATGCTGCATCGCACCCATGCGCTTATTGCAAGCCTCAAAGCCTCGATGGCCAAACCATGGTCAAATTCTGTGCGAACGCTGCAGGATTATAAGAGTGCAAGCTGATATTCAGGAGGGGGGTTGAACAAAAAACAACGCCCGTCAGGGGAGGAGGTCCGACGGGCGTTGCTTGTTCTGATCGACAACTGGGAGGAGGAGTGTTGCCGATCCCATCAGGGTGCGCTGGGAGGAGGAGTGCGCTGCCCTGAAGCTGCATTTGAGATAATTGTCGCCGGCGAGAATGTGTAGAGACAATGCCGAATGGCACCCATGTGGAACGCGCATAGCTGACGAAAATTTATCGCGCTGGCCTGGTCAGATTTTCAGCAGCCGCGCACCCGGCGCGGAACAAACCCCAGCAAACAAGGGTTTTGTGGTGAGGCTGAAACGAATAACGCCCGCTGGGGGAGGAGATCCAGCGGGCGTCATTTAAGGGGATGAGCAACTGGGAGGAGGAGTGTTGCCCATCGGATCGGAGCGGCGCTGGGAGGAGGAGTGCGCCACTCCGAATTCTATAAAGCGAACCTTTCAGTCCGCTGGCCTTTTCCACTTCTAAGCGGAAGCGGCTGGCCTTGCCGCTGACGGCCCCGATCGCTTTCGCTGATCTCGTTCCGTCTTCTTGAGTTGAATATAGCCATTCGATCGCTGTTTGTGCAGTGCAATATCATCATGGATGATATGCGAATTCCGCATGGCCTTGCTGATTCAACTCAAATGCTTCCAAGACATCATGATCGCATGCAAACCTTCATGTTTCGTTAACGATGATCCGGCCTCCGAAATTCGGTCAGTCAACCGTGCCGGCGCGTTGCTGAAAATGATGAGGTGAAGCGCGGAGGGGGAGGGTGCTTTTGATTCGAAAGGAATTTACCCGTCTGCGGCTGGTCCCGCACGAGCGCTGCTGATCTAGGAATTGCCGATTCCTATGATATGTGTTGCCCAACACGCGCATGCAGGGGGATCGGCCGATGTACCGGGGACGGATCGAAAAAGACTTTAATACCTGGGTTTCCAAGGGCATGCTGGATGCCGGAGCGGCAAAGGCGATGCTGGCGGAGTATGATGCACGCGGGACCGTTTTCAGTGCGGGCAGGGTCCTTTTGGTTCTAGCTGCTATCTTGCTGTCGGCCGCCATCCTTCTTCTCGTCGCCGCCAACTGGGAAGCCATCCCGCGTCTTTTGCGCGTCGCCGGTATCGTCGGTCTGATTTGGGCATTTTATCTGGCAGCCGCCGCCTGCCTTGGCCGTGGGTTCAAGGCGATGGGTGCTGCGCTGTTGGTTCTGGCGACCATGACGTTCGGCGGTGCGATCGCGCTGGTCGGGCAGATGTATCACCTGTCAGGCGATGCGACCGATGCGCTGCTCGTCTGGTTCGCGGCGGCCTGCGTGGCGGCGGTGGCCTTTCGCTCCGCTGCGCTTGCGGTGTTCTGCGGTTTCCTGGCCTGGGCCATTTTCGGCGAGCTGGTGGTCGATAATGATGTGTCGTTCGAGGGCAACGGCTATATCTACCTCGTACCGCTGTTGATCGTCATCGTTATTGCCTTGGTGCGATACACCAATGCCGGCATCGCGCGGCATCTTGCATACCTTCTCGCCTTGGCTTGGCTCGGCTGGTTTTACATCGAGCTGCCGGAGGTTTGGGTTGCTGGTCTTCTGTTCGGGGCCGGCCTCGTGGCGTTCCTGGTGGCGAGCCTTCCCCTGTCGCCACTCTATCGTTTTGCCCGCGATGCCGGAGCCGCACCTGCCTTTTATAGCTTCGCGCTGGCCGTGATGGGGGTGGCCGCCTTGCACACGGAAGTCGATGGTCTTGGGCAGGAGATCGCGATCGGAGCAACGACGCTTGCGGTGGCACTTGGCGGTATTGCCATCGCCGGCCGGCTGAATGGCGCTGTCCGGTTTCTTGGTTATGCGGTGTTTGCGGCCGAGACCCTTTATCTGGCCTTCGAGACGCTCGGTAGTATCCTTGGCACATCCGGCTTCTTCCTGATTGCCGGTGTCGTCGTTGCCCTGATCGCATGGTTGGTCATTCGGCTGGAAAAACGGCTTTCGTCCAAAACCACGGTAGAAGGGAGCGTGGCATGAGCAACAATGCGTTGATGAGGCCTTTATTCGCCGCGATCCTGGTGGCGCTGCTGCAGACCGCTTTCCTTGGCTATATGATCGAGAGCCGCGCATCGATCCTGCGCAACGGTGTCGATGTGGTGCTGAAGACTGTTCCCGTCGATCCGCGCGACCTGCTGCGCGGCGACTATGTCATTTTATCCTACGATATCTCGACCATCCCGGCCGACAAGGTGACCGGCGGCTTTCCCACCGAGGCAACCGACGCGCAGCTCTCTGTCCGCCTGAAAACGCAGCCGGACGGATCCTGGGGTGTTACGGAAGCGTCCTTCGGCGCTCTTGCGCCAAAGGACGGCAGCGTCATTGCCCGCAGCTCACCGTTCTATTTCTATCCGACGCCGGATAGCCCGCAGGCTTCGCTGAATGTCGATTACGGTATCGAGCGCTATTATGTGCCGGAAGGAGAGGGCAAGGTTTTGGAGGAGGCGCGCAATGCCAGCGCCCTGTCGGTGACCGCACGGGTGGATGACAATGGCCGGATGCAGATCCGTCTGATCGCCATCGATGGCAAGCCGCTCTATGAGGAGCCACTTTATTGATCGTGAGGGGCCGCATCGACCGGACAGGTGACAGAAACACGACAAAAACCGCATTTTTCCTTCGATCCCCATTTTTCCTTTGATCCCTTGGAAACGGGTGATATAGAGACGCCGCGCTCGGGAACGCCCTGAACCCGGTGCAGGTCTGTCTTCGGCGCTGTTGCTGGGACCTTTCTGTGCCGATGCGAGCAGGCGCTGCGGTTTTCTGAACGCGGGTATGGTGAAATTGGTAGACACGCCAGATTTAGGTTCTGGTGCCGCAAGGCGTGGGAGTTCAAGTCTCTCTACCCGCACCAGAATAAAGGGACGTCCAGGGCTTGCCTTGGCGTCGATCGAGAGGACGGCGCCATTTTGCTTGCAAAACGGTGACTGATTTGCGTAAAGCCACTCCCGGCAAATGGATCGGCTCAAGTGCTCGTGTACAAGAACACCGACAGAGCCCTGTCAACGTGAAATGAAGGTTTGAACATGCAGGTTATCGAAACGCTCGCTGAAGGGCTGAAGCGCGAACTCAAGGTCGTTATCCCGGCCAAGGACATGGAAGCTCGTATGAACGAGCGTCTCGCCGAAACCAAGGACAAGGTCCGCATCAACGGTTTCCGTCCGGGCAAGGTGCCTTTCGCACATCTGAAGAAGATGTACGGCAAGTCGATCATGGCTGAGCTCGTCAACGAGCTTGTTCGCGAAAAGCCGACCGAAATCCTGTCCGAGCGCGGCGAAAAGTCTGCGACGCAGCCGGAAATCGCGATGACCGAGAACGAAGCCGAAGCGGACAAGATTCTCAGCGCCGAAGCCGATTTCGAATTCACGCTCGCCTACGAAATCATCCCGGCGATCGAACTCAAGGACGTCAGCGGCATCAAGGTGACCCGCGAAGTCGTTGATATCGACGAAGCCGAAGTGACCGAGCAGATCCTTAAGATCGCTGAAAATGCCCGCACGTACGAAACCAAGAAGGGCAAGGCGGCCAACGGCGACCGCGTCACCATCGATTACCTCGGCAAGGTTGACGGCGAAGCCTTCGACGGCGGCAAGGACGAAGACGCTGAGCTGGTTCTCGGCTCCAACCGGTTCATCCCGGGCTTTGAAGAACAGCTCGTTGGCCTGAAGGCTGGCGACGAGAAGGTCATCAACGTGACGTTCCCGGCTGAATACCCGGCTGCAAATCTTGCTGGCAAGGAAGCCACCTTTGACATCACCGTCAAGGACGTTGCTGCTGCTGCTGAAGTCGAAATCAACGATGACCTCGCCACCAAGCTCGGCCTCGAATCGGCTGACAAGCTGAAGGAAGTCGTTCGCGGCCAGATCGAAAGCCAGTACGGCGCGATGACCCGTCAGAAGGTCAAGCGTCAGATCCTCGACCAGCTGGACGAACTCTACCAGTTCGACACGCCGCAGCGTCTCGTTGACGCCGAATTCGACAACATCTGGCGCCAGATCAACACCGATCTGGAACAGGCCGGCAAGACCTTCGCCGATGAAGACACGACGGAAGAAGAAGCCCGCGGCGAATACCGCAAGCTGGCTGAACGCCGCGTCCGCCTCGGTCTCGTTCTCTCGGAAATCGGCGAAAAGGCCGGCGTCCAGGTTACCGACGAAGAAATGCAGCGTTCGCTGTTCGAACAGCTGCGCCAGTTCCCGGGCCAGGAAAAGCAGATCATCGACTACTTCCAGAAGACCCCGGGTGCTGCCGCCTCGCTGCGCGCGCCGATCTTCGAAGAAAAGGTCGTCGATCACCTGCTCTCCGAAGTGAAAGTAACCGACAAGACCGTCAGCAAGGAAGAACTGATGGCTGACGACGAGGAAGGCACTTCGGACACGAAGAAGGCCGCTTCGAAGAAGAAGGTCGCCAAGGCCGACGCTGCTGAAGGCGAAGAAGCCGCCGCACCAAAGAAGAAGGCCCCGGCCAAGAAGAAGGCCGCCGACGACAGCGCCGAATAAGTTCGCGTATCGTTGCATGACTTTGGAAAAGCCGTTCCGCAAGGGGCGGCTTTTTCTGTTTGCGAGGCTGGAAGATTGTTTTGATGTCCCGGCATCGTTTGCCGTTGCGGTTTTGCGATTCTGTCCCCGATTGGAACAATCCGAGAGGCTAAAACACTAAGGGCTTCCATAGATTGACACTTGTCATCGGACGGAGGAAGGTGAGGGCAGTTACCGGACGCGATTGAGGGGGGATATTCAATGGCAGGTTGCGCTTATCGATCATTGGCGGCTAAGGCGATGGTCATGTCGGTGATGGCAATGAGCAGCAGTGCCGTGGCTCAGGAGGCCGCCAAGCCCGCCGCTGCGCCGTCCGTTTCCGTCATCCAGGTCATTGAGAAGGATATCAGGCCATCGATTTCCTTCACCGGCCGCGTCGAGGCCGTCGACAAAGTTGAGTTGCGGGCGCGTGTCGATGGCTTTCTCGAAAAGCGGCTGTTCACCGAAGGCCAGGACGTCAAGCAAGGCGATCTTCTGTTCGTCATGGAGAAGGGGCAATACGAAGCTGCCGTCATTCAAGCTCAGGGCGCGATCGAGTCGGCTGAGGCCGCGTTGGCACTGACGAATATCGAGGTCCAACGGCAGACCACGCTTGTCGCCAAAAGTGCAGCTCCGCAAAACCAGCTGGACCTGGCCATCGCCAAGCAGAGCGAAGCAAAAGGCAGCCTGACGCAACTGAATGCCGCGCTGGACAAGGCCAAGCTCGATCTCGGCTATACGGAAATTCGCGCGCCGATTGCCGGACGCATCGGCCGTTCGGCCTATTCCGTCGGAAACTTCATCGGCCCCTCGAGCAATGTGCTGGCGACGATCGTCAGCCAGGATCCGATCTATGTGAGCTTTTCCGTTTCCCAGCGCGAAATTCTGGACATTCGGGCCAAGCTGGCCGGCAAGGGAACGTTGGGCAGCACCGTCGAAGCGGCAGTCGTCTATGTCGAGCTTGCCGACGGAAAGCGTTATGCCGAGCCCGGCAAGGTCAATTTTGTCGATGTGACCGTGGATCAGGGCACCGACACCGTCCCGGTTCGCGCGACATTTCCCAATCCGAACCGGATCCTGATCGATGGCCAGCTGGTCACCGTCACCGTCGAAGGCGGCACCGCGCAAAAACTGCTGGTCGTGCCACAGGCAGCCATCCAGATCGACCAGTCCGGACCATTTGCGCTCGTCGTCAACAGCGAAAACAAGATCGAGGTCCGCCGCATCGAGCCGGGCCAGACGGAGGGCAGCGACCTGTCCGTCCTCAAGGGGCTTTCCGCCGGCGACAGGATTGTCACCGAGGGTATTCAACGGGTTCGCCCCGGGCAGGTTGTCGAGCCACTCGAAGTCAAGTCAGGGTCCTGAGCCATGCTGTCTGGGGTTTTCATCAATCGGCCACGGCTTGCGGTCGTCATCTCGCTCGTCATCACTATCGCAGGTCTTGTCGCGCTGAGCGTCATATCGATTGCCCAGTTCCCGGACATCGTGCCGCCGCAGGTGTCGGTGACAGTCAGCTATCCCGGCGCCAGCGCTGAAATCGTTCAGCAATCGGTCGCCCAGCCGATCGAATCCCGCGTCGTCGGCGTCGACAACATGATCTACATGAAGTCGACCAGCGGCAATGACGGCAGCTATACGCTGACCGTCAGCTTCGCCGTCGGAACCGACCCCGATATCAATGCTGTCAACGTGCAGAACCGCGTCAATCTTGCCGAGGCGCAACTGCCGCAGGAGGCGCGGGCGCAGGGGATCAGCGTCAAGAAGAAATCCTCGGCGCTGATGCAGCTGATTGCGCTGACGTCGAAGGACGGCAAGCAGGACCAGCTTTTCCTCTCCAACTACGCAACCATCAACATCATTGACGGCCTGAAGCGGATCAGCGGCGTCGGCGATGTCTCGCTGCTGACACCCTCCGATTATAGCATGCGCATCTGGGTGACGCCGGAGCGGTTGACCAGCTTCGGCATGACGCCAAACGATATCATCGATGCGCTGAAGCGGCAGAACGTCCAGGCGGCCATCGGCCGTATCGGCGCGCAGCCGGCGCTGCCCGACCAGCAGTTCCAGCTGACCATCCAGACAAAGGGACGCCTCAGCACCGTCGAGGAATTCGGCAGCATCGTGCTGCGGGCGCAGCCGGACGGGTCGTTCGTGCGGATCCGCGATGTGGCGCGGGTCGAGCTGACGTCGAAGACGGCAGAGCAGATCGGGCGGCAGGACGGCACGCCGGCGGCGGTGCTTGGCATCTATCAGTCGCCCGGTGGCAATGCGATCGCTACGGCCGAGGCCATCGGCCAGCTGCTCGAAAAGCTCAAGCCGTCGTTTCCGGATGGCGTCGAATACAAGGTGACCTACGATACGACGAAGTTCGTCGATGAGAGTATTCATGAGGTCATCAAGACCCTGATCGAGGCTTTCATCCTCGTCGTCATCGTCGTCTATCTGTTCCTCGGCAGCGTTCGGGCAACGCTCATTCCGCTGATCGCCGTGCCGGTCTCGCTGATCGGCACATTCGCGGTCATGATGGCGTTCGGTTTTTCGGCCAATACGGTCTCGTTACTGGCGCTTGTGCTGGCCATCGGCATCGTCGTCGATGACGCGATCGTCGTCGTCGAGGCGGTCGAGGCCCAGCTGGAAAAGGACCCGAGCATCACGCCTGCGGAAGCTGCTCGGCTTGCCATGGGCGAGATCACCGCGCCGATTATCGCCATCACGCTGGTTCTGCTTTCGGTGTTCATTCCGGTGGCGTTCATTCCGGGCATTTCCGGTGAGCTTTTCCGCCAGTTTGCCGTTGCCGTTTCTGTGTCGATGGTGATTTCGGCCATCAACGCGCTGTCGCTGTCGCCAGCTCTCTGCGCCGTGCTTCTCAAAGCCCATCATGGTCCCAAACGCGGACCCATCCGCTATGTGCTGAAAGGGATCGACTATGCCCGCGATGGTTATGCGTCGCTGGTGCGGCGGTTCGTCCGCTTCGCGGTTCTTGGACTCGTTCTGCTCGTGGGACTGGTTGCGGGCACCGGCTGGCTGTTCAAGTCGACACCGACAGGGTTTTTGCCGTCCGAGGATCAGGGCGCCATTTTCGGTGAAATCGTCCTGCCGGACGGCGCTTCCGTCAACCGCACCAACGAGGTTGCCAAGCGGGTCGAGGAGATGATCCGCAAGACCGATGGCGTTGACGGCGTCATGTCGGTTGTCGGCTACAGTCTGCTTGATGGCCAGGTGAAGTCAAATTCGGGCTTGCTGGTGATCACGCTGAAGCCGTTTGCCGATCGCACGACGGCGGAATTGTCCGTCAACGGCCTGCTCGCCAAGCTCAGCGGCGAACTGCAGGCGATCAAGGACGCCAATGTCATCGTCTACAATCTGCCGCCAATCATTGGCCTGGGTACCGGCAGCGGCTTCGAATACCAGCTTCTCAGCCTCACCGGCGGCAGCGCCAGCGAAATTGCCCAGACGGCACGTGGCCTGGTGTTTGCGGCCAACCAGGACCCGGCACTGAGCAAGGTGTTCACCACCTATGCTGCCAACACGCCGCAGCTCTATCTCGATATCGACCGTGAGAAGGTGCAGACGCTCGGCATCGAGGTTTCGGATGTCTTCAACGTGCTGCAATCGGTGCTCGGTAGCGCCTATGCCAACGACTTCAACCTGTTTGGCCGCACATGGCAGGTCACGGTTCAAGGCGAGGCATCGGAGCGGTCGAAGGTCGATGACATCTACCGGATCAACGTGCGCAACAATAAGGGCCAGATGGTGCCGATCCGGGCCTTTGCACAGGCACGCCTGATCCTCGGGCCGCAGCTGATCGTGCGGTACAACAACTATGCCAGCGCGACGATCAACGGTGGACCGGCGGAGGGCCGCAGTTCCGGCGAAGCGATTGCTGCCATGCAGGCGGTGTCTGCCAAGACGCTTCCGGCCGGTTACAGCTATGAATGGACGGGAACAGCGCTGCAGGAAATCGAGGCCAGCGGCAAGACGACGATGATCCTCGGGCTTGCCGTGCTCTTCGCCTATCTGTTCCTTGTCGGGCTTTACGAGAGCTGGACGATCCCGATTGCCGTGCTTTTGTCGGTGACGGCCGGTATCGCCGGCTCGATGCTGGCGTTGAAGGTGGCGGGTCTCGACAACAACCTCTATGCCCAGATCGGCCTCGTGGTGCTGATCGCGCTGGCGGCGAAGAACGGTATTCTCATCGTCGAGTTTGCCATGGAGCGGCGAAAGCAAGGATTAGGCATTGCGGACGCGGCCGTCGAGGGCGCCCGCGAACGCTTCCGCGCCGTTATGATGACCAGCTTCGCGTTTATCGCGGGCCTGGTACCGTTGGTCATCGCCCAGGGAGCCGGCATGCTCAGCCGCCGCGGCGTCGGCACCGCGGTGTTCGGCGGCATGCTGGGTGCAGCATTGGTCGGTATTTTTCTGATCCCGATGCTCTACGTGAATTTCCAGTGGCTACGGGAGAAGGCAAAGACGATCGGTCGCAAGACGGAAAGTCATCCGGCAGAATAGGCCTTGAAACCTGGGACACCAAAAAACCGCCCGGTGCGGCGGTTTTTCGCCGCGTTTGCCGCGGCATCCGGAGGCTCGCTGAGGCCGCCAGCGTCACGATCTGGAGCCGTCCTCACACCTTCGGCGCGATTTCGCCCATCCGGTTGCCGGCATCAAGGCCGGCAATCTTGTAGGCTTCGGCGAGTGTCGGGTAATTGAAGGTGTTTTCGACGAAATATTCGACGGTGCCCTTCAGGTTGAGCACTGCCTGACCGATATGGACAAGCTCGGTAGCACCTTCGCCGACGATATGGACGCCGAGCAGACGCCGGGTCTTCAGCGAGAAGATCAGCTTCAAAAGCCCGGAATCAAGCCCCATGATATGGCCGCGCGACGTCTCGCGGAAGCGGGCGATGCCGCATTCATAAGGAATGCCACGTTCCTTGACCTCTTCCTCCGTCAGGCCGCAGGTCGAGATTTCCGGTACGGCGTAGATGCCATAGGGGAAGAATTTCGGCGGTTCCTTGGCAATCGCACCGACGGCGACGCGCGCTGCGATCCGGCCCTGTTCCATTGAGGTGGAGGCAAGGCTCGGGAAGCCGACGACATCGCCGGCCGCATAGATGTTGGGAACGGATGTCTGGAAGGTCTCTGGGTTGACGCTAAGGCGGCCACGGCTGTCGGCCTGAAGACCAGCGGCTTCCAGATTGAGTGAATCGGTGGCGCCCATGCGGCCAGCCGCAAACAACACCATTTCGCAGATGATGACGCGGCCGCTGTCGAGCTTGATCGAGCATTTGCCGTCCGGCGTCCGCTCCACCTTTTCGGCCTTCTGGCCAAGATGCAGCTTCATGTTGCGGTCGCGCAGCTGGTAGGTGAAGTCCTCGACGATTTCCTTGTCGATGAAATCGAGCATGGTGGATTTTGGATCGATCAGGGTGACCTGCGTATCGAGCGCGCTGAAGATTGTCGCATATTCGATGCCGATGACGCCGGCGCCGATCACGGCCATGGAGCGCGGCAGGTCCTGGATTTCAAGCAACTCGTCGCTATCGAGCACCGTCTTTCCGTCGAAGGGAATATAGTCCGGGCGAAAGGGTTTCGTGCCGACAGCAAGCAGGATGCTGGTGGCGGAAACCTGGATGATTTCACCGTCTTCTTTCAGAATCTGCATCGTCTGCGGATCGATGAAACTCGCCTTGCCGCGAATATGCTGAACGCGGTTGCGGGCAAACTGATGTTCCAGCACCTCGACCTCGTGATCAAGGGTGATCAGCAGACGGCGGCGCAGATCCTCGGCGCTGATCTCTTCCTTGACACGGTAGGCGCGTCCGTAAAAGCCGCGCTCGCGCCAGCCGGTGAGGTTGAGTGCGGTTTCGCGCAGCGTTTTGGATGGGATGGTACCGGTATGCACCGAAACGCCGCCGACACGCTTTCCCTGTTCGATGACAAGAACCTTCTTGCTCAGCTTGGCGGCCTGGATGGCGGCCCTGCGTCCTGCAGGTCCACTGCCGACAACCACGAGATCGTACTGGTTCATGTCGCGTTTCCGATGATGGAGGAGAATCATTGTGCGTTGCGACAAATGTCGCCCGCAAGCGTCTATATCGTCAATCTTACAGTTTAATAAAGCCTTTGGAACAGGCCCGGGCTTGCCGATGCTTATTTTACCAAAGGGATTATATTGAGCCGAAGCAATGTGCTGGTTGGGCGAAGGAGTACGCTTTCAGCACTGTATCGACAGACCGGCACTGTCCGGCTTGCGTGATGGGAGGTTACCATGGCTTTGCAGGAAGCAGAAGACAGGCACGGCAGCGAGACAGCTGCCTCACCCGATACCGCCCCCGATAGCGGCAATGCGCCGCCTGTCAAACCGCGCAGCCGCCCCGGCGTTGTTGCTGCCGCAGTCTATGAACATGGACAGCGCATTCGCGATATCGAGATCAAGGACGCGCATATGTGGAAGGGCCGCGACAAGGCGGTCGTCTGGATCGGTCTGCATGAGCCAGACGATGCGCTGTTGCGGGAAGTGCAGGCGGAATTCGGTCTGCATGAGCTGGCCATTGAAGATGCGGGCCATGCCCATCAGCGTCCCAAGCTGGAAATCTACGGTGAGGCCATCTTCGTCGTGGCGCGCACAGCGCATATGATGGGCGATGAGATCGTCTTTGGCGAAACCCACCTGTTCGTCGGCCGCGGCTATGTGGTCTCGGTGCGTCATGGACCATCGACATCCTACAATCTGGTAAGACAACGCTGCGAGGCTTCCCCAGCCGCATTGGCGCATGGCGAAAACTACATTCTCTATTCCATCCTCGATTTCATCGTCGATAACTACATGCCCGTCGTCGAGGGCATCCACGCCGAAGTCGAGGAGCTGGAAGAGCGGGTCCTGCGCGACCGGCTCGACAAGAAGGATATCGAGCGGCTCTATTTCCTGCGCCGTAGCCTGCTGCGCCTGCGCAATGCCGTCGTGCCGCTTGTCGATGTCTGCCGGCGCCACGAGCATCTCGATCTGCCCGGCATGGATGCAACGCTGCATGCACTGTTCCGTGACGTGACCGATCATGTCCGCCGCGTGCAGGAGGATATCGACACGTTGCGCGAAGTATTAGCCTTCACCTTCGAGGCCAGCCTGATGATCGGCCAGTCGGAACAGACCGAAATTTCACGCAAGCTCGCATCCTGGGCCGCAATTCTGGCGGTCCCGACGGCGATTGCGGGCATCTACGGGATGAATTTCGACGACATGCCGGAATTGAAGTTCAAATACGGCTATTTCGTCGTTCTGGCTCTCATCTTCGTCGTCTGCAGCATGCTCTACCGCATGTTCCGGCGGGCGAAATGGCTTTGAGCCCGAAGGGTTAGATCAGCCGCAGCCCTTTCAGGCTGGCATGGCCATCCTTGCCGATGATGATGTGATCGTGAACGGTGATGCCCAGCGGTTTTGCCGTGTCGACGATCATCTTGGTCATCTCGATATCGGCCCTCGAGGGTGTTGGATCGCCGGATGGATGATTGTGGACGAGAATCAGCGCCGTCGCCGAGAGTTCGAGCGCGCGCTTGACCACTTCGCGCGGATAGACCGGCGTGTGATCGACGGTGCCGGTCTGCTGCACTTCATCGGCAATCAGCGCATTGCGCTTGTCGAGAAAGAGAATGCGGAACTGTTCGCGGGTCTCGTGCGCCATGGCGGCATGGCAATAGTCGATCACCGATGACCAGGAGGCCAAGACCTGCTTGCCCTTGAGTTCGCTCTTGAGTGTCCGGTGGGCAACGGTCGAGATCAGCTTCAGGTCGAACGCGACGGCCTCGCCGATGCCCTTCACTTCCTGCAGCAAGGCCGGGGAAGCGCCAAAGACGCCGGCTAAAGTTCCGAACCGTTCAAGCAGTGCCTTGGCGATGGGTTTGGTATCGCGGCGGGGGATCAGCCGGAAGAGCAGCAGCTCAAGGATTTCATAGTCGGCCAGAGCCGTGTCGCCGTGGTCCTTGAAGCGGGTCCGCAGGCGGTCACGATGACCATGATAGTGGGCATCGTCCTGCTGCGCTGCCGATATCGTAAGCGCCGGCCGTTTCGATTGCTGTTCGGCGAAAAAGCCCCTCTCATCAGGCGGTTGTAAATGGTCACCGTCGAAGGAGAAAGGGGGCTTGCTCATTGAAAACCCTATGCTGGCAGGCCTGGACGGTCGAGGCCGCCCGGCGACAGGGTGAAAATCTCGCAGCCGGTGGCGGTAACGCCCACAGCATGTTCGTATTGCGCCGACAGCGACCGGTCGCGGGTTACCGCCGTCCAGCCATCAGCCAGAACCTTCACATGCGGGCGGCCGAGATTGATCATCGGCTCGATGGTGAAGATCATGCCTTCGCGCATTTCCGGGCCTTCGTTGGCGCGGCCATAGTGCAGGATGTTCGGCGCATCATGAAATAGGCGACCGACGCCGTGGCCGCAGAAATCGCGCACCACCGAACAGCGTTCGGCTTCGGCAAAGGTCTGGATGGCTTCCCCGATGGCACCGGTGCGGGCGCCGGGTTCGACGGCGGCAATGCCGCGCATCAGGCATTCATGGGTGACTTCGAGCAGCCGCTGGGCAGCCCGCTTGATTTCGCCGACCGGATACATCCGGCTGGAATCGCCGTGCCAGCCGTCGATAATGTAAGTGACGTCGATATTGACGACATCACCTTCGCGCAACGGCTTTTCGTTGGGAATGCCGTGGCAGACAACGTGGTTGATCGATGTGCAGGACGACTTGGTGTAGCCGCGATAGTTGAGTGTCGCGGGCAGGGCGCCGTGATCCATGCCGAAGTCGAACACGAAACGATCGATCTCGTCGGTCGTCACACCCGGTTTGACACGGCTTGCCAGTTCGTCGAGGCAGCGTGCCGTGATCTGGCAGGCGCGCTTGATCCCGGCAAAATCCTCGGGCGTGTAGAGGCGGATAACGCCGGTATTCTTGTAGGGCGCTGACGCTGCCTCGATATAGGTGACCATTACAATACTTTCAGTTGTCTTTCATCAATGTCATAGATCAGCACAGGCGGGTTCGTCTATCGGGATCAGCCCGTCAGGCGCAATTTGCTGCGGCGAAACCCGGCATTTGACGGCGAAAATCTCAACCCCGCGCTGCATCGTCCGGCGAAAAGCCTTGGCATAAACCGGGTCGAGAGATGCCGCGATGGCCCGCCTCGACCATGTCGCCGAGTTCTTCCAGATGCTTCGCGCCCCGCGCCGTCGGGCTATCGGGAAATTCGGCCAGGCCGGGTGTGCGGCTGAAATGGACGTTCTTGACTTCGACATAGGCGCGCCCGCGCGTGGGATCGCTGAGCAAGATGTCTATGCGGGAATTGCGGCCATATTTTTGTTCGCGCTGGACGGTTGAATAGAGATGAAGGTCGCCGACCTGTCCGGCCCGGATGGCCTCTTCCGCCAACCTGTTGGGCAAGCCGGTATTGATGCCGACGACGGTGCTGCCGAGTTCGATCATTTCGAACATATGCTGATATTTGCGCGTCGGACTGTCGTGCTCGGAAAGCCAGATCCGTGAACCCGGCGTCGTCAGTCCGCGCATCGATCCGGTATTGGGGCAGGAGCCGGTGATCGCGCGCCCATCCTCAAGCACGGCATCGAAGAGAAAGCGTTTGTAGCGCTGGATGAGGACGGCGGGCACCAGTGGCCTGTCGAAGAGCATGAAATGTCGGTGTCCGTTGTTTGATCAGGCGCGCGCACGGACATAGGAGCCCGGCGCTTCTTCCAGAGAATTGAGCTTTCCGCCCGTCTTGCGCGCCGGCACGCGCTCGCCTTCGAGCGCTTCGATCCAGGACTGCCAATGGGGCCACCAGGACCCCGGCGTTTCCTTGGCCGTCTTCACCCAGCCGTCGAAATCGCCCGTGGCCGGGCCGCCAGTCCAGAACTGGTATTTGCCCTTGTCCGGCGGATTGACGACCCCAGCGATATGGCCGGAGCCGGACATTACATAGGTGACCTCGCCGCCGAAGAACTGGCTGCCGACGAACACCGACTTTGCCGGGGCGATATGATCTTCCTTGGTGGCGAGATTGTAGATCGGTATTTTGACGTCGCCGAGCGAGATCGTCTTGCCCGCCAGCACCATCTCGCCCTTGGTCAGATTGTTGTGGAGGTAACAATTGCGCAGATAGAACGAATGGTTAGCCGCCGGCATCCGGGTCGAATCGGAATTCCAGTAGAGCAGGTCAAAGGCTGAGGGCTCCTGGCCCTTCAGGTAGTTGTTGACGAAATAGGGCCAGATGAGATCCGACGCTCGCAGCATATTGAAGGCCATCGCCATCTTCGAGCCGTCGAGATAGCCGGTCTCCTTCATCTTTTCTTCCATCTGGGCGATTTGTTCCTCGTCGGCGAAGACCTTGAGATCGCCGGCATGGGTGAAATCGACCTGTGTGGTAAACAGGGTAGCAGAACGGATGCGGGTGTCGCCTTCCTGTGCATGCAGGGCAAGCGTCGCGGCAAGCAGGGTGCCACCGACGCAATAGCCGATCGCATTCACGTCTTCTTCGCCAGTCGCCTGGCGGATGGTGTCGAGCGCGAAACCGATGCCCTCACGGGCGTAGGATTCCCAATCCTTGCCGGCGTGGCGTTCATCCGGATTGACCCAGGAGATGACGAAGACGGTGTGCCCCTGATCAACCGCCCATTTGATGAAGGACTTTTGCGGGTTGAGGTCGAGAACGTAGAACTTGTTGATCCATGGTGGGCAGATCAGAAGCGGCCGCTTCAGCACCGTTTCCGTCGAGGCATCATATTGCAGCACCTGGCAGACGTCGCTCTGTGCAATCACCTTGCCGGGTGTGATGGCGATGTTTTCGCCGACCGCAAACTTGCTGACATCCGTCTGGCGCAGTTTCAGATCGCCCTTGCCGGCAACGATATCCTCGGCCAGCATCTGCATGCCCTTGACGAGGTTGGCGCCACTCGAGGCGACCGTTTCGCGATAGAGTTGCGGGTTTGTGGTGACGAAATTGGCGGGCGAAAGCGCGCTGGAAATCTGCCGCACATAGAAGGCGGCCTTGTGTTTGGTGTGGTCGTCGAGGCCTTCCGCATCGCGCACCATCTTGTCCGCCCAGTTGGACGTGATGAAATAGGCCTGGCGCAGGAAATCGAAGAACGGGTTGGCGACCCAGTCGGCATCGGAAAACCGCTTGTCGTTGCGCGGCACGTCATCGGGGTCGTTGACCGTCTCGCCGCCCATCCTCTGCAGGGTGCGCATCCACATGGAGAAGAAGCTGCCCATCAGGTAGGTCTGGGCTTCAAGCGTCCGTCGCGGATCGGAGAGCCAGTATTCAGAGACCTTGGAGAGGGTTTTGACCATGTCGACCATTGGGTCGGCGGCCATGTCGATCTTCTCGCCGCTTTCGCGCGGTGCAAGCCAGGCGGACGCCGCCTTGCCGAGTTGCTCGACTGTGCGGGCAAGATTGATCGTAAAGGCTTCCGGGTCCTTGACGATATAGGGATCGACTGATTTCGGGTCGAAACCGGGAAAACCATCCGTGCTGGCGCCGGTCTGGCCCTCGGCCTTCCTGTCTTCTGCCACCCAGTTTCCTCCACAGATGTTTGTTTGTTTTGTCTTTTTACATTCTGCCTTAAAATGATTACAAGTGCCAGCGCATGTTGGACTCGAGGCACATCGGCTGTCCGCCGGTTTCGGTCGGAGTTCAAACCAAAGGTGCCGGGTAGGGGCGAGATGACGAAGTCGGGGAAAGCAGTGATGACGCGGATGGTAACGGCCTTTGGAATGGCAGGTTTGGTGCTTGCTCTTGCAGCGTGCAGTTCGACAAAAGTCGAAGAGCAACCGTCCATCTATTCCGCCACCATGGCCAAGCCCATTCCCGCCGATGTCTATCCGGTCATCGAAGGAAAATTGCCGGCTGCCAGCGCCCAGATGAGCAACGAAGAGGCTGCAAGCCAATCGGCGCGGCTGACGGCGCTTGGGGCTGCCCGTTCGTCGGGAAAAATCTCCGAAGCGGAATATCAGCGCCGCCTGAAGGAGCTACAGCTGCTGGCTGCCAATCACGGTGCTGATACGCTGAAGCAGATACAGAAATAGCGCTTGCGTTTCGGCTGATTTGGACGCAAAGCGTTTCATGGCCGCGTGGGCCTGATTGCACCGCGCGCGTTTCCTTGCACGCATGAATCCTGCACGGGGACGGCGCAAGACGAGGTTTAGAGATGGAAGAGTTTCACAAAGTCCGGCGTCTGCCGCCTTACGTTTTCGAACAGGTAAACCGTTTGAAAGCCAGCGCGCGAGCGGGTGGAGCTGATATCATCGACCTCGGCATGGGCAATCCGGATCTTCCGACCCCGCAATCCGTCGTCGATAAGCTGTGTGAAGTCGTTCAGGACCCACGCACCCACCGCTATTCGTCCTCCAAGGGCATTCCGGGCCTTCGCCGCGCGCAGGCCGCTTATTATGCCCGCCGTTTCGGCGTCAAGCTCAATCCCGATACCCAGGTTGTAGCGACACTCGGTTCCAAGGAAGGCTTCGCCAATATGGCGCAGGCGATCACCGCGCCTGGCGACGTGATCCTGTGCCCGAACCCGACCTATCCGATCCATGCTTTCGGCTTCCTGATGACCGGCGGCGTCATCCGCTCGATTTCGGTCGAACCGGACGACACGTTCTTCCCGCCGCTCGAGCGGGCGATCCGCCATTCGATCCCCAAGCCGATCGCTCTGGTGATCAACTATCCGTCCAACCCGACGGCGCATGTGGCAACGCTGGATTTCTACAAGGAAGTCGTGGCCTTCGCCAAAAAGCACGACATTGTCATCCTGTCGGATCTGGCCTATTCGGAAATCTATTTCGATGGCGTGATGCCGCCGTCGGTTCTGGAGGTTCCAGGCGCGATGGACAACACGGTCGAGTTCACCTCGATGTCGAAGACATTCTCCATGCCAGGGTGGCGCATGGGCTTTGCCGTCGGCAATGAACGCCTGATCGCAGCCCTGACGCGCGTCAAGTCCTACCTCGATTACGGCGCGTTCACGCCGATCCAGGTGGCGGCGACCCATGCGCTGAACAGCGATGGCTCGGATATTGCCGAAGTGCGCAATATCTACAAGCGCCGCCGCGACGTGCTGGTCGAAAGCTTCGGCAAGGCCGGCTGGGACGTACCACCGCCAGCCGCCACGATGTTTGCCTGGGCAAAGATCCCGGAAAAGTTCCGTCATCTCGGTTCGCTGGAATTCTCCAAGCTTCTGGTCGAAAAGGCCGATATCGCAGTGGCGCCCGGCATCGGGTTCGGCGAGCAGGGCGATGATTATATCCGCATCGCGCTGGTTGAAAACGAACACCGGATTCGTCAGGCCGCCCGCAGCCTCAAGAAGTTTCTCTCGACAGCCGACGATACGTTGCACAACGTCATCTCGCTGAACGCTCACCGCTGAGGCACCGGATTTTTCCGGTACTCCTCAAAATCTGCTCCGCCGTTTCAGGCGGAGCGCTCTCGATATGTTAATGTTAGGAAACGTGTATGGCAGATGCCCTTAAAATCGGCATTGCGGGCTTGGGAACTGTTGGTGCCTCGCTCGTGCGTATTCTCCAGGAGCGCCACGAGGCGCTGGCGACGACATGCGGCCGGGCCATCGAAATTACCGCTGTCACGGCACGCGACAGGAACCGCGATCGCGGCGTCGATATTTCCGCCATCGAATGGCATGCCGATGCGCTTGTACTGGCCCAGACTGCCGATATCGACGTGTTCGTTGAGTTGATGGGCGGTGCCGGTGAACCGGCTCTGTCCGCCGTCAAGGCTGCCCTGTCTCGCGGCGTGCACGTGATCACCGCCAACAAGGCGCTGCTTGCCGCCCACGGCATCGCGCTTGCTGGTCTGGCCGAAGAGCATGGCGCGTTGTTGAACTATGAAGCTGCGGTTGCCGGCGGCATCCCGGTGATCAAGGCGCTGAGGGAATCGCTGACGGGCAACACGATTTCGCGCGTCTACGGCATCATGAACGGCACCTGCAACTACATCCTGACCAAGATGGAAAAGGAAGGCCTGTCGTTTGAGGCCTGCCTCAAGGAAGCGCAACGCCTCGGTTATGCCGAAGCCGATCCGGCCTTCGACATCGAGGGCAACGATACCGCTCACAAGCTGTCGATCCTCACCAGCCTTGCGTTCGGAACGGCGATCGCCGCCGATGACATCTATCTCGAAGGCATTACCAATATCTCGATCGACGATATCCATGCGGCCGCCGATCTCGGCTATCGCATCAAGTTGTTGGGCGTTGCCCAGCGCACCGACAGCGGTATCGAGCAGCGCGTGCATCCGACCATGGTGCCGCTCGATTCGGTGATTGCGCAGGTTGACGGCGTCACCAATGCCGTGGCGATCGAATCTGACATTCTCGGCGAGCTGCTGATGGTCGGCCCTGGAGCTGGCGGCAATGCGACGGCATCCGCGGTGCTTGGCGACATCGCCGATATTGCCAAGAGCCGTCCGGGCGCCCAGCACGTGCCGGCGTTCGGCCGTCCCGTCACGGCGCTGTTGCCTTACAAGCAGGCGCAGATCCAGAGCCATGAGGGCGGGTATTTCATTCGCCTGAAGGTTCTCGACAAGACCGGCGTTTTTGCGAGCATTGCGACGCGCATGGCGGAAAACCGGATTTCGCTGGAATCCATCGTTCAGCACTCCAAGCAGCCTGTCGATCCCGACGGTCCGCAGACGATCATTCTCGTCACCCA
>Ga0247813_10001102_pt1 | contig 21515 bp, 19 predicted proteins | sample UWRJL169409C1_FD_180719 | JGI IMG/M metagenome (GOLD analysis project Ga0247813, IMG submission 180719) | Plant litter microbial communities from Arlington Agricultural Research Station in Wisconsin, United States - UWRJ-L169-409C-1 | ecosystem: Environmental > Terrestrial > Plant litter >...
CCGTCATGCAGTGGTTCACCGGCGTGGTGGCGTCGGCCGCGGCGGCGCACCATGCCGACCCTTTCCTCGCCGTGCTGCTCACGATCGCGGCATTGCTGGCCGCGGGCGCGATGGCGTTCCGGTGGCTGCCGGCACCGGCATCGGCGGCGGCGCCATAGGCCCGAGGCGGCAGCCGCAGGGGCTGCAAAGGCTGACGACGCCCCAGACGCCAACGCGTCAGTGCACCGTGGACGGCGGCGGTAGATTCGACCGCTTCAACCACAAGGAGCCTGCTTCATGATCCACGTCATCGCCATCATCACCGCCAAGCCCGGCCTGCGCGCCCAGGTGCTCGAAGCCTTTCATGCCAACCGAGAAGCCGTGCTGGCCGAGAAGGGCTGCATCGAATACGGCGCCGCCGTCGACGCGGCCGGCATGCCGACCTCCAAGGGCAGCTTCGGGCCGGACACCTTCGTGGTGGTGGAGCGCTGGGAGACGGTGGCCGATCTGCAGGCGCATGCCGTGGCGCCACACATGCTGGCGTATGGCGCCAAGACCAAGGAATGGACGGCCAGCCGGATGATTCACGTGCTCGACCCGGTCTGAGGGACTGTCAGGCGCCGTCCATGAGCGCCGATTGGTTCTCTTTTGAATTCACAGGGGTGTCACACGTCGAAGTGAGAAAAGTCCTACAAACGGACGGGCGCCGCCTGTGCGGTTCCTAGCCAGAAATCATCGATCGTGTGTGCGTCGGCCCAACCCCGAGTGCATCGTTGATCTCGTCGCATTTCGACCTCACTCAAAAGAATAAATCATGCGTATCAACATGCCCATCGTCGACGCGGAATACGTTCTGCCACCGGACGCAGCCCTGGTTTCCCGCACCGACACCAAGGGGCGAATCACCTACGTGAATCCGAGTTTCATCGAGGTCAGCGGCTTTACGGTGGAGGAACTGATCGGCAAGGCACACAACATCGTCCGCCATCCTGAAATGCCGGTCGAAGCGTTTGCAGACATGTGGGAAACGCTCGGCCTCGGGTTGCCATGGACGGGCATGGTCAAGAACCGCCGCAAGAACGGGGCGTTCTATTGGGTCCAGGCCAACGTCACGCCGATTCGCAGCGATGGCACCACGGTGGGCTACATGTCGGTACGCAGCACCCCGAGCCGGGCGGACGTTGCCGCATCCGAGTTGTTGTACCGGTCGATGCGTGAGGGCACGGCCACCGGGCTGCGATTGCATCGCAGCGAGCTGGTGCGGTCGGCGTGGCGCGAGCCTGTCGCCTGGCTGCGGCGCATTCCCGTGCGTCGCCGGTCCATGGCGGCAACCAGCATGGCGGGGACCCTGTCGCTTGCGCTCGGTCTTCTGGGCGCCTGGGAGGTCTTGTCGATTCCCGCAGCACCGCCCTGGCTGCCCTGGGCGGTGGCGATCTTCAGCACCGTGGTGGCGCTGAGCTTTGTCGGCATGGGTGTCTTCTTCGATCTGACCGTGTTCCGACCTCTGGACAAGGCCAAGGATGTTGCTCGCATCATTGCGGGCGGTCAGCTCGTCAAGTTCGAGATTCGACCGCAGGACGAGATGCGCGAGTTGCTTCAGGCGCTCAACCAGATGAGCGCCAACCTGTTCGCGTTGGTGGCAGACATCGATGCCAGCGTGGTGGGCGTCATGGCGGGCTCAGCGCAGATCACGCACGGCAACCAGAACCTGTCCTCCCGCACGGAAGCGCAGGCGTCCGCATTGGAGCAGACCGCCGCATCCATGGAGCAGCTGACCTCCACCGTCAAGCAGAACGCTGAAAATGCGGTCCAGGCCAATGAACTGGCCACCTCTGCTTCCGAGGTCGCGGTGCGTGGGGGCGACATGGTGCTTCAGGTGGTCGAAACGATGAGTTCGATCAACTCCTCCTCGCGGCGCATCGTGGACATCATCTCGGTCATCGACGGCATTGCATTCCAGACCAACATCCTGGCGCTGAACGCCGCCGTGGAGGCCGCGCGCGCCGGCGAACAGGGTCGCGGCTTCGCCGTCGTGGCAAGCGAGGTGCGCAATCTGGCGCAGCGCTCGGCGGGCGCCGCCAAAGAGATCAAGACGCTGATCGACGACTCTGTCCAGAAGGTCGACACCGGCAGCGCACAGGTGGAGAAAGCCGGCCGCACCATGCAGGAGATCGTCGACAGCGTGCGGCGCGTGACGGACATCATGGGCGAAATCACCGCCGCCTCTCAGGAGCAGACGACCGGTATCGAGCAGATCAATGAGGCGATCACGCAGATGGACCAGGTCACGCAACAGAACGCAGCGCTGGTCGAAGCCTCGGCTGCGTCGGCCGTCGCGCTGCAGGCGCAGGCGGATGTTCTCTCGCAGACCGTCAGCGTCTTCAAGCCGACAAGGCAGAACTGACGTGCGCAGCAGGCTACCGCCCCGCACGCTCTTCTTTTGACTTTCGGCCTTGCCTGCCCCTGCCTGGCGCACTGCCTTACGGCAGCGCCCAGGCCGGGCTCTTACTTCGAGACGACCTTCACCATCTCCAGGCACTTGTTCGAGTAGCCCCATTCGTTGTCGTACCAGCTCACGAGCTTGACGAAGGTGCTGTCGAGCGCCAGGCCGGCGTCGGCGTCGAAGATCGAGGTGCGCGGGTCGCCGCGGAAGTCGGTCGCCACGACCTTGTCTTCGGTGTAGCCCAGGATGCCCTTGAGCGCGCCTTCGCTCTGCGCCTTCATTTCAGCGCAGATTTCCTTGTACGACGCTTCCTTGACCAGTTCGACCGTCAGGTCGACCACCGACACGTCGGAGGTCGGCACGCGGAAGCTCATGCCGGTGAGCTTCTTGTTGAGCTCGGGGATCACCACGCCCACGGCCTTGGCAGCGCCGGTCGACGACGGGATGATGTTTTCCAGGATGCCGCGGCCGCCGCGCCAGTCCTTGTTGCTCGGGCCGTCGACGGTCTTCTGCGTGGCCGTGGCCGCATGCACCGTGGTCATCAGGCCGCGCTTGATGCCCCACTTGTCGTTGAGCACCTTGGCCAGCGGGGCCAGGGCGTTGGTGGTGCAGCTGGCGTTGCTGATGATGGCTTCGCCAGCGTACTTGGCATCGTTCACGCCGTAGACGAACATGGGCGTGTCGTCCTTGCAGGGGGCCGACATGATGACCTTCTTGGCGCCTGCGTCGATGTGCTTCTGGCAGGTTTCCTTGGTCAGGAACAGGCCGGTCGATTCGAGCACGATGTCGGCGCCGACTTCGTTCCACTTGAGGTTCGCGGGGTCGCGCTCCTGCGTGAGGCGGATCTTCTTGCCGTTGACGATCAGCGTGTTGCCGTCGACCGTGACTTCGCCCTTGAAGCGGCCATGCACCGAGTCGTACTGCAGCATGTACGCGAGGTAGTCGGGCTCGAGCAGGTCGTTGATGGCGACGATTTCGATGTCGTTCTTGAAGTTCTGGACCGCTGCGCGCAGCACGTTGCGACCGATGCGGCCAAAGCCGTTGATACCGAGTTTGATAGCCATCTGACGTTGCTCCTAAGGTTGATGAATCTTGTGGTGTGTGTGCGGCCGGACGGGCAGGCGACGGCGCTCAGCGCTCGAGCGCAGCCTGCACGGTGGCGGCGACGTTTTCCGCCGTGAATCCGAAGTGCTTGAAAAGGTCAGACGCAGGTGCCGACTCGCCGAAGGTGTCGATGCCGACGACCGCGGCGCAGCCGTACTTCCACCAGCCGCCGGTGCAGCCCATCTCCACCGCGATGCGTGGCAGCTTTCGGGGTAGCACGGCCTTCTTGTAGGCGACGTCCTGGCGATCGAAGGTGGTGGTCGAGGGCATCGAGACCACGCGCACCGCGATCTTGCGGGCCGCCAGCAGCTTCTGGGCGGCCAGCGCGAGCTGCACTTCGGAGCCGGTGGCGATCAGCACCGCCACGGTCTTCTTGTTCTTCAGGCCGACCGCTTCGGGCTCTGACAGCACGTAGGCGCCGCGGCTGATGTCGCCCAGCTCGTCCTTGGGTGCGTAGGCGATGTTCTGGCGGCTCAGCAACAACGCCGTCGGGCGCGACACGTTCTGCAGCGCCACGGCCCAGGCAACGGCGGTCTCGGCCGTGTCGCCCGGACGCCAGACGTCCAGGTTGGGGATCAGGCGCAGGCTGGCGGCATGCTCGATCGACTGGTGCGTCGGGCCGTCTTCGCCCAGGCCGATGGAGTCGTGCGTGAACACGTGGATCACGCGGTGCTTCATCAACGCGGCCATGCGGATGGCATTGCGGCTGTAGTCGCTGAAGGTCAGGAAGGTGCCGCCGTACGGGATGTAGCCGCCATGCAGCGCCACGCCGTTCATGATCGCGGCCATGCCGAATTCGCGCACACCGTAGTTGATGTGGCGGCCGATCAGGCCGTGCGGCGCAGGCACGGGTGCGGGTGCGGCGTCGGCACTGCTCGACGGCTTGGATTCGTCTTCGGCGCCCTGTGCAGCGGCCTTGGGTGCATCCATCACCACGGCGCCGGTCTCGGCGTCGAAGCGCAGTGCGGGCGTGCTCTTGGTGTTGGTGAGGTTGGAGCCGGTCAGGTCGGCGCTGCCACCGAGCATTTCAGGCAGCGCGGCCGTGAAGGCTTCGAGCGCGAGCTGCGAGGCCTTGCGGCTGGCCACGGTCTCGGCCTTGGTGTGCGCGGCGACCACGGTGTCGAAAGCGACCTGGTGGAAGTTCTTCGGCAGATCGCCCTTCATGCGGCGCGTGAACTCGGCCGCCAGTTCGGGGAAGGCGGCGCTGTAGGCAGCAAAACGCTCGTTCCACTCGGCTTCGACCTTGGCGCCCGCGTCCTTGTGGTTCCAGTCGGCGTACACGGCCTCGGGAATTTCGAAGGGTGCGGCCGTCCAGTCGAGCGCGGTGCGGGTCAGCGCGATTTCCTCGGCGCCCAACGCTTCGCCGTGGGCCTTGGCCGTGCCGGCGCGGTTCGGGCTGCCCTTGCCGATCTGCGTCTTGCACAGGATCAGGGTGGGCTTGTTGTCGGCATGGGTCTTGGCCTGGCCGATGGCGGCGGACACCGCCTGCGCGTCGTTGCCGTCGATCGGGCCGATGGTGTTCCAGCCGTGCGCCTTGAAGCGCAGCGCGGTGTCGTCGATGAACCAGGGCGCGACCTTGCCGTCGATGCTGATGCCATTGTCGTCGTACAGCGCGATCAGCTTGCCCAGGCGCCAGGCGCCGGCCAGGCCGATGGCTTCGTGGCTGATGCCTTCCATCAGGCAGCCGTCGCCCAGGAAGGCGTAGGTGTGGTGGTCGACGATGGTGTGGCCATCGCGGTTGAATTCGGCGGCGAGCAGCTTCTCGGCCAGCGCAAAGCCGACCGCGTTGGTGATGCCCTGCCCGAGCGGGCCGGTGGTGGTTTCCACGCCCGGCGTGACGTCGATCTCGGGGTGGCCCGGCGTCTTGCTGTGCAGCTTGCGGAACTGCTTGAGGTCGTCGATCGACAGCGCGTAGCCCGTGAGGTGCAACACCGCGTACAGCAGCATCGAGGCGTGGCCGTTCGACAGAACGAAGCGGTCGCGGTCGAGCCAGTGCGGATTGGCGGGATTGAAACGCAGATGGTCGCCCCACAGGGCAACGGCCATGTCGGCCATGCCCATCGGCGCGCCCGGATGGCCCGAGTTCGCGAGTTGAACGGCATCCATTGCCAGCGCGCGGATCGCGTTGGCCATCAAGGCTTGGTGGGCCATCGGTTGGCTTTCAGGGGGAAGCAGGTTAGGGGAACTCGGTATTTTAACGACCGCGACCGACGACTGCCCCGACCTGCCGGGAAAGAGCCTGCCGGGCTGCTAGAGTGCCCCCATGCAAGGGCTGCACCTCACCGCCGACCTCCACGATTGCCAGGGCGCACCGCACTGGCTGACCGATGCCGCCGCGCTCGGCGCGCTGTGCGTGCGCACCGTCGAGGAGGCCGGCCTGCAGGCCGTGGGCAGCCTCGTGCACGCCTTCGCCGCCGGGCCGGACGGCCCCGGCGGCGTCACCGCCACCGTGCTGCTGGCCGAGTCGCACCTGTGCGTGCACACCTGGCCCGAGCGCGGCGGCGTGACGCTCGACGTCTACGTCTGCAACTTCAGCGCCGACCATTCGGACAAGGCGCGCGCCGTGATGACGGCACTCGAAGCCGTCTTTCGCCCAGGGTGCGTGCAACGGCATGCGCTGGAGCGCGGCCAGCGCGAGGCGATGGCATGAGCGGCGTGCGCGGCGTGGCCGCCATGATCCTCGCCGCTGGCCGCGGCCAGCGCATGCGGCCGCTCACCGACACCCTGCCCAAGCCGTTGCTGCACGTGCGCGGCAAGCCGCTCATGCAGTGGCCGATGGAGGCCCTGGCCGCAGGCGGCTTTCGCGATATCGTGGTCAACACCGACTGGCTCGGCGAGCTGATTCCTGCGCATTTCGGCGAGCGCTTCGATGTCGGCCCACCGGGCGCCCCGTCGATCGTGTCGCTGCGCTACTCCCGCGAGGGCGACGACTTCGGCGGCGCACTGGAAACCGCCGGCGGCATCGTGCGCGCCCTGCCCTGGCTGGGCGACATCTTCTGGGTGGCCGCCGGCGACATCCACGCGCCGGGCTTTCGCTTCGCGCAGGAGGCGGTCGCGCGCTTCGCCGCCGGCAACAAGCTCGCCCATCTGTGGCTGGTGCCCAACCCGGCGCACAACCCGAACGGCGACTTCGGCCTGTCGCCAGCGGGCCTGGCCCTCGACACCGGGCCCGAGACATTCACCTTCTCCACCATCGGCCTCTACCGCGCCGCCCTGTTCTCGCCACCGTACTGTGACATCGCGACCGGCAATCCGGCCGGCCACAAAGCCCCGCTGGCGCCGATCCTGCGCGCCGCCATTGCCGACGGCAGGGTGAGCGCCGAGCGGTACGACGGCGCCTGGACCGACGTGGGCACGCCCGAACGTTTGCGCCAGCTCGATGCCGGAGCACCTTTGGAACACAACGCATGACGACCGCCTCGCTTCCCGACGCATTGCGCGTGCTGCCGCAGCGCCTGCACGACCTGGCACTGCTCACCGCAGCCGAGCGCAACGACGGTGTGCCTGAAGACCCGCTGACGGTGCCGCTCTACGAAAGCGACTTCACGCGCCTCGCACTGGCGCCGATGCGCCAGGGGTGGCATGTCGAGTACTTCGGAGAAACCTGGGGCGAGGCCTTCGACGAGACCCTCGCCTGCCTGAGCCGGCAGGACGTGGCCGATTGCGTCACCTCGCTGTCGTTCAGCGGCGTGGACAGCGGCGCCAACGGCACGCGCGACTGGACTTTCGCGCCGCTGCTCGACAGCCCGGTCACCTTTCCCCGCCTGCGCTCGCTGTTCATCAAGCCGACGCAGCCGGAGGACCATAACCAGTCGCTCGTGTGCGCGAACGGCAGCATCCTCGATGAAGGCGGCGACATCGCGCGCTGGGTGCGCAAGACGCCGCACCTGAGCGAACTCACCGTGCCGAACGCGCCGGATGCCGACTTCTTCGCGGTGCCCTTGCCGCAACTGGCCTGTCTTTGCATCGGCGCTCATTTCGACACCCAGCGCTTCATCGGCAACCTCGCCAAGGCGGCGCACCTGCCCGCGCTGACGCTGCTGGACTTTTCCGAATCCACCGAGCAGCAGATGGTGTGGCCGGCCGACCGGGCACCCGGCGGCATCACAGCCTTCGAGGACTACGAGGCCCTGTTGCAAAGCGCCATGGGCGCGCAACTGCGGGTGCTCAGGCTGCGCAACACCTGCCTGGACCTGGCGCAACTGCAGCATCTGCAAGCCTTGCGCCCCGCGCTGCAATTCATGGTCATCCAGTCAACGATCGGCGGCTACGTCAGCCACTTCGCGCAGGATGTGTTCCCATGGCGGCACCTGGTACCGGCGGACCCCGGACTTGCACCGTATCGAAAGTGACGACCCCATGCGCATTGACTCCACGATCTACGCCGAGCGCCGCGCGCGCCTCGCTTCGCAACTGGGCAAGGACGGCATCGCCGTCATCCCCACGGCCCCCGAGCGCCAGCGCAATCGCGACAGCGACTTCCTGTTTCGCCACGACAGCTATTTCTACTACCTGACCGGTTTCACGGAACCCAACGCCTGGCTGCTGCTGGCCGGCGACGGCCGCGCCACGCTGTTCTGCGCGCCCAAGGACCTGGAACGCGAGATCTGGGACGGCTACCGCCTGGGCCCCGAAGCCGCGCCCGCCGCGCTGGGGGTGGACGAAGCCTTCGGCGTCGACACGCTCGATGTCCAGCTGCCCAGGCTGCTGGAGAACAAGGCCGCGGTCTGGTACCCGTTTGCGACCCACAAGGGGCTGGAGACGCGCGTTGACGGCTGGCTGCAGTCGGTGCGCGCCCGGGTGCGCTTCGGCGCGCTGTGCCCCGAGGAACAGCGCGACCTGTGCGGCCCGCTCGACGAGATGCGCCTGGTCAAGGACGCGCACGAACAAGACCTCATGCGCCGCGCCGCGCAGATCAGCGCCGACGCGCACATCCGAGCGATGCAGTTGTCCGCACGCATGCTGCGCGAGGGCAAGGACGTGCGCGAATACCACCTCGACGCCGAACTGCTCCACGCGTTTCGCATGGGCGGTTCGCAGTACCCGGCCTACAGTTCCATCGTCGCGGCCGGCGCCAACGCCTGCGTGTTGCACTACCGCGCCGACGTCGCGCCCGTGCGCCCGGGCGAGCTGGTGCTGATCGATGCCGGCTGCGAACTCGACAGCTACGCGAGCGACATCACGCGCACCTTCCCGGCCGATGGCAGGTTCACCGGCCCGCAGCGCGCGCTGTACGACCTGGTGCTGGCCAGCCAGGAAGCGGCCGTGGCCGCGACCAAGGCGGGCAATCGCTTCAACGACCCGCACGACGCCACGGTGGCCGTGCTGTCGCAGGGCATGCTCGACCTGGGCCTGCTCGACGCGAACAAGGTCGGCACGGTGCAGGACGTGATCGAAAAGCGCGCCTACTTCCCGTTCTACATGCACCGCACCAGCCACTGGCTGGGCATGGACGTGCACGACTGCGGCAGCTATGTCGAGCCCACGCAGGTCGGCGACATCAGCGAACGCCGCGACCCGCTTTCGGGCGAGCTCATCAAGAGCCGCCCGAGCCGCATCCTGCATCCGGGCATGGTGCTGACCATCGAACCGGGCATCTACGTGCGTCCGGGCGAAGGTGTGCCCGATGCGTTCCACCACATCGGCATCCGCATCGAGGACGACGCCATCGTCACCGCCGATGGCTGCGAACTCATCACGCGTGGCGTGCCGGTGCACGGCGACGAGATCGAAGCGCTGATGCGCTGAAGGCGCCGATCAGGTGCCAAGCACCTGACGCGCCCAAGCAGGCAACCAAGCGCCATGCGTCTGGACCTCGCCCGCGACGACAGAGGCCACGAGATGCGGGCCGCCGACATCGGTGTCGGTCGCATCGAAAAGCATTGCCAGATCGACCCTCTTCACCGCCTGCGCCAGGTTCTGCACGGTGCGCGGATAACGTTCGAGGATCTTGTTGACGGGCACGCTGTGACCGCCTTCCTGCACGCGTTCACGCACCCGCGCCAGCAAGTGACGCGGTTCGTCGAGACAGACGATGTAGAGCACGATCTCGAAGCCGTTCTGTTTTGCCGCCTGCAGCAGTTCCAGCTTCGACGGATGCGAGAACACCGTTTCGCTCACGAAGGATCTGCCCGAGGCCAGGTGCGCGTCGCGCTCGGCATCGGCCCATGCGCGCGCCGCCTCGGAGCGCTGCAATGCATCGCGCAAGTGAATCAGGTGATCGCGTTCGTACAGGTCGGCATTGATGAAGTCCAGTTGCGGATAGCGCGGCTGGATCAGGTAACGATAAAGCGTCGACTTGCCGGCCCCGTTGGGCCCTGCAATCAGGTGGAACACCGGCATGCGATGGATCAACGCGACTCAGGCCGCCTTGCGGCCACGGCCACCCGGCGCTGCCTTGGCGCGGTTCTCCTCCACCGCGGTTTTTGCGCGTTCGGCCAGCGCACCGGACTGCGCCAAGGCCAGCACGTGGCCGTGCAGATCATCGAGTTCGCTCGACAGGGGCGACGTTTTTGCGGCGTAGCTGGCGCGCTCCTCTCGGGCGATCAAGGCCTGGCTGTCTTGCGTCGACAGTCCGGCATGTTCCAGCGCCTGCCCCAGCGTCGCCCAATACTCGATCTGGCTCGCGACCGAGCGGCGCATCGGCTGCGCAGCCTCGCGCGCCTTTTCGACGAAGGACCTGGGCAGCTTGACGGAAGAAAACGCGTTGGACGGCATGGCAATCTCCTGATTGGCGCATTTTGCGCCAATCAGCGGCATCCTGCCTACCCGCGGGCTACTTTGCCTTCAGCAGCTCGCCGGCTTCCAGCAGCACCAGCTCGTTGTCGTCGGCCTTGTTCGGCTCCCGGCTGCTGGAGAACGGCAGGTTGTTGTCGTTGCCCACCACGATGTGCGTGGCGTCGACCACGTCGACGTTCTCGATGGTGAAGAACGGGAACTTGAGCACGCCGTCGTTGAGCGGCTTGCGTGCACGCTTGCCAGGGTCCGCGATGTTCAGCAGGTCGATCGAACCGATCTTTCGCATCGCGCCGCCCACGTTGGCATCGGTGAGTTCGACCTTGAAGACCCGCTTGAACTTCGCGATGTCGTGGAAGCAGTCGGTGCGCTTCTGGCCTTCGGGGCAGGCTTTGTCGGCCGTGCCTTCGCCGTTGTCGCGCTCGATGATCAGGCCCGTGCTGGCGTCGATCATGTTGAAGTCGCCGATGGCGTTGCCGTTGGCTTCCAGCACGTACTTCCAGTGCCGACCGGTCCACTTCTCGCTGGCCACGTCGAACTCCAGCACGCGCAGGGCTTCCTTGCCGTCGACCTTTTCGTAGTCCTTCGCGTCGGCGTTCCAGACCGGGCCCTCGAGCAACGCGTACAGCTTGCTGCCGTCCTTCGATGCGGCCATGCCCTCGAAGCCCTTGGAGCGCTTGACCTGGAAGTCGACCGCGCCGCCAGGGACGCCGGGCGTGGTCACGGCGGGATGGTCGGGCGAGCGCACCGGCTTGCCGTCGACCAGCGTGTCGAACACGGCCAGCACCTTGCCGTTGAGGTCGGCCTTGATCAGGAAGGGCCCGAATTCTTCGCCGATCCACAGCGCGCCGCCAGCGAACTGGAAGCTTTCGGGATCGAAGTCCGATCCCGTCAGGTAACGCTTGCGCGAGCCTTCCTCGACGATGCGAAAGGGCACCTTCTTGTCGGGATCGTGCAGGAACACCGTGCGGATGCGCTGCAGCTTGCCGCTGTCGAAATCGACCTTGTAGTGGTTCAGGTAGAGCATGAAGTCGGGCGAGTTGGCCTTGCTGCCCGCGCCGTTGTCGGTCAGCACCCAGAAGCTGCCGTCGTCCATCCGCTTGATGCCCGAATGCCCCTGCAGCGGTTGGCCCTTGAAGGGCACGCCGACGCCAGTGCCGCGCCCGCCCGACAGGCCTTCGACGGTGCCGAGCGCCTCGACGCGTCGGCCGGTCGTGAACTTGCCGCTGGTCTGCAGGTCGACCGGTGCGTCCTTGGGCGCCGCGACGAAGGACTGTGCCGGCAGCACCGCGTGGCCGACGAGCGTGGCGGGGAACACAGGGGCGGCTGGTGCTGCGGTTTGTGCCAGGGTGGCGCTGCAGGCGAGCACTGCCGCCACGGCGACCAAGGAGAGAGAAGCGAAGCGCGTCATGAAAGAAAAAGCTTTCAGTTGGAAACGCGTGACCTTGCCGGGCAGGCGTGACGCCGCCATGACATCCGGTCAGAACGACAACGGGGGCTTGTTCACCATCAACCAGAACACGATGGCCATCGCCACGAACGCCGGATAACCCAGCAGTTCCCAATAGCGCTGGTAGCGCACGTAGAGCGATGGCATGGGCGTCGCATCACGATGCGCATTCGCTGCCAGTGACGCCATGCGGATCTGCAGCCACACCACCGGCAGCCAGCATGCGCCCGCGAACACGAAGAGCCCGATCGACAGCGCGAGCCACGGTGTCGAGAGCGGCCATCCCGCCATGTGCGCCAGCGCAAAGCCGGTGACCGGCTGCAGGATGACTGTCGGCGTGGTGAACCACCAGTCGGCGCGCACCACCAGCCGACTCACCACCGCCTGCGCAGGCACGCTGCCACTGCGGTTGGTGAAGAACATGTAGAAGGCCGACCCCAGCCCCGTGCCGACCATGAGCACGCTGGAGACGATGTGCAGCCACTTGAGGACGAGATAGGTGTTCATGGCGAGGCGCGTCGGTACAGGTGCCAGAGCAGCGCGGCAATGGGCAGGTTCTTGAGAAGCGGTCCGAGCGGATGCAGCCACAGCCCGGGCTGCAGCACCGTCGCAGCGAGCGTCATGGCGGACATCAAAGCGATGGCGCAGAGGTAGACGGAGCGCCCGGGTCGGAACCACAGCAGGAGACCGATCACCCAATCCGCGGCCGCGCCGCCGACGATCAACGACTGCACCAGCCACGGCGGCGAGGCGATGCCCGCCTCGGCCAGCACGCGGCGGCTCTGGCCGTCGAGTTCAACGATGCTCGCGAAAGCGGTGAGCAGCCAGACTGCGACGAGGCTCAGACGCAGCAGGCGGTCATCGCGGTCATCAGCGCCCCTCATGGCGCACTCGATGCTTCGTCGATCAGGTCCGTCACCATGCCCCAGCGCGCGAACTCGGGATCGAATTCGCCCAGCGCGAGCAAGCCGGCGCAGGCATGCGCACCTGTGGGCAAGGCATCGCCTCGGGCGAGCCGGCGTGCCAGCAGGATGGCCGCCATGCAGGGAATCTCGGGGCCGTGGTTGTCGTCGGCCGCGATGTGCCAGGCGCGCCGCGCGATCGTGCCGTTCGCATCGATGCCCTCGACACGCACCACCATGCCACCCAGCGCAGTGCCCAACGCATCGAACACGCCCCCGGTCGCATGCAGCAGTGGCGCCAGCTTCTGCGGCGAACGCAGCAAGCCGGCGCGGCGCATGAGGGCCAGGAAGGCAAAGGCATGCTGGGTCAGGCCGACCTCGAGTGCCGCACGGAACATGACCGACTGCACGCCGGCGTAGCGCGCCGGAAAGAGTTCGAGATCGGGGATGTCGCAGAGGGCGCCACGGCGCGGCTTCATGCGCGCGAACCGAACCTTCTCGGGATGCGCCCAGCCGGGCTGCTCGGTCCACCGGCCGTGTTGCCAGACGCGCACGGGCGCACCGCAGCAGGCCAGCACGCCCGCGAGCGTCGCGCGGCCGCGCGGCGCACCCTGGGCCGGCGCAATGCAGATGTCGATGCTGCGCAGGCCTCGCCAATTGGCGGCAAGGTGATCGACCACCGCCGACGACAGGGCGGGCACGGTGCTCGCACCCGACACGGCGGTTCGGCCCGCACGGCGAAACGCATCGTCCATCGCTGCAGGAAAGTCGCACACGAAGCGTCGTCCATCGGCCAGGTCGATGTAGTGCGCCCCGGCGGCTGCCACGGCCTGCGGCACACGGTAGTCCTGGCCCTGGAACGGGCCCGCGGTGTGAATGACGAGGTCCACACCCCACTGACCCATCTCCCGCGCGAAGTCGGGCGACTGCGTGTCGATGCGAACGCCGCGGGCGCCGCCGCCCAGCGATTGCGCGAAGGCCGTGGCCCGTTCGATATCGCGTCCGCCGATCCACAACGCGATACCCGCGTCCTGCGCCAGCGCACGGCTGATGCGCGCACCGAAGTTGCCGTAGCCGCCGAGCACCAGCGTCTTCATCCGAGGCTCGCTCCAGCGATGTGCCCGCGCGTGAACGCTTCTTCGAAGATCGAGTAGCCCGACCAGTCGGCGTGCGCGAACGCCAACCGGCCAGCCGCCACCGCGCTGTCGTTGCCGAGTTGCGCGCGCAGGCCGGGTGTCGGGATCGCCATGGCGTGGCCATAGCGCGTGATGTCGATGCGCGTGGCGCGCTCGGCGATGTCGGGGTGCGGCACCGCCAACTCGGCCAACAGCGCGTCGCGCCAGGACAACCAGGGCCGATCGAGCAGTTGACGGCGGCCATCGGCGTCGTCGAAGGTGCTCGGTCCCAGGGGGCGGTACCAGCTCAGCACCGTCGCGTGAGGCGTGGGGTCGAGCATCTGATGGCGCGCGTCGACGTAGCCCAGGCCGCGCGTGCCGTAGACGACGTTGTCCCAGCTGGGTGCGGCACCGGGCCGGTCGACCAGCGGTGCGTCGAGGTGCACGTTGGCCACCAGCCACGGCGCGTACTGCAACGCAGCGGCGGCACGGCGCAGGCGCTCCGGCGGGTTCTCGACCAGGCGTGCGGCGATGAACACAGGCAATGCGACGATGCAGCGGTCGGCCTGCCAGCGCACCAGCGCGTTCGTGGCCGTGTCGAAGACATCGACCTCGACGCTGCCGCGCGTCTCGGCGATGCGCGTGACGACCTGCCCGGTGCGCAGTCGCTCGCCCAGCGGCGCGGCCAGGCGTTGCGTCAGCCAGCCGTTGCCCTGGGGCCACGTGAGCACCGCGTCGCGGTCGGCGTTGTCGTCGCCAGGCGCATGGAAGCCGTGCCGGCTCGCGAAATAGTGGATCCCGGCCCAGGCCGAGACCTGCGCGACGCCCGCGCCGTAGTCGTCACGGCAGCAGTACTCGAGGTACCAGCGCAGATGCGCGTCGGCCAGTCCCTCCGTGTCGAGCCATTGCCCGAAAGTCATGGCGTCGAGCATGAGCGATGCGGGTGTGGCAGGCACGCGCAGCGAAGGGATCGCGAAGCGGGCGCCACGCTGGAGCTCGTCGACGCGTTGCGCGAAGCGGCGGTACTGCGCCAGCGTGTCGGCGCCGACGCCCTGCACCGGCAGCAGTCCGTCGTGCCACTCGCCCTGGAAGAAGAGCCGCTCCTGCGGGCTGTGGCACAGGTGGCGCTCCTCGTACTCCCATCGGCCGGCCACACGTCGGCGCAAACCGAGTTCTTCGAGCAGGTCCTGCACCTCGCGGGCGTCGTCGCCGGGCACCGGCAGGTAGTGCGCGCCCAGCGGGCATGCGATGCCCTGCACCGTGCCACCGCGGCTGTTGCCGCCGGCCGTGTCTTCCAGCTCGAGCAGCACGAAGTCTTCGACGCCCCGCGCGCGCAATGCACGGGCTGCCGCCAGCCCGGCCACGCCGCCGCCCGCGATCACGACGTCGGTGCGCCGCACGGACGAAGGCACAGCGCTGCGCAGGGCCCCATCGCGCAGCGCATGGCCGCGGGCGACGTCGATGCCTGTGAAGCCGCCTGCGATCTGGGGATGCGGCGCCTTGCAGCCGGTCAGTGCCAGTGCGCCCGTGGCTGCGCCGAAGCCTAGAAGATCACGCCGTCTCATGCGCCCTCACTTGGTTTCCATCACGCGCATCTGAACATCGACCTTCGGCGGGGACACGATTGACGGCACTCAATGCGCCGCCACCTTGCCCCACTCCTGCTCGTACGTATTCACCAGCGTCTGGTTGGACAGGCGGTTCACCGTGGCCGGTACGCGCGCCATGTCCAGCGGGAAGTCGAACATCAGGGGCAGCGTGGCAGGCGTCAGGAAGCGCATGCCGCCAGGCAGCGCATCGGGCAGCCGGTACGGTCGGTGGCTGGCGATGATGAAGCCCCATTCGCCAAAGCTGGGCACGTGCACGTGGTAGGGCGTGGCCAGCAGCCCGACCGATTCGACCGTGGTCGCCACCGTCCAGAAGCTCTGGCGCGCCACCAGGGGCGACGTGGTCTGGATCACCGCATAGCCGCTCGCAGCCAGGCGCTTGTCGAGCAGGGCGTAGAAGGAGTTCGTGTAGAGCTTGCCGATGGCGAAATTGGTCGGATCCGGAAAGTCGACCACGATCACGTCGAAGGTGTCGTCGCCCTTCTGCAGCCACTGGAACGCGTCGGTGTTGACCACCCGCACCTTGGGCGACAGCAGCGAATGCGCGTTGAGCCCGGCCAGCGTCTCGTGTTCGGAGAAGAGCTGGGTCATGTTCGGGTCGAGTTCGACCAGCGTGACCTGCTCCACCGACGGGTACTTGAGGATTTCGCGCACGGCCATGCCGTCGCCGCCACCGAGCACCGCCACCTTCTTCGGCGCGCCGTGCGCAGCCATCACCGGATGCACCAGGGCCTCGTGGTAGCGGTACTCGTCGCGCTCGGCGAACTGCAGGTTGCCGTTCAAGAACAGCCGGTGTCCGATCGGCCCGCGCGTGACCACGATGCGCTGGTAGGGTGAGCTGGCACTGAACACCACACGGTCCTGGTAAAAGCGATCTTCGGCCAGGGTGGTGATCGGGTCGGCCAGCACGAACGCGCTGCCGAGTACGCCGAGCGTCAACGCGCAGGCCGCAGCGTGCGCGCCCACGCGCCGCAGTTCGTGGCGGAACAGCCAGAGCGCCCACACGGCCACCATGGCGTTCATGAATCCGAACAGCAGGCCGGTGCGGATCATGCCCAGATGCGGCACCAGGATCAGCGGAAACGCCACCGACACGGCCAGTGCGCCCAGGTAGTCGAAGGTCAGCACCTGCGAGACGAGATCCTTCAGCGCCACGTTGCGCCGCAGGATGCGCATGACCAGCGGAATCTCCAGCCCGACCAGTGCGCCGACGACCATCACCAGTCCGTACAGCAACAGCCGGAAGGCGCCTGGGATGTACGCGTTGGCCAGGAACAGCACCGCCGGCAGCGCACCGCCGATCAGCGCGACCAGCAGTTCGATGCGCAGGAAGTGCGCTGGCAGTTGGCGGTCGAAGTAGCGCGAAAGCCAGGAGCCCACGCCCATCGCGAAGAGATAGGTGCCGATGATGGTGCTGAACTGCAGCACCGAGTCGCCCAGCAGGTAGGAGCTGAGCGCGGCTGCGCTCAGCTCATAGACCAGGCCGCAGGCCGCGACCACGAAGACGCTGGTGAGGAGCGCGACTTCGACGGGTTGCGGACCCCTGCCGCGCCGCGGCGCGGGGCCCAGGGCCGGCGCGCTCAATGGATGGCAGCGGCCACGATGATGCAGATCCCCAGGCTCATTGCAGCCACGACCAGGCCGAGCGCCATGTTCTGCTTTTCGACGATCTCGCCCCACAGGTCATAGGGCGTGATCTTGTCGATGATCAGAAAGCACAGCCAGAAGACCACGACCCCGATCAGCGCGTACAGCAGCGAACCAAAGATCACCGCCGGTTTCAACCATTCAAATCCCATGATGAGGACCTCCAGAAAATTTCATTACTTGTGGCTGCCGCCGCTCGACGAGCCGCCGTAGGAGCCGCCCGAACTGCGCGAGCTGCTCGACACGCCGCTGCCGCCGCTGCTCCCACCGCTGCAGGTGCTCAGCAACAGCAGCGGCAGGACGATCATCACGCCGATGAGAATGATGGCGCCGCAGCCGATGCCCGACGACGCACTCACCGGCGACGCATCGCCGCGCCGGAACATGTCCTTGTTCGCGTCGAGCCGGAACGCGGTCGCCACGGCGCCGCTGTCGATCTTGCTGCCGTAGGACCAGCTGATCTCGTTGTCCGACTGTTCCATCGACAGCAGCGCCGGGCCCTTGGCGAAGTCGCGGTTGAACGTCTCCTGGCCACTCTCGACCTTCCAGTAGAACTCGCCGGCCACGTAGTCGGTTTCGGCGTCGTAGGCGTACTGCAGCGCGTAGCTCTTGCCGAGGTAAGTGGCCGTCTTGGCGCTCTCGTCGAACTTGGGCGCACCGGTGACCGGCTTGACCATGCTCCAGCCGTCTTCCGCGTCGACGAGGAAGCTGAAGCCGCGCTTCTTGTTGAAGAGCAGGTACTCGCTCCAGGCGAAGGTCTCGTCGTCGTCGTCCGAGGTGCCAAGGCGATGCTGGAAGCCGACCACCTGCCAGGTCACGCCCTGCAGCTGGCCACGGGTTCCGAGCGGGATCAGCGGAGACTCGTCGGCGTCCTGCTCGGCATGCTGCATTTCGCCGCCGATGCCCTGCGTCAGGTCGATCAGGCTGTCGCACGAACCGCAGGTGATGCTCTTGCTGTCCAGGCGCTGCACGTGCACCGGCGCGCCGCAGTTCGGGCAGTTGAAACTGCGCGCACGCTCTTCGGTGGCCGATTCGTTGCGCAGGCCGGTGAGGGCCAGCGCGTCGAGTTCGACCGAATGCCCGAGCGAAGCCGCAGGCGGCTGGCTGCCGTAGTCCAGGCTGAGCACTTCGCCGCGTTCGTTGCGCAACTCGACCACCGCAAAGGGAGCGCCGAGCGCAGGCAGCTTGGGCAGCTCGCCCTGCGCGGCCGACAGCGTGACCGACTCGTTGGAACTGACGGTGTAGGACTGGCCGTTGAACGTGGCCGTCTGGCCGACACGCAGTTCGGCTGCCGGTGGCGCGGGCAGGTCGAGCACGACGGGGCGCGAAAACACATAGGCGCCGTTGTCCTCGGCCAGCACCGCGGTGCTGCTGTCGTCGCCGAGCGCGGCGATCCATTCGGTCCAGCGGCCGCCGTCGTAGCTGTACTGCAGGCGGCCCACGATGGTGAAGTCGTCGCCCGACTCCGTGCCCGTCGCGAACAGCTGCAACGGGCTGAAGTCGTCGAACAGCTCGGCCATCTTGCCCACGCGCGCGAGCTTGTCGCCCTGCCGCACGACCGTGCTCTGGCAGTACGGACACACAGCGAAGGTGGACTGCGCCGAACGGAAATCGACCGGTGCGCCGCAACCGGGGCAAGGCGCGCGGTAGGCGCGTTGAGCGCCGCTTTCGTCAACCATCGACGGTTACACGAGCTTCTTCAGAAGTTCGGTCTTCTTGGCGTCGAACTCTTCCTGGGTGAGGATGCCCTTGGTCTTCAGGTCGCCCAGCTTCTCGAGCGTGGCCATGACCTCGTTCGCGCTGATCTCGGTCACCGGTGCGGCAGCGGCCACCGCAGCAGTCGCCGCAGCGTTCGGGTTCAAACCCTGCGCGAGGTTCTGTGCCAGCACCTGGCCGAGCGCCACGCCGGCGCCCAGGCCCATCGCGTCGCCGGCAATGCCGCCACCGCCGTTGGCCGAACCTTCGGCGAATTTCGGAATGGCCTGCGCCGTCTGGTACTGCATGAACTTGCCCATGTCGTTGCCGACCATGCCCATGCCGATCTTCTGGTCGAGCACCTTCTGCAGCTCTTCGGGCAGCGAGAGGTTCTGCACCGTGATGGTTTCGAGCGCGATGCCGATCTTCGCGAACTCGGGCTGCAGCTGCGTCGACAGCGCATTGGCGAACTCGATCTGGTTGGCCGCGAGGTCGAGGAAGGGCACGCCGCTCGCCGCGATCGCGTTGCTGATGTTCTGCAGCACGAGGCCGCGCAGCTGGCCGTCGAGGTCGGCCACGGTGTAGATGTCACGCGTCCCGGAAATTTCGGTGTGGAACAGCTTGGCGTCGCCGATGCGGAAGGCGTAGTTGCCGAAGGCACGCAGTCGCACCGCGCCGAAATCCTTGTCGCGGATCGTGATCGGCTGGGGCGTGCCCCACTTCTGGTCGATCTGCTGGCGCGTGCTGAAGAAGTAGACGTCGGTCTTGAAGGGCGACTCGAAGAGCTTGTCCCAGTTCTTCAGGTATGTGAGGACGGGCAGCGTCTGCGTCGTCAGCTTGTACATGCCGGGGCCGAAGACGTCGGCCACCTGGCCTTCGTTGACGAACACAGCCACCTGAGACTCGCGAACGGTGAGCGAGGCCCCGTTCTGGACCTCCATCTCGGCCATCGGGAAGCGCCAGGCCAGCGTGCCATCGTTCGACTCGGTCCATTGAATGATGTCAATGAACTGTTTCTTGATGAAATCCATCAGCGCCATGGTCGATCTCCCGGAGTGGTGTTGAGCCCCGGGATATTGCCACATCGCAAAGAGGGTCCCGGAGATGGCGCATTGCGCAGCGTCAACCGGGGAATAACACCGTATGACCATGACGCGAGGTCTACAATCGCGCCCCCTACACCGCTGTCGCTGACGTGCCATGTGGCGCGTCAGCCGTAGCAGGAGCCCGTTGCCCATGTCCGATTCGTCCCCTCTGAGCGCCCCGTCCACCGCGGCACCGACCGCCGAAGACAAACGTGCCGAGTTGCGCCGCGCCGCACTCGAATACCACGAGTTCCCGGTCCCCGGAAAGATCGCCATCGCGGCGACCAAGCAGATGGTCAACCAGCGCGACCTGTCGCTGGCGTATTCGCCCGGCGTCGCGGCGCCCTGCGAGGAAATCGTCAAGGACCCGCTCAACGCGTTCAAGTACACCTCGCGCGGCAACCTGGTCGGCGTGATCACCAACGGCACTGCGGTGCTCGGCCTGGGGAACATCGGAGCACTGGCTTCCAAGCCGGTGATGGAAGGCAAGGGCGTGCTCTTCAAGAAGTTCGCCGGCGTCGACGTGTTCGACATCGAGATCGATGAACAGGACCCGGTCAAGCTGGTCGAGGTGATCGCCGCGCTCGAGCCCACCTTCGGCGCCATCAACCTGGAAGACATCAAGGCGCCCGACTGCTTCTACGTCGAGCGCGAGCTGCGCAAGCGCATGAAGATCCCGGTGTTCCACGACGACCAGCACGGCACGGCCATCACCGTGGCCGCGGCCATGGTCAACGGCCTGAAGGTCGCCGGCAAGGACATCGCCAAGGTCAAGCTGGTCACCTCGGGCGCGGGCGCTGCGGCGCTGGCCTGCCTGAACCTGCTGCTCAAGGTCGGCCTGCAACGCGAGAACGTCTACGTGACCGACCTGGCCGGCGTGGTCTACGAAGGCCGCGAGGAGCTCATGGACGACGACAAGCGCGCCTACATGCAGAAGACCGACGCGCGCTCGCTGTCCGAGGTGATCGAGGGCGCCGACGTGTTCCTCGGCCTGTCGGCCGGCGGCGTGCTCAAGCCCGCGATGGTCGCCAAGATGGCCGCGCGTCCGGTGATCTTCGCGCTGGCCAACCCGAACCCCGAGATCGCCCCCGAAGATGCGCATGCCGTGCGTGGCGACATCATCATGGCGACGGGCCGCACCGACTACCCGAACCAGGTCAACAACGTCCTGTGCTTCCCGTACATCTTCCGAGGTGCGCTCGACTGCGGCGCCACCACCATCACCGACGAGATGGAGATCGCCGCAGTGCGGGCCATCGCCGAACTGGCGCAAGCCGAGCAGAGCGAAGTGGTGGCCGCCGCCTATGTCGGCGAGAAGCTCAGCTTCGGTCCCGAGTACCTGATCCCCAAGCCATTCGATCCGCGACTGATGATGAAGATCGCGCCGGCCGTGGCCAGGGCGGCCGAGGAAAGCGGCGTGGCGACGCGCCCGATCAAGGACATGGACGCCTACCGCGACAAGCTGCAGAGCTTCGTCTATGCGTCGGGCACCACCATGAAGCCCATCTTCGATGCGGCCAAGCGCGCGACCAAGAAGCGCGTGGCCTTCAGCGAAGGCGAGGAAGAGCGCGTGCTGCGCGCCGTGCAGATCGTGGTGGACGAAGGCATCGCCCGTCCGACGCTGATCGGCCGCCCGGCGATCATCGCCGCGCGCATCGAGAAGTTCGGCCTGCGCCTGAAGGAAGAGCTGGACTACGACATCGTCAACGTCGAGCAGGACCACCGCTACCGCGACTTCTGGCAGACCTACCAC
>Ga0247813_10001105_pt1 | contig 21458 bp, 14 predicted proteins | sample UWRJL169409C1_FD_180719 | JGI IMG/M metagenome (GOLD analysis project Ga0247813, IMG submission 180719) | Plant litter microbial communities from Arlington Agricultural Research Station in Wisconsin, United States - UWRJ-L169-409C-1 | ecosystem: Environmental > Terrestrial > Plant litter >...
GTTGAAAGACCTGGATACAGTGGTCAACTATATCACCCACACCCATGCTATGGACCCGCTTTACCTGATCGGGCACAGTAAAGGAGGTGGTCTGGTCATCTTAAAAGGTGCTGCAGATAACCGGGTCAGCAAAATAGTGACCTGGTCGGCCATAGCAGATTTCAGCTCTTTATGGAAACAGGAACAGGAAGAAGAATGGCTTGAGACCGGACGGATATTTGTGGAGAATGCACGCACTAAAGAAAAGATGCCGTTAAACCGTACATTGCTGGAAGATTACCAGGCAAATCAATCAGCTTTTAACATACTGAATGCAGCAGCATCTCTGGAAATCCCTTGGCTTATCCTCCATGGTGATGATGATATAAATGTCCCGTTCAGTGTGGCACAGCAGTTAGCGCAGGCGCAACCTGATGCTAAAATACAAAAGATAGGCGGGGCGAATCATGTTTTCGGGGCTTCACACCCTTATACTTCAAATGAATTACCTCCCCATCTACGGGAGGTGTTTGAAAAAACACTTGCTTTTTTAGCAGAGTAAAACTGACGATTACAAATTGTACACAGCAATGCCCGTTAAAGGCATTGCTTTTTTATTTTACTTCAGTCCAGTTGCCGTCTTCTTTGATCAGCTCGATCAGATCGTCCAGCGCAAATGCAGAATTCACATTTTTCTTTACGACTTCCCTGCCACGGTATAAAGTGATTTTTCCCGGGCCGGTACCAACATAACCATAATCCGCATCAGCCATTTCTCCCGGACCGTTTACAATACAGCCCATGATCCCAATTTTGATACCCTTTAGATGGTCAGTTCTTGAACGGATCAATTGCGTAGTCTCCTGAAGATCAAAAAGTGTTCTCCCGCAACTCGGGCAAGAAATATATTCAGTTTTCGAAATCCGTGTCCTCGTTGCCTGTAAAATCCCGAAACTGGTAGAATTGATTACAGGAAGCGCTACAAATTCAGCCGCATCAATCCATACACCATCACCAAGTCCGTCTGTAAACAACGCACCAAGGTCTGTAGCGGCAAATAACATCAGATCGTCCGCACTGATTTCCTGATAGCTTCTTTTAATAATTACCGGAAGCTGCACCTGGTTTCTCATCAGGTCTACAAAGAAATCACGCTGTGCTGACATACCATGCAACGCTGATGTTTCGAGTACCACTACGGAAGTCTGATCAAGTTTTTTTACCAGATCAAGATCATAGTGGTCCGCATTTACAGCCACCAGATTTAAAATATTATCTTTTTGAACAAGGCCGGAATAGTCTTCCAACTTAAATAACGGGTGACAGTTGCTTTTATCTTTCAGTTCCAGCCAGGTTCCATAATTGTAAATCTGGCGCAAGTTTCCCGGGAAAGAAAAAGAGGGCAGCGCATCCCCCAGATAAACCAGATCACAGGCCTGATCGGCCATATTATACTTGTCCAGTCCGGCATTGTATTTATACCCCACCTCCGTCAAAAAGTAAGGATCCTTTAAATTTTTCGCAGATACATCCAGCATGACTACCGGGTGGTGGTGTCCGCCGATATGCTGTACCTGTTGTGTAACCCTTCTGCTATAGCTATACGGATCATACGGCAGATTGCCGATAGAAATGTGTTCCTGCTCAATAACCGGGAGCACACGGCGTACATAACGATCAGCCAGGGCTTTTGCTACCGGCGCTTCAAACTCCGGATCTTCAGTTAAAGAAACCCGTATAGTATCTCCAAGTCCGTCTTCCAGTAATGTACCGATCCCCACTGCGGATTTAATCCTCCCGTCTTCGCCGTCACCAGCTTCGGTAACGCCAAGATGCAGCGGATAGTTCATCCCCTCTTTCACCATGGTCTCTACCAGCAGGCGGTAGGCCTGTACCATCACCTGGGTATTACTCGCTTTCATAGAGATGACGAGGTTATAATACTTCAGGTCTTCGCACATACGTATAAATTCCATAGCAGATTCCACCATGCCGCGTGGTGTATCTCCATACTGGCTCATGATACGGTCTGACAAAGACCCGTGGTTAGTACCGATCCGCATTGCGGTACCGTACTCTTTACATATTTTTACAAGAGGAGAAAACTTTTTGTAAATCCGTTCCAGTTCCGCCTGGTAAGCCAGATGTGTATATTCTATATTTTCAAATCTCTTTTTATCAGCATAGTTACCCGGGTTCACCCTAACCTTTTCCACGATACGGGCAGCAGCTTCAGCAGCATTTGGAGTAAAGTGGATATCAGCCACCAGGGGAACAGTATAACCGCGCATCCTTAACTGTTTTTTTATTTCAGCCAGGTTTTCAGCTTCTTTCATACTCGGCGCTGTAATCCGCACATATTCACAGCCGGAAGCTACCATCCTGATCGTCTGTTCCACCGTGCCGATAGTATCCATCGTATCAGTAGTGGTCATAGACTGAATCCTGATCGGATTCAATCCACCCATAGGAATATCCCCTATCTGAACTTCACGTGTTAAAAACCTTGAATATTGATTTAAACTATTGCAATATCCACCGGTTAATTCTTGTTGCGCTGAAACGTTTTCCATACTAAAGGCAAAGATAAAAGATTATTAGGCACGTAATACTGTTTGTGCATAATTATAGGTCGAGCTGTACAAAAATTACGCCTTAAAATAATATGTGATCAGATCAGTCTTTCCTTTACAACCAGTGTGTCTGCAACGATGTCGTGCCAGCATTGCTGCTTCTTATTTAAGAAACTATAGAGGTATCCGAAAAATAAAGGAAGCACGGAAATAATTTTAGCCGCATTCCTTCCGAATGAGACCGGAAGGTCGATCCGCTTTCCGCTCATATCAGTTACTTTGATGTTTAACAAACGCTTTCCTATTGTTCCCTGACTGGCTGAGGCTTCCGCAAATGAGCCATATATAAATTTAAAGACCGGGACTGAAGGCAGCAATAATATCCCAATGCTGATCCTTGCTGTTTTATCTTCAATAAAAATAAAGCTGACCAGCAACAGAAAGATATAACACATTGTCAGCATAAAATAATCTATCACAGAGGCCAGCAGCCGCTGGTCAAAAGAGGCGAAATACTGGGGTGCGGTCTGCTCGAAGCTGAAACCAAAAAGCGCACGAAGTTCCGGGAACTCGTGCGCTTCTTTATAATCGTCCATCCCCGGTGTGCGGATAAATGTTCCCGGCTGTACATTCATTTTTTTTAAACCATCCAGGCTATATGGTCCTGCTGGTTTTCCATTCACCACAATGGTATAGGCAGTATTTTGTTGAGGATCCAATATATTTTTAATATCTGTTCACCTCAAAATTACTCAATCCGCCATCCAGATTTATAAAAATCTTTTTTGCCGCTGATTTATAGTCTGGTGTTTCGTAATTACCATTATCAATCTTAACAAAACCTTCAAAATCGCGGGCTGATAAGCCGGTTTTTGTTTTGATCACACAGCCCGAACCTTTCGGAACGCTGATTTTAACATCCGCTATTCCGGTTTTCACTATCACATCAGTTATAGGTAACCGGTCGCCAATCCTGATATCCAGCGCAGCAGCACCACCGTCAAATTTAAACTTCCGTACTTTATACTCAGAAAAGTCCATATCCACTTCTCCTGCACCCATATTCATGTTCACCACCCATTCCGGGTTCGTATTCATCATGAGGTTGACATCGTTTCCGCCATCTCCCATAGACCACCTGTTTTTCGATTGTTTCATTTTAAAGGTCAGCGTATTTACAGTATCGTTACTTTCCTTCTGAAGAATAAAATTACCGTTCCTCCGCTCCACATCGGCGACAAAAAGTTCGTTGGTACTCCCTTTCAGGTCGAACGATGTACCTCCGCCAGATATATTCAGCACAGTTTTTTTCGTACTGTCTCCAATAATCATCGGCTCAGAAAAGTTGATCTTCTGTACTTCTCCTTTTTTATCATCATTGATATCAATGTCAATATCTTTGGAGAACCTTTCCCCGAACCAGTATTTATTTTCGGGAGGCTGTTGGCCCTTATAGAAAACAAAACCCAGTATCACAACCAATATACCGATGCAGATCATATTTCCTACCTGCGATTTATTTTTATTGAACAGGATATTGACTCCCGATATGATCAGGAAGACAGGCCAGAAGCCCCATACGTTTCTCCAGTAAAATTCAATAGCATTAAAATTTTCCAACAAGAGGACAATCCCTACAAATAGTAGTATTACTCCCCACATTACTCTGTTTAGTTTCATGTTTATATTTTTTAGGCCCGGATTACTCCCGGCAAACTATACTTTTTAATTATCAGTTTTTTTTTCAAGATCAATCCCCGGAGATTTTGGTATAACAAAATCAGGTTCTGGAAAAGGTGCGGGTTCTGCTGTTGGTTGAACAGGATACGTAGCCGTTACATCACCCGCTTGCGTTGTAGCCGCCTGTTCTGTAGCTGCGGTACTGCTGTCAGTATGTTCCGCAGTTTCCTCTTGTTTGCTTTTCCAGTTCTCCCAATCGGTTTTCCGTTTGGATTTAAGGATAAAGCTAAGTCCGATGGCAACAAACACCAGGGGCCACAATTTACTCAAACTGAACCAGTAGGGAATAATATTAAACTCGTTCATTAAAAAATACAAACCAATAACCAGCAGGAATAACCCACCTATCGTCCTGCCTGTATCACTATTTTTCGGCATCGCTTTAATATCCGGATTGCTCCAGTCTGCTGTAGCTCCCGGTTCCGTTTGTGCATTTTGCGGATTACCGAAAGTATCGGTCTGACCGAACGGCTGTGCCTGTCCAAATCCTCCCGGGTGTTTTTTAAAATAATCATTGAATTTAGTAAACCTCGCAGCCGGGTCGTTGTTAACCGGTACTACGATCCACATGACTAAATAGACCAATACACCAGTTCCAACCAAAAAAAATGTAGACAAAACGAAGAGTAACCTGATAATCGTTACATCTACCTGCATATAGGCTGCTAACCCCGATGAAACGCCCGCAATAACCTTGTCGTGTTCGTTTCTTAATAACCTGTTTTCCATAATATAATCTCCTGTACTTTAGCTGTTAAATTGCAACGGCTTGATCATGATCTCTTCAACATTTACTCCGCTGCTTAAGTTCAGTATGGAGTATATAGTTCTGGCGATATCTTCTGGCTGTACAAAACGTTCGGACGGAATCGTTGTTCCTTCCCATGAAGACGTTAATGTAGATCCGGGCAAAATTGCCGTTACTTTTACGTTGTATTTTGATAACTCTTGCCGCAATACATTATTAAGACTGAGCAAGGCCGATTTAGTTACACAGTAACTACCGGCATTTTCTATAATTTCTTTACTGGCTACCGAACAGATATTAAATAGATGTCCGCACCGCTGCTGACGCATGATTTTGCCAAAATATTTACCGAAATAATATGCCGCATTTAAGTTTAGCAATTGCTGCTGTTCAAAACTGTCATCCTCTTCATCCAGCAATGGGCCTGGCATAAAAACGCCGGCATTGTTAACCAGCACATCGATCTCTGCAAACTCCCGCATAACAGCTGAACAAAACTGGTATACCTGCCCCTTTATACTACAATCTGCGGCCATATAAAAGATCCGCACACCTGTATGGGCAAGTTCCGCAGCCAGGGCTTCCAGTTCGCTGTGACTGCGGGCGCAGACAGCAAGATTATACCCATTTTCCGCAAGCTGTACCGCAATAGCTTTTCCTATGCCTTTTGTGGCACCCGTGATAATTGCATTCATATTTACTGGTTTCGAACCGCAAAAAACCGCATTATTCATTAAATACCAGAATATTTTTCATAAATAATAGAAAGCCACAACAATTTTTATCGTTTCTTTGTATTATATAGTATTGATACATTAGCTAACATCCCACCGAATGAACTTCACCAATTTTGGTAAATATCTATTGCTGCTGAAAGCAGTTTTCAGGCGACCCGAAAAATTTAAAATATATCTTAAAGCTATTTTTCAGCAAATGGATTTTATCGGCGTAGGCTCACTGGGTCTGATTGCTATCATTTCTACATTTATTGGCGCGGTAATGACGCTGCAGATCGCTTTCCAGCTGGTGAGTGATTTTATTCCTAAAACCATTATCGGTTCTGTAACCAGGGATTCAAGTATTCTTGAGCTGAGTCCGACTATTACAGCTATCGTTCTTGCGGGTAAAATTGGTTCTGCGATCTCTTCAGAGATTGGAACCATGCGTGTAAGTGAGCAGATTGATGCCCTGGAAATCATGGGGATCAATTCACCTGGCTACCTGATCCTGCCTAAAGTTATTGCGGGAATTACAATGGTGCCTGTGCTGGTTATTTTTGCGATGGTATTAAGTATTGTTGGTGGTTTTATCGGCGGAACATTATCCGGTGCGATCTCAGCGGCAGAATATATACAGGGTATTACAACCGACTTCAATCCCTATACAATCACTGTCGCACTGGTAAAAGCATTTGTTTTTGGTTTTATCATCACCACTGTTCCAGCATATGAAGGCTTTTACGTAAAAGGCGGTGCGCTGGAAGTTGCCCAGGCAAGTACAAGAGCTGTAGTTGTAGCTTGTATCAGTATCCTGGCCTGTGATTACATTGTAACCCAGTTATTATTATGATCGAAATCAAAGACATTGAGAAATCTTTCGGGTCGAACACCGTCCTGCAAGGTATATCCGCTAAGTTTGAAGCTGGGGTAACAAATCTGATTATCGGAGGTTCAGGTTCAGGAAAAACGACCTTGCTGAAATGCATGATCGGGCTTCATACGCCTGAAAAAGGAACCGTGGAATATGACGGCAGGGAATTTACCCAGATGAGTTTCGAGGAGCGTATTGAAATTCGTAAAGAGATTGGTATGCTTTTCCAGGGCTCCGCCCTGTTCGACTCCATGACGGTTGAGGAAAATATTATGTTCCCGTTGAATATGTTTACAGAACAGTCTTTCGAAGAGAAACTGGAGCGTGTAAACTTTTGCCTGCAACGTGTGAACCTGGTAGATAAAAATAAATTGTTTCCTGCTGAACTTTCAGGAGGGATGAAAAAACGGGTTGGTATTGCCCGCGCTATTGCCATGAACCCGAAATATCTGTTTTGTGATGAGCCGAATTCCGGCCTTGATCCCAAAACATCAATTGTGATTGATGAGCTGATCAAAGAGATCACCGAAGAATATAATACTACCACAATCGTGGTAACACACGATATGAACTCTGTAATGGGTATTGGTGACTATATCCTGTTCTTGCATGAAGGCAAAAAATTCTGGGAAGGATCGAATAAAGAAATTGCCCATACGGATATTCAGGAACTTAACGACTTCGTATTTGCCAGCCGTTTCATGAAAGCCGCCAAGAAAAACTTTTAATAACATTAGTACAAAACCATTTTATGATAAGCCTATTAACGCCCACGCACTGGAAAGATTATGAGTTAATTGACTGTGGCGATTTTGAAAAACTAGAAAGATTCGGCAATCTGATCTTATCAAGACCAGAGCCACAGGCGGTCTGGAAAAAAACACTCCCGGAACAGGAATGGAAAAAACTTACCCACATCAAATTTAAAGGCCGCTCCGCTACTTCAGGAGAATGGTTAAAATCATCCGCGCATCTACCAGACCGTTGGAATGTGGAATACAAAAATGATGAGGTTAAAATTAATCTGCGTCTCGGTTTAACTTCTTTTAAACATGTTGGTGTTTTTCCTGAACAGGCGGTAAACTGGGATTATATTTCTTCATCAATCAAAAAATTCAAAAACCCTAAACCAAAAGTTCTTAATCTCTTTGCTTATACGGGTGCAGCATCGCTGATTTCACAGGCCTCCGGCGCAGATACCACACATGTAGATTCGATCAAACAAGTCGTTAACTGGGCTAATGAAAACCAGGAGCTTTCCGGCTTAAAAGACGTGAGATGGGTAGTAGAGGACGCATTGAAATTTGTACAGCGCGAATTAAAACGCGGTAAAAAATATAACGGTATAATTTTGGACCCACCGGCTTTCGGACACGGACCGAATGGAGAAAAATGGAAACTGGAAGATCATATCCAGGAAATGATGCATGATGTTGTACAATTACTGGATGAGGAAGAACACTTCCTGATCCTGAACACCTATTCCCTGGGCTTCTCTTCTGTAATTGTAGAAAATTTAATTAAGACTTCTTTCCCACAGGTGGAAAACCTGGAAACGGGTGAACTATACTTACAAGCCACATCTGGTATTAAACTACCATTAGGTGTATTTGGCAAGTTTAACAGATTTGCTTCTTAAGAAGCAAATCCGTTAAACTTAAATTTCTTCTACAACCGGATCAATACGCCTGTATTCAATTTCCGGCTTGCCTCTTAATCCCCCGTTAAACCTGAGCTTATAAATATTCCCTTCTGTATCCTTGACCAGATAAAAACGATCATTATTGATATTTAAGGTACTGGGTGTGGAACCAGTCGTGTTTCGCCACTTGACACCAATCGCATCCCTGTCACCGGAAAAGGTGACGCCTGTCAGATTATCTTTTGTAAAATTCGCATAATTCCTTGTTTGGTCATCGCCGAAAATTACTTCCGCAGCCGTTACCCCATTTGCAAAATTAATCAGTACAAAATCAGGTGCCGTAACAGGAAGTCCCGCAGCATCCTTATAGGTGCTTATTGTATATTCGAAATCCCACATTTTTTTTGCCGGCTCAATAGCTAATGTAGCCAGGGTTTCAAATGAAATAAACTTAAAATTATACGAAGCGTCTTTGAGGACTTCTGTAGTACGGGGCAGCACCGCGTTAACTGTTCCATACTGTATACGATAACCATTAGTAATACGGGTAACCAGTACTTTCATCAACTCACGTCGCTCAATATTCCCTGACATACCCCTGTTTAAGATAAATGCTTTATTCTCGCCTACAGCAACATCTTTCCAAACCGTCCCGGCAATATAATTAGCAAAATTACCCGATACCTGGTCAACTGTAGTAATTGCCGCAGTTCCGAGTTCAAGTGTAATACTGTCCTTCGGCAATGTGACTACATCCTCCCTGGTGATATCAGTCAAATTTGTTTTATCCAGCTGGATTGCGGTAGCGCCAGTAGAATGGTTTATAATCACCCTAAAATCTGATCCGCAATAAAACCCCAGGTCCCATCCCGTTCTCAATACAGAGGTCTGCAGGTCTTTACTCATATCGACAAAGACACTATTCCTGGCATTTACACCCTGTTCAGTGCCGCTTAAACCTGACAATGTAAGTGTTCTGCCAACAGAAGGAGGTATCACGTTAATTATTATTTCCTCTTCCTTACAGCCGGAAAAAACTGAAATCAGGTTAAACAAAACAATAACCAGCGCATATTTTTTTAAAATGTTCATTTGAATAGTTCTTATTATTAGTTATGAAATTATCATAAACTTGTACAGCATTCGTCATTCGTTCTTCATCGACTATCAGCCATGCTGTAAAGATAATACTCCTGTGATGAATTGTTTATAAATTTGGTCCAATACAATTAGATAACGTACAAAGCAGTCAATTAATTCATATTCAATTAAGATTTTTCTACATGTAGATGATTTGTCAGTTGAATGTGTAGTTTTGCACACGAAAGACAATAAAACTTTAACCCATTTATAACCTATGAAAATACCTCAACTCGCAGGAACATTACTTATTGCATTTACCTCTCTGGCATTATTTGCCAACTGTACATCAAATTCAGAAAAGACTGATGGAAAAACCAGCAAAGCCGTTAACGCCTCTGGTGATTCTGTTGTAGCCGGACCAGATACTACCCGTCAACCGGTTGATACCACAAAATATGATGCCTTATTAAAAAAATTGGCCAACGGGGATACTACAGGCAAATGGCCCGTTAAAAACCAACCTTATCCATTAGCAGGCGCAATCCTTCCCTTTAAACGTATCGTTGTTTATTACGGAAACCTGCATTCAAAAAAAATGGGTGCATTAGGAGAATATGCTCCGAAAGAGATGTGGAGCAGGTTAAATGCAGAGATTAAAAGATGGGAAAAAGCAGATCCGTCTACGCCTGTGCAAGCCGGGGTGCATTATATCGCTGCGGTAGCCAGCGGAACACCGGGAAAAGACGGAAAATATATCAATCGAATGGGCGATAAACAAATCGACTCCGTACTTTCTATTGCTAAAATGCATAATGGTATCGTATTCTTAGACCTTCAGGTCGCATTAAGTAACCTTAAAGATGAATTGCCGAGAATCGAAAAATATTTAAAAATGCCACAGGTACACCTGGGTATTGACCCTGAATTCTCTATGAAAGACGGCGCTAAACCCGGTAAGAAAATCGGAACTTACGATGCGGCTGATATTAACTACTGCTCGGAATACTTGGCTAACCTGGTAACGAAATATAATCTGCCTCCAAAAGTATTTACAGTACACCGTTTCACAAAAAAAATGGTGACTAATTATAAGAATATTAAACTTCGTCCTGAAGTCCAAATTGTTATGCACATGGATGGATGGGGTGAACCAGAACTTAAAAAAGGTACTTACCGCTATTTCATACAGAATGAGCCTGTTCAGTTCACAGGATTTAAACTGTTCTACAAAAATGATATCAAAAAAGCACCAAACAGAATGATGACGCCGGAAGAATTATTGAAGCTTACACCTGCTCCGATCTACATCCAGTATCAATAAGCTTAACTATTAAAAAAGACGCTGCCCGATAAGACAGCGTCTTTTTTTGTATATCTATTTTACTGAAATACCACAATTATAAAATTCTTGCTTAGACAAATTTTATATTTTATTTTAAATTAAAAAAACAATAGATTTATCCGATGCAGGATTTTCCGTTATATTTTGAACTGGGCTGGCAACATATTTTAGACTGGAAAGGATACGATCACATCCTCTTCGTTATGGTGCTTTGCGGCACTTATGCTTTGGCAGAATGGAAAAAGGTGCTGATCCTTGTTACAGCTTTCACTATAGGTCATAGTATTACCCTTGCATTGAGTGTACTGAAGATCATTACTGTTAATACAAACCTGATTGAATTCCTGATTCCCGTCACTATCCTGCTGACAGCGGGTGCCAATATCTTGTCCGGCAAATCAAAACAAAAAGGCGGGGTGCAGCTAAAGTACATCCTTGCTTTATTCTTCGGTCTGATCCATGGAATGGGGTTCTCCAATTACCTGAACAGCTTATTGGGAAAAAGCACCAATATTGTAGCGGAATTATTTGCTTTCAATATCGGGCTTGAATTCGGACAGATCATTATCGTTATCGGTGTATTGATGTTATCGGCATTACTGGTGAACGTTTTCAGAGTCAAAAAGTGGGACTGGAACTTTTTTCTTTCCTCCGCTATATTTGGTATCTCTTTTATTATGGCAGCAGAGCGATGGCCTGACTTTTTCAGTTAGAACAACCCCAGCTGCCCTTTATCATCAATATCAACCTCATCAGGGTTTGTGATCTCCATTGGAATATCCTTGGCTGCTTTACCTTCTTTTGTTACCCTGCTTTTAGCATCATCTGATTTCTTTGCTTTTGCTGGCTTCGAAGCAGCTTTTTTTGCTATTGCTTCCGCCGGAAATATCTCGTCAGTGATCTGAGGTTTATCTTCAGTTCCGGAAACAGGGTTATCCTTTTTTGCCACTGGCTGTTTAAGTGCGGCCGGCTCTTTGGCACCAGCTTCTATTACTACAGCACTTTCCCTTACAGGCAATGGTTTTCTTACCCATTCTTTCTTCACGGGCTGTTCTTCCGTAATAGTCGGATCCGCATTCTTTTTAGCTGATATTTCTTCAGGCACTGGTGGAACTGTTTCAGCTGGTACAGGCTTTTCGGTAATTTCAGCCTTGGGTTTTGCAACCGCTTCAGATTTGACCTTCGCCTTCAGTGCTGCAGGTTTTTCAGTAATTGCATTTGCAGGAGAAGGTTCAGGGGCAGCTTGTACCACTGGCTCCTGCTTTTCCGCTTCTGCTGGTGTAACTTCAGTTTTTGCCGCTTCTGGCTCTGCTACCGATGTTGCTAATTGTTCAGCTACCGGTGCCGCCGCTTTCACTTTTACCGGCGCCGGTTCTTCCGCTATTGGTTTTTCCTGTTCCGCTACAATATCCTGTTCATCTGCTTCATCTGGTGCCTCAACGCTATCCTGATCATGACTATTTCCATCCAGCTCATCATCCTCACCGGTAATTGCCGGATCGGCAACCGGTTCAGTTTCTCCGTTTGCATCAGTATCGGCGGGCAATCCCTTTTCATCCGTACTCTCTTCCACCAAACCAGGTTCAATTTCTTCATTATTAGTAATCCTGATTTCTTTTACATCATGCTGGCTTAGCCTGTTTCCATTCGCCTTTATTCCTTTTACATCAATAAAGTCAGCCAGTACGATTTCCAGCGTCTCCGGAATCTGGGTTTTTCCCTTTAACACGTCGACACTCAGCATAGCATCCGGGTTACTGGTCAGGTATAAAAATTTGGAACCCGTCTCTTCACTGATCAGTGTCTGTTTTTTGCCTATTGCAATAGGCTCAAATACAAATCTTTTTATAAAATAGTTCTTCGCTTTACCTTCATACTGTACCACCGCAAAAGCCTTTTCCGGATCAAATTTCTGGATCAGCAACAGGTCGGCATCAAAATGGTTGCTCAGCTCAAACGAACTTAGTTCATACCATCCCTCTTTATGTACCTGCAGGATTTTATCATCACCATCAAATTCGCCGAGGTATTTACCCCTGCCATCAACGTTCAGCCTTCTGAGCAGTTCATCATACCAGATTTTCAATCCTGATAAGGTAGAGACGCCTTTACTTTTCAATAATACCTTCTTCACGGGATATTTAGAAACGATATTTCCCTGTGATGCACGGCCTTTAATTGCAATATCAGCGAAATCTATATCAAACTGTAATTTCTTCAGCTTACTGTGCGGTTTGAGCATTACCGTTATAATTTCCGCCTCTCCGTTAGGATTCGGTGTGAAATACAATATTTTTGATCCTTTGCTTCCTTTGGTCAGGTCGTACTCTTTTTCACGCGTTACGCCCATTACAGCAAAACGCTTGATATAAGATACCCCGCTCGCCGCATCTTTGTAAATCAGGTTATAGATCGTCCGCTCATCGTTCTTTTTGAATACATGCGCATAGATAATGCCTTTACCTACAAACTGCTTATCCGCAACCTTGGTGATCATACACTTACCATCTTCCCTGAATACAATAATGTCATCCAGATCGGAACAGTCGGCTATAAATTCGTCCTTCTTTAACCCTGTTCCAATAAAACCATCTTCACGGTTCATATATACTTTGACATTCGCCAGCGCTACTTTAGCAGCCTCTACCCTGTCAAACAGACGAATCTCTGTTTTACGCTCCCGGCCTTTCCCGTATTTGTCTTTCAGTTTCTGAAACCAGGCAATCGCATAGTCAGTAAGATGACGAAGGTGATTTTTCACCACTTTAATCTCATCAGACAGTGCCTTCATCTGGTCATCCGCTTTTTTGACATCAAAACGGGTAATGCTGCTCATTGGTTTGTCGATCAGCTTCTTCAGATCTTCTGGTAAAATCTCCCTGTAGAGCTGTTCTTTGAAAGGTGTGAAAAGGATATTTAATACGCCTACAACAGTTTCGAAGTTACCCGAGTTCTCATACTCAGGATTTTTGTACATCCCTTCCTGGATAAAAATCTTCAGCAATGAACTAAAGAAAATCTTTTCCATCAGTTCATGCAGTTTGATTTCCAATTCCTGTTTTAAGAGGTTTTTTGTGTTTTGTGTATTTTGCTGCAGGATATCATTTACACTCAGGAACTGAGGTTTGTCATCCTTGATAATACAGGTATTCGGAGAAATGGAAACCTCGCATGAGGTAAAAGCATACAGCGCATCGATCGTTACATCTGGTGAGATACCCGGTGCAAGCTGGATCACAATCTCCACATTTGCCGCAGTATTATCTTCAATTTTTTTGATTTTGATTTTCCCTTTATCATTTGCAGAGAGGATACTGTCAATTACAGAACCTGTTGTCGTGCTATAAGGGATCTCGGTGATCACCAGTGTTTTTTTATCTTTTTCAGTAATCTTTGCACGTACCCTTACTTTTCCGCCACGCATCCCTTCGTTGTACGCAGAAAAATCTGCCATACCGCCGGTGAAAAAATCAGGTAGTATATTAGGTCTGTTACCCAGTAAGATTTCTATCGAGGCGTCCAGCAATTCCACAAAGTTATGTGGCATTACTTTCGTGGCCAGACCTACTGCGATACCTTCTGCGCCCTGGGCAAGCAACAACGGAAACTTTACAGGTAAAGTAAGCGGTTCGTTGTTACGTCCGTCATAGCTTAATTGCCAGATCGTAGTATCAGAATTAAATACTACTTCATTCGCAAACTTTGATAACCTTGCTTCAATATAACGCGGTGCAGCGGCACTATCCCCGGTAACCGGGTCACCCCAGTTTCCCTGGCAATCAATCAGCAGGTCTTTCTGACCGATCTGTACCATCGCATCCCCAATAGATGCGTCACCATGCGGGTGGTACTTCATCGTATTCCCGATGACATTGGCCGCTTTATTAAAACGTCCGTCGTCCATTTCTTTCAGCGAATGCATAATCCTGCGCTGAACGGGTTTTAACCCATCATTGATATGGGGTACTGCTCTATCTAAAATTACATAAGAGGCATAATCGAGGAACCAGTTTTCGTAAAGGCCATTAATAGGTATTACGGTATGTTTTGTTTCTTCGTTTACGTTATTATCTAACTCGTCGCTCATTAAAAAAGGTTTTGGGAACTGTAAATATAAGGCATCCTTTGATAATTCGGGAACACAATTTTCCCACAACCCGGAAACGGCTGTTTAAAAATTTAACGGACGCAGCTACCCTATCAAACGATCTTCCACAAATACAAAAGGGAGCAAACTCTTTATGCCCTTTACTTTTAGTATTTTTCCGCCCAGGCAGTAGAACAATACTTCAATTTCGTTTTGCTGTTTACGTTCAAATTCAGACATTACCTGTAAACAGGCGCCGCAGCAGGTTACCGGATATTCAATTTTAAAATTAGTCGTTGTAGCGGTAATTACCATGCTTTCTATAACGGCATCCGGATGATTGGCACCGACGGTAAAAAGCGCAACCCGTTCAGCACAAAGCCCGGAAGGATAAGCGAGGTTTTCCTGGTTACTGCCGGTGACTACTGTACCATCGCTTAAACGCACAGCTGTAGCTACCTTGAAATTTGAATATGGGGAATAAGAAGTACTTAGCGCGGCCTCTGCTTTATGGCAGAGGGCCTGGTCTGTATCGTTGAGTTCATGAAGGTTATCATAGGCTTCATAATCGATAGAGAAATTTAATTTATTCATAGATAGACATAACGTTTTAGGTGGCTGTCCGTTAAAAAACTACAGCGGATAACAAATGTAAGGATTTTAACCTGCGTTTTTAAACAAAAATGAGTACTAAACGGGTCAAAAGCATATGATGGAGGGGCTTGTCTGGTCAACGTTAACAGCTGAATCTGACAGTTTCAGTTATTAAATTACCATTAAAAAAACCTAAACAATATATCTGTAAAAGTGTTATATACCTAATTTAAAAACCATATGGCATGGTTTTAGTGATCGTCACCGTAGTGTAAACTCCTCAAATCCCAAACCGTTGAATAAATACGTACGCAAAAGTTTAAAGATTGTTTTATGGGTAGTTGCCAGCGTGATTATGCTGGTAGTACTTATCGCTATTTCTTTGAATATCCCCGCTGTTCAGAATTTCGTCAAAAACAAAGCTATTAACTATCTGAAAAACAAAACTCATACTGAGGTGAGCCTGGAAAGTATTAAAATAGCGCTCCCTAAAGATGTTGTCCTTAATAAATTCTATATGGAGGACAAAAAAGGGGATACCTTATTATATGCCCAAAAACTGTCAGTTGATATCAGCTTGTTAAAACTATTGAGCAACAAGGTAGAAATCAACAATATAGAACTGGAAAAAATGAGGGCTAATGTGACCCGTATCGCTCCGGACACTGCATTTAATTTTTCCTTCCTGCTGGATGCTTTTATGTCTGAACAGAAAAAGCCGGATGCGGAGGTAGAAAAAGACACAACTTCAACGATGAAGTTTTCAATCAGTAAAGTAAGTTTTAAAGATATCGGAATTGTTTACCGGGATGATGTAGCCGGAAATGATGTGAAGGTGCATTTAGGTGAGTTTGTTACGAATGTGAAAGACTTCGATATGGAGAAACAGCATTACGTCATCAAGAACCTGTCCTTAAAAAACACCACTCTTAAATATTTACAGCAAAAACCGCTCGAGCAGTTAGCTGCCCATCTGGAAAAAAGTGTTGATTCCGCAAAAACCGCAACGGGAAAACTACCAACGGTAGAAGTCCAGGATGTAGCTTTTAATAATGTGAAGATTGACTTCAATGATATGATTTCGGATATGCGTGCGAACCTGGACATTAATGAGCTGACATTAACCAAATTATTCGCTGACCTCACAAAGAGTGATTTTAAACTCGATGACGCAACGCTGAATAAATCAAATATTCTATTTGCTTTTAAACCACTTATAGCTGCGGTTCCGGCCAAAGGCGCTGATACGGCTACCGCAAAACCGTCTGCAATGGCGGTACTGGTCAACTCGCTGAATCTGGCTGAAAATAACATACAGTTTGATAACCTTTCGGTAAAACCCACTCCGAAAGGAATGGATTTTAACCATCTAAAAATTAACGGATTAGGATTAACAGCAGAAAACCTGTCTTATAGCAACGCAGGTATAAAAGTAAATGTGAAGAGCGGTGTGATGAAAGAAAAAAGCGGCTTTCAGATGGACAAGCTGCAAGGTGATGTGATATACAATGACAAAACTGTAAAACTGAGCAATTTCATTTTTAAAACACCTCATACAAATATTGAGAACAATACAGAGCTGAATTATACGAGTCTGGAAGACCTGACCAAACACCCTGAAAGGGTGAAAATGGCCTTACAATTTAAAAATTCGACACTCGGACTTAAAGATGCTACTTATTTCAGTGATGCTGTTCCTGCGAATTACAGGAATGAAAAAATTAAGATCGCAGCGCGTGTAAACGGGTACATGAACAATCTTAACATTCCGCAATTACAGATCAGCGGCCTGAAAAGTACAAATATCGATGTAACCGGCACGGTGAAAGGTTTACCTGATGTCAATAAGACTTTTCTGGATTTAAATATCAGGCGGTTCAACATGACCAAAGGCGATCTGCTGGTGGTTATTCCTCCAAAAAGCTTACCTGCCAATATTGAACTGCCTAACAGGATTGCGGCAAATGGTAAGTTCAAAGGATCCATGACTAATTTCAATACTGGCTTCAATATCAATACTGATATGGGTGGCGCTAAATTAGTGGCTGCCATGAGTGGTCCTAAAGGAAAAGAACGTTATACGGCCAATATCAACCTGAATAATTTCAATGTAGGTCGTCTGTTAAAAATGCAGAAAACCCTGGGCAGGATTACCGTCAGGGCCAATGTAAATGGTACCGGAACCGATGCGAAAACTGCCAATGCCAAAGTAAATGCACAGCTGGTTAGTGCCGCTTATAATAAATATACCTATAGGAATTTGCTGCTGAGCGGTACATATGCGGCGCAAAAGCTGAACCTGAAAAGTAATATGGCGGATAGCAACCTGAATTTTAACCTGACAGCGTTTGTGAATATGGCGGGTAAATACCCTGCGGTAAAAGCAAACGTAAACCTCAAACAGGTAGATCTGCAAAAGCTTAATTTCAGCACTACGCCTTTCCAGCTGGCGGGCCTGATCGATGCAGATATCAAAACCGCAGATCCTGATTACCTGAACGGGGATGTCAGCATCCGGGGTTTACAAGTGGTGAAAGATGGTGAAAAAATTAATGTGGATACGATTGATGTACATTCAGAGGCTAGTGCCGACCGGAACTTGCTGACGTTGAAATCGGAGATCGTGAGTGCAAGGGTAGATGGAAAATATCAGCTGACCAACCTCGGAAGTGCGATAATCAATCAGATCAATAAATACTATGCATTCGGACAGATAACCAAAATACCTGAGCAACGCTTCAGGTTCAGTATGAACATTTACAACAGTAAATTGCTGAAACAATTTGTGCCTGCGCTGACCACCTTCTCTTCGGCAAGGATCAGTGGTTTGCTGGATACCCAGAAAGATAGCTTAATTATGAATGCCTGGGTGCCGCAAGTGGTTTACGGAGACTATAAAGTAGACAGCACTAAATTGACGGTGGACAACGCAAATCAACAGATCAATTATAAGTTACTGGTAGGCCATGTTCAAAGTCCTTCCCTGGCGTTGTACAATACAGAGCTCAGCGGTACTGCCGATAATAATGTATTGGGGGTAAACATCTTCCTGCGTGACAGCAAGCTGAAAGACAAATATATGCTGGGTGGTACGTTCAAGTCCATGGATAAAAACTTCCGTTTCAGCTTCGATCCAGACAAGCTGTTACTGGATTATGAAAAATGGGCGGTTTCTCCGGAAAACTTTATACAGTTTGGCGCCTCCGGAATCCTTGCCAATCAGTTTAACCTGAGCAAAGACAACCAGTTGTTAAGTATCAATAGTTTGAATTCAACACCGAATTCACCGCTGAAAGTTGAGTTTAAAGATTTCAGGATAGAGACGCTGACGAAGTTTGCTGCACAGGACAGTGCACTGGTAGGTGGTGTGATCAACGGAACTGTTGATGTAAAAGAGCTGATGGCAAGCCCTAAGTTCGAAGCCAATATGACGATCGACAGGCTTCGTTATCAGAAAGACGAGCTGGGCACATTACGTGTTGCGGTAAATAACAATACGACCAATGCTTTTGAAACCAACATAGCTTTAACAGGCGTGCATGAATTGCGCGTAAACGGTTTCTATTATACGAATACAGAAAATGCGCTGGACATGACTTTAAATATTGATAAGATCGATTTAAAATCATTGGAAAGTGTTTCGATGGGGCAGATCCGTCAGGGATCTGGTACTGTAACCGGTCAGTTGAGTATCAAAGGAGCGATTGCTACGCCAAAGGTGCTTGGTGATATCAAATTTAATCAGGTTGCTTTCCGTGCGAATTATGTTGGTTCGTACTTCAGAATGCCAAATGAAACGATCAGTTTTACCAATGAAGGGATCAATTTTAATAACTTTACTATTATCGATTCCCTGAACAGACAGGCAAATATCAATGGAGGTATTCTTACGACAGATTACAAGAACTTTAAGTTCAACATGGATATCAAAACAAACAACTTCAGAGCCTTAAATTCAACGGCAGAAGACAATGAGATGATTTATGGAACTGTATTTCTTACCAGTAATATCAAAGTAAGAGGTGACATGAACCAGCCGGATGTGAACATGACTGTAAAAGTGGAAAAGGGAACCAAGTTTTTCTTTGCCACGCCTACTGCAGATCCGTCGGTAATTGATCAGGAAGGTATCGTACAATATATTGATGCGGATGTTGCGCCTTATAACGGACAAAAAGTCCTGAAAGCGGATAGTATAGATAAAGCACCGATAAAGGGCGTTAATTTGACTGCGGCCATTGAAGTAGATCCGGAGGCGGAACTGAATGTGGTCATCGATCCGGCCAACGGAGATGCACTGAAGGTTAGAGGAAATGCAGATTTAACTGCTACGATGGATCCGAGCGGAAAAATCAGCATGACAGGCCGTTATGAAATTAACGATGGTGTGTTTGGAATTTCGGTAAGCGCACTGGGAAGAAAAGAATTTAAGCTGGTTAAAGGAAGCACGATCGTGTGGACAGGCGACCCAATGTCCGCCAATGTAAACCTGTCTGCGATGTACGAAGTTAATGCGGCACCGATAGATTTGCTTAACAGAGAAGACCTGCCTTCATTGAAAACCAAAGTTCCTGTACAGGTGTACCTGGTGATGAAAGGTGAATTAATGAAACCTATCATTTCGTTCAGACTCGACTTACCGGAGAATGAACGTGGAGCTGGTGACGGCCTGGTGTATCCAAAAATATTACAGGTAAACAGAGATGAGAACGAGCTGAACAAACAGGTATTCTCCCTGCTTGCGCTGAACAGGTTTATGGCGAGTAATCCGTTCCAGAGTCTTGCAGGCGGCGGCGGCGGGGTGTCTACCCTTGCGCGCTCAAGTGTAAGTAAACTGTTAACCGAACAACTGAACAACCTGGCGTCTGACCTGATCCAGGGTGTGGATATCAACTTCGGTGTAAATAGTTCTGAAGATTATTCTACCGGGTCACTGCAGCAAAAAACTGACCTGGAGGTAGGCTTGTCCAAAAAACTGCTGAACGACAGGCTTACAGTTACCGTAGGTAGTTCATTCGGGTTGGAAGGGCCTCAGCCCCAGGGTCAGAGTTCAAGCAATATCGCAGGTAATGTCAACGTAGAATATGCGATGTCCGCGGATGGCAGGTACCGTTTAAGAGCTTACCGCCGTAACCAGAATGAAGGTGTGGTAGAAGGCCAGATTATTGAGACTGGATTGGGATTTGCCCTCGTGGTAGATTACAATAAATTCAGAGAGATATTCCAGAAAAGAAGAAATAGAAACAAATCAAAAACAGAACAGAAGCCCAAAAATGAAAAAATTAACTAAACTCAGCTTATTTATCTTAGTATGTCTTGTTTGGGCTGCCTGCAGCAATACTAAGTATTTAAAACCTGGACAGAACTTATATACAGGAGCTGAGGTTATAATTAATCCAGACTCAGCCGGAAGGATTGATAATGAAAAAGATGTAAAAACAACTTTAGAGAGCAAAACCAGACCAAGACCTAATAAATCTATTTTGGGTTTAAAGCCTAAGCTGTATATTTATAACCTGGCTGGTGAACCTAAAAAGCCGAAAGGTATCAAACACTGGTTACGTACCAAGGTGGGTGAACCACCTGTATTGCTTGACCAGGTAAAATTACAATACAACAATGATGTGCTTACAAGTTTCCTGATTTCACAGGGCTACCTGCAGTCGGTTGTAACGGGTGATACGGTGATTAAAAACCGTAAAGCCAAAGCGATCTATACCGCAAATACGGGCGACCGCTATAAAATCAACAGTGTTACATTCCCTAAAGACACAGGTAATTTATCAGGCATTGTAAATGAAAATAAAGGAAACAGCCTGATTAGGGTTGGTGATTTTTATGATCTTGATGTTTTCAAAAATGAACGTATCCGTATAGACAATGATCTGAAAGAGCGCGGGTATTTCTACTTTGTCCCAGACCATATTATTCTGCAGGTGGACAGTACCATTGGTAAAAATATGGTAGATGTTATTGTTAAAGTGAAAGACGTTGCACCAGATGCGGCGGTAAAACCTTACACGATAAAAAACATCAATATCTACCCTAACTATTCCCTGCGCAGAGACAGTGCATTGAGA
>Ga0247813_10001106_pt1 | contig 21445 bp, 21 predicted proteins | sample UWRJL169409C1_FD_180719 | JGI IMG/M metagenome (GOLD analysis project Ga0247813, IMG submission 180719) | Plant litter microbial communities from Arlington Agricultural Research Station in Wisconsin, United States - UWRJ-L169-409C-1 | ecosystem: Environmental > Terrestrial > Plant litter >...
AGCGGGGCTTCGAGCGGTCTGGTCTTCGCGACCATTCGTCCCACGTCTGTTCAGATTCTTGTGCTATCGCTCCGACGGTGGATCGGGACGGGGAGAAGGGCTGGTCAGGGGTCGACGTGGCCGGCCGTGACGCACGACGCGCCGAGGACGCTCGTCGGCTGTCAGGGCTCCCACGTAGACTCGCCCCCATGAGCGAGCAGCCGTCGACGAGCACAGGTCCTGAGCGGATCCAGCCGGTCCAGATGTCCCAGGACCCCTTCAACGCGCCCACGGCCCCCGGTGGGCCTGGAGGCGGGACGTCGACGAGCGTCCTCGAGCACACCGAGACGCGCGAGGAGGTCGAGCCCGGCGACCACGAGCGCTTCGCGCACTACGTGCGCAAGGAGAAGATCCTCGACTCCGCGCTCAGCGGGAAGTCCGTGATCGCGCTCTGCGGCAAGGTGTGGATCCCCGGTCGCGACCCGAAGAAGTTCCCGGTGTGCCCCATCTGCAAAGAGATCTACGAGGGTCTGCGCGACCCGCAGGACGGCGACTCAGGCTCGGGTGACTCCGGCAAGTGAGTGCTGCGTCCTTCGAGCACACGAGCGAACCCTTCGACCTCAGCGCACTGAGCGCACCTGAGCCTGAGGCTGCCCCGGGCGGCGAGGCGCAGGACCACGACAGCGGTCATGCCCACACCAGCCTGCCGGCGGGTGCGCCGCTCCCGCTGCCGGCGACCCCGGTCCCGCAGGCAGCGTCGTCGGCTGCGGCCTCGCACCTGTCGCCGAGCTTCCCGCGCCGCGCCCCCTGGGGCACGGCGTCGAAGCTGCGTGCCTGGCAGGCCGAGGCCCTCGAGACCTACCGTGCCCGCAGCCCGCGCGACTTCCTCGCTGTCGCGACCCCGGGCGCAGGCAAGACGACCTTCGCGCTGCGCATCGCGACCGAGCTGCTCGAGCAGGGCACGGTCCGGCGCATCACGGTGGTCGCCCCGACCGAGCACCTCAAGCACCAGTGGGCCGACGCCGCCGCCCGCGTGGGTGTCCGTCTCGACCCCAACTTCAAGAACAGCCAGGGCCGTCACGGCGCGCAGTACGACGGCGTCGCGCTCACCTACGCCCAGGTGGCGGCCAACCCCGCGCTGCACATGGCGCGCACCGAGGCGGCGCGCACGCTCGTGATCCTCGACGAGGTCCACCACGGCGGCGACGCGCTCTCGTGGGGCGAGGCCATCCGGGAGGCCTTCGAGGGCGCCACCCGCCGTCTCGCCCTCACCGGGACGCCCTTCCGCTCGGACACCGCGCCCATCCCCTTCGTGGTCTACGACCGCGGCATGGACGGCATCCGGCGCTCCTCGGCCGACTACACCTACGGCTACGGCGACGCGCTGCGCGACGGCGTCGTGCGCCCGGTCATCTTCCTCACCTACTCAGGGCAGATGCGCTGGCGGACCAAGGCCGGGGACGAGGTCAGCGCCCGTCTCGGCGAGGCGATGACCAAGGACATGACGGCCCAGGCCTGGCGCAGCGCCCTCGACCCCAACGGCGAGTGGGTGCCCTCGGTCCTCGCTGCCGCCGACAAGCGGCTCAGCGAGGTCCGTCGGGCCGTCCCCGATGCCGGTGGTCTGGTCATCGCGACCGACCAGACGGACGCACGGGCGTACGCGGGGCACCTCGCGCGGATCACCGGTCAGTCTCCCGTCGTCGTGCTCTCCGACGACGACGGCGCCAGCAAGCGCATCGACGAGTTCTCCGACGGAGACGACCGCTGGATGGTCGCAGTCCGCATGGTCTCCGAAGGCGTGGACGTGCCACGCCTGGCCGTCGGTGTCTACGCGACGTCCACGTCGACCCCGCTGTTCTTCGCCCAGGCCGTCGGCCGTTTTGTGCGAGCCCGGCGCCGCGGTGAGACGGCGTCGGTGTTCTTGCCGAGCGTCGGCCCGCTGCTCGACCTCGCGAACACCCTCGAGCTCGAGCGGGACCACGCCCTCGACAGGCCCCTCACGTCTGAGGAGCAGGGCGACATGTACAACCCGGAGGACGCCCTCATGGCGGCCGCCAACCGGGAGGAGAAGGCCTCCGACGGTCTTGCGGACCAGGGGTCCTTCGAGATGCTCGAGTCTCAGGCCTCCTTCGACAGGGTGCTCTTCGACGGCGGCGAGTTCGGCACCGGGGGAGACGTCGGCTCCGACGAGGAGCTCGACTTCCTCGGGCTGCCCGGTCTGCTCGACGCCGACCAGGTGACGACGCTGCTCAAGCAGCGTCAGGCGAGCCAGCTGAGCGGCAAGGGCAAGGCGGCGCAGCAGGCCGCCGAGCGCAGCGAGCTCGAGCACCGCCGTGCCGCAGACCTGCGCAAAGAGCTCTCACAGCTGGTGTCCGCCTGGGCCCGGCGCTCGGGCCAGCCGCACGGCTCGGTCCACAACGAGCTCAGGCGTCGCAGCGGCGGCCCCGAGGTGCCGCTCGCCTCGATCGACCAGCTGACCCAGCGGGTCGAGGTCGTGCGGGGCTGGTTCGTCGGGAAGAAGTAGCCCGGCGGTCGGCCTGCTGGAGGCGTGGCAGGCTGCGGCGCGCTGCTCGCCCCGGGCGTCGAGGCGCGACGTGCGGGAGGCGCGGGCCGCCCGGGCGCGACCCCGGCGCTCCTCTCAGTCGAGCACGAGCGAGGTCGTCGGCACGGCGACCTCGCCCGTCGACAGCCTGCGGGCTCCGCGCGGCAGCTCGTCGCGCGAGGCCTCGTGCCGTGCTGCGGCGGTGACGACACCCTCGGCGCCGGTCCACCCGGGCAGGACCTCGCCTCCCGTCACGAGGTCGACGAGCAGCGGGCGCATCGTCTCGCTCGCCGGTGCCCACGCGGCCACGGCCTCGTCCCGGCCGGTGACGACCACCTCGGCGATCGCCCGTCCGTCCTCGTCGAGCTGACGCGCGGCGGTCTTGCGGCCACCCACGCTCGTCTTCGACGTCGAGGCCTTGGCGACGGGTGCGAGGGTCCCTGAGGAGTCTTCGCGGGCGACCAGCTTGTAGACCATGCCGCAGGTCGGTGCACCGGACCCGACGACCAGCTTGGTCCCCACGCCGTAGGAGTCGACGGGGACTGCGGCGAGCGAGGCGATCGCGTACTCGTCGAGGTCCGAGGTCACGGTGATCGACGTGCCCGTGGCGCCCAGCGCGTCGAGCTGCTTGCGCACCTCGACGGCCTGCACACCGAGGTCGCCCGAGTCGAGACGGACCCCGCCGAGCCCGGTACCCGCGACCTTGACGGCGAGCTCGACGCCGCGGGTCACGTCGTAGGTGTCGACGAGCAGCGTGGTCCCGGTGCCCGACGACGCGATCTGTGCCCGGAACGCCTCTTCTTCGTCGTCGTGCAGCAGGGTGAAGGCGTGCGCCGCCGTGCCGATGGTCTTCACGCCGTAGCGGCGACCCGCCTCGAGGTTCGACGTCCCGGCGAAGCCTGCGACGACGGCTGCGCGGGCTGCTGCGACGGCGGCCTCTTCGTGCGCGCGGCGTGAGCCCATCTCGAGGCACGGACGACCGACGGCCGCACTCGTCATGCGCGAGGCTGCCGACGCGACGGCCGAGTCGTAGTTGAGGATCGACAAGATGACGGTCTCGAGCAGCACAGCCTCGGCGAAGCTGCCCTCGACGACCATCACCGGGCTCGACGGGAAGAACACCTCGCCCTCGGCGTAGCCGCGCACGTCTCCGGTGAACCTGTACGTCGAGAGGAAGTCCAGGGTGCGGGCGTCGACGACAGACTCCCGCTCGAGCCACGCGAGCTCGTCCTCGTCGAAGCGGAACTTCTCGATCGCGTCGAGCACGCGTCCTGTGCCGGCCAGCACGCCGTAGCGGCGCCAGGACGGCAGGCGCCGGGTGAAGACCTCGAAGACGCAGCGACGGTCGGCGGTCCCGTCGGCGAGCGCCCCCTGCAGCATCGTGAGCTCGTATCGGTCGGTGAGCAGCGCGGTTCCCATGGCACAACCGTAGGTCACCTGGGCGGACGCGCACCTGAGCGCGACGGTCGGGACCTGCACCTAGAGTTGACCCGTGAACGTCAAGACCATCCCCGGCCAGGAAGTGCGCCAGGACACAGGTGCCTCGGTCGGTGAGCCCTGGGTCACCCTCGTCTGGAACGACCCGGTGACCACCATGAACTACGTCGTCTACGTCTTCGAGAGCTATTTCGGCTTCTCCGAGCGCAAGGCGCACCGTCTGATGATGCAGGTGCACTCGGAGGGCAAGGCCGTCGTGTCGACGGGCGGCCGGGAGAAGGTCGAGATGGACGTCCAGGCCATGCACTCCTTCGGCCTCTGGGCCACCATGCAGCGGAGCGGGGAGTAGTCGTGCGGCCTTTTGAGATCTCGGACGAGGGCACGGCGTACGTCGCCGCGCTGTCGACCCCTGAACGCCTCGTGCTGGCCCAGGTGACCGGCGACGTGGTCGAGCTCCTCGGCGGCGAGGACACCGACGTCGACCTCGACGATGCCGACGTCGACCGTGAGGACCCTGAGGACGGCGCGGAGACCGGCGCCACCCCGTTGGACCAGGGTGCCCCGGACGCTGAGAGCGACGCCGCCCCTCTCGACGTCGCCGCCCCTCTCGATGGCGCTGCGCCTCATGACGCGCCGGACGACGCGGGTGCCTCGGCTCGCACCCCGGCGACAGCCGACGACAGCCTCGGAGCCGGAGCCGGAGCCGGAGCCGGAGCCGGAGCCCAGGACGCCGACCCCGACGACCACCTCCGCCAGATCCTCGACGGCATCGACGCCGACGTCGTCGTCGCCCCGGCGGACCCTGCGGTGCGCAGGCTGCTGCCCGACGCCTCGGACGACCCTGAGGTCGCGCACGAGTTCCGCCGCCTGACCGACGACGACCTGCGTCAGCGCAAGGTCGACCGGCTGCTGCTCTTCGCGGACCTGCTGCTCGAGGCCTCACCGTCGGCTGACGAGGACGAGCAGCTGCCCCTGGTCGTCGGTCGAGAGGAGGGCGCCGAGATCGCCGGTGCGCTCGGCGACGTCCGCCAGGTGATCGGCTCGAGGCTCGGGCTGCAGACCGACGCGGACACCGACGCGCTCTACAGGTCTGTCTCGGCGACCTGGGACGAGGACGAGGACGACGTGCTCGAGACGGGGCCGGAGTCTGCGCGAGGCCACGCGGGTGAGGCGCTCAGCGGCCCTGAGCTGTTCCTCGGGTCGGTGTTCTTGCTGACCGGCTACCTGCAGGAGTCGTTGACCGACTGCCTGCTCGAGCACCACCGCCGGGCAGGCCGGGCGTCCTGACGGACTATCCTCGAGGGGTGAACAACGCCCCGATCGGGATCTTCGACTCCGGTGTGGGGGGCTTGACGGTCGCCCGCTCCATCCTGGACCAGCTGCCCCACGAGTCCATCCACTACATCGGCGACACCCGGAACTCGCCCTACGGGCCCAAGCCTCTCGCGACGGTCCGGGCGCTCGCCCTCGACGTGATGGACAGCCTCGTCGACGAGGGTGTGAAGATGCTGGTCATCGCGTGCAACTCTGCCTCGGCCGCGGTGCTGCGGGACGCGCGCGAGCGCTACACGGTGCGGCACGGCATCCCGGTGGTCGAGGTAATCCTGCCCGCGGCGCGACGCGCGGTCGCAGCGACCCGCACGGGTCGGGTCGGGGTCATCGGGACGCGCGCGACGATCGAGTCGCGGGCCTACGAAGACGCGCTCGCCGTCGCGACAGGGATCACGGTCACCCCGCAGGCCTGCCCCGACTTCGTCTCCCTCGTCGAGTCCGGGGTGACCTCGGGCCCGGCGGTCCTCGAGGTGTCGCACCGATACCTCGACCCGGTCCGCGAGGCCGGGGTCGACACCCTGATCCTGGGGTGCACGCACTACCCGCTGCTCACCGGCGCGATCTCCTACGTCATGGGCGACGACGTGACGTTGGTCTCAAGTGCCGAGGAGACGGCCAAGGACGTCTACCGCACGCTGGTCGCCCACGACCTCGCCAGGGACGAGAACGCGGGGCCCCCGACCCACAGGTTCCAGTCGACGGGGGACACCACGTCGTTCTCGGTCCTCGCCCGACGATTCCTCGGTCCTGAGGTAGTCGTGGTGGAATCGGTCGCATGAAGCTGACGATCCTCGGGATGGCAGGTTCCTTCCCGTCGCCGGAGTCCCCGGCGTCCTCGTACCTGGTGCAGACCACGGACGCGGACGGCCGCACGTGGTCCTTGCTCATGGACCTCGGCAGCGGTGCCCTCGGTGCCCTCCAGCGTGAGGTCAACCCCTTCGAGGTGGACGCCGTCGCGATCTCGCACCTCCACCCCGACCACTTCGCAGACCTCTGCGGCTTCTACGTGTACCTCAAGTACCACCCGGTGTGTGGTTCGGAGCGGGGGACCGGGCGTCCTGCGACCCCCGTCTACGCGCCGGCCGTGGCTGAGCAGCGGCTCGCCGAGGCCTACGGTCTCGAGGCGCACGAGTCCATGAGCGGTCAGCTCGACTTCCACGCGTGGGAGCCGGGCACCACGACGACAGTCGGCCCCTTCGAGATCGAGCCCGTCGCGGTCGACCACCCGATCCCGGCCTACGGCGTCCGGGTGACCGGACCGAGCTCGACGCGCCCCGGGGAGCGTGCGACCCTCGCCTACACGGGAGACACCGACTCGTGCGACGGTCTGGTCGAGCTGGCGCGGTCGGTCGACCTGCTGCTCGCCGAGGCGGCCTTCGTCGAGGGGCGCGACAGCGTCCGCGGCGTCCACCTCACCGGCCTCCGGGCCGGTGAGGCCGCCACGCAGGCCGGCGCTGCGCGTCTCCTGCTCACCCACATCCCCTCGTGGAACGACCCCGAGGTCACGGTCGCCGAGGCGAGGTCCAGCTTCAGCGGACCCGTCGAGGTCGTCGCACCCGGGGCGAGCTACCTGGTCTGAGCGCCTGAGCGCCTGGGCGCTCGGGCGTCTTGCGGCCAGCGCCGGAGCTCCACGTCCCCGCGCACAGCCCGCTCGACCGCCGGACCGCCCGACCTCGTCGGCCGAGCAGGAGCCCCGTCGACCTGCACACCAACCCGCAGCCCGTCCCGCCTCACCCTCGTCCCCAGGGAGCACCGCCGTGACCGACCCACGTCTCGTCCTCGCCACGCACAACGACCACAAGGTCGGTGAGCTGCGCGCGATCCTGCTCGCCGCCGGGACCGTGCCCGGTCTGCTGCCCGACGAGGTCGTCGGGGCGGCCCGCTTCACGGACGTCCAGCCTGTCGAAGACGGTGTGACCTTCGAGGCCAACGCGCTCATCAAGGCCCGTGCCCTCGCCGCCGAGTCGGGGCTGCCCGCCGTCGCCGACGACTCGGGCCTCGCTGTCGACGTCCTCGGCGGTGCCCCCGGCATCTTCTCGGCCCGCTGGGCCGGCCGTCATGGTGACGACCGTGCCAACCTCGACCTGCTGCTCGCCCAGCTGGGAGACATCGCTCCCGAGCACAGGCGCGCACGGTTCGTCTGCGCGGCAGCGCTCGTGACGCCCGAGGGTGTCGAGCACGTGGTCCGCGGCGAGCTGGTCGGGACGCTGCTCACGGTCCCGCGTGGTGACGGTGGTTTTGGCTACGACCCGATCCTGCAGCCCGAGGGCTACGACAGGTCCTGCGCCGAGCTCAGCCCCGAGGAGAAGAACGCCATCAGCCACCGCGGCCAGGCGTTCAGGGCCTTGGCGCAGACGATCGCCGACGTGCTGCGCGGCTGACGAGCGCCACCACGCCGCGCCACCCGAGCAGGGTGACAGCCAGGAATCCGAGAGCGACGAGCGGGAAGGCTCCCGAGACGCCCTGACCTGTCGCGAGGCGCAGCAGCATGCCGCCAGCCCAAGCGGCACCTGCGACGACCAGGCCTGCCGGTGCGAGGTCCGAGACACCCGCGAGCCGGGCGCTCGCCGAGCCCCGCGCTGTGCCTCGTCCGGACAGCGCCGGCACGAGCGCGACGAGCGCCCAGCCGAGCGCCGCCCCGGCGAGGAAGGGCCAGGCCGTCGTGAGCAGGCCGACAAGACCGCCCTGCTCGTCGTGCGACGAACGTCCCCCGGCGGCGAAGACCACGACGCACAGCACGTCGGCCGCCGCAGCGACCGTGAGGGGCACGCGAGCCCCTCGCGTGGGACGGGTCACGGGGCCGTTCTCGGAATTCAGCACAGAGGAACGGTACCCGCGACGTATCGTGGCCGGGTGCATCTCGTCTCCGACAACCTCTCGTTCGGCTATCCCGGCAGACCTGTCCTCTCTGACGTCTCCCTGCGGGTGAGCGCGCGGCAGCGACTCGCGGTGGTGGGTGAGAACGGCTCGGGCAAGACGACCCTGCTCAGGCTGCTCGCGGGCGAGATCGACCCGAGCGGCGGTGAGGTCCGGCGCGTCGGGACCGTCGCTGTCGTGGCGCAGGAGCTCGTCGTCCTCCCGGGGCAGACCGTCGGTGACCTCGTGGACGAGGCGCTCGCCGACGTCCGTCGCACGGCCGACGAGCTCGACCGAGCGAGCGCCGAGTTCGACCACGAGGGCGCCCAGCTCGGCGAGCTCGCCGAGATCATGGCCCGCGTCGAGCACCTGGCGGCGTGGGACGCCGAACGTCGAGCCGACGTCGCGCTCACCCGTCTGGGTGCCTGCCGCGACCTGACCAGACCTCTCGAGACCCTGTCGGTCGGCGAGCGCTTCAGGGTTCGGCTGGCCTGCCGGCTCGCGGGACGTGCCGACCTGCTGCTGCTCGACGAGCCGACCAACCACCTCGACCGGGAGGGCATCGCCTTCCTCACCCGCGAGCTCGTCGAGTGGGGTGGCGGGGTCGTCATCGTGACCCACGACAGGCAGCTGCTCGACGACGTCGCGACAGCGATCCTCGACCTCGACCCGTCGATCGACGGTCGCCCGGTCCTCTACGGCCAGCCCGGGTACCTGTCGTACAGGTTCGCCAAGAACCAGGCGCTGCACAGGTGGCGCCAGCGCTACAGGGCCGAGCGCAAGCGCGCCGCTCAGCTCGCCGAGCGCCTGGACCAGTCCTACGAGGGTCTCTCCGACGAGTGGCGCCCGCCCAAGGGCTCGAACAAGCACCGGCGGGGCACCCGGGCACGGATCCACGTCAAGGCCGCCGACAGGCTGGTCGAGAAGCTCGAGGCCGAGGCCGTCGAGATCCCGCCGCCCCCGCCGACCCTGCACTTCCCCGACCTGCCCTCGATGGAGCCCACCTGGGGTGCGGGCGACCCCGTCGTCGAGGTGCGCAACCCACGGGTCGACGGCGGCGACGGCAGGCCGCCGCGTCTCGACCTGCCTGGGCAGCGGGTCGTCGTCCCCGCCGCCGGGCGCCTGCTGGTGACGGGGGCGAACGGTGCCGGCAAGTCCACGCTGCTCGGAGCGCTCGCCGGGACGGTCCCGCTCGACCGCGGCTACCGCACGGCACTGTCGAGGGCACGCCTCGGGGTCGTCTCGCAGGAGGGTGTTCACCGCACCGGCTCACCGACCGAGGACGGTCACGTGCCGACGGGCTTCGACGAGTACGCGGCCCTCGCCCTCGACCTCCTCGCGACGGGCGCGCTCGACCCCAGCTATGTCGTCCCTGTCGCGATGCTCGGCGTGCTGTCGGAGGAGGACCTGGACCGGCCCGTCTCCGAGCTGTCCGTCGGCCAGCGCCGCCGCTTCGACCTGGCGTGCGCGCTGCTCGCCGCACCGCACGTGCTGCTCCTCGACGAGCCGACCAACCACCTGTCGATCGACCTCGTCGACGACCTCACCCAGGCGCTGCGCAGCACCTCGGCGGCCGTGGTCGTCGCGACCCACGACCGCCGCATGCAGGACGACCTGCACGACTGGCCCCGCCTCGACCTCTGACGGTGCCTGTCGCGCTGTCGCTGGCGTCGCGTCCCGCAGGGGACCGCGCCGAGCAGGGTCTGCGGGGTGAGTCCTAGGAGAGGCGCCCGACGTGCGCCATGGCCTGCTTGAGCAGGACGCCCTGGCCGCCGTACATCTCGGCCTGGACCTCTTCGCTGCACGCCTGCTCCGGGGTGAGCCAGGCGAGGTCGAGGGCGTGCTGCTGAGGCTGGCAGTCGCCGTTGACCGGGACGACGTAGGCCATCGACACGGCGTGCTGACGTGCGTCGTAGTACGCGGTCACGCCGGGGGTCGGGAAGTACTCGGCGACGGTGAAGGGCTGCGGCGACGGAGGGATCTGCGGGAGGGCGACCGGGCCGAGGTCTTTCTCGATGTGCCGCAGCAGGGCGTCGCGGAGCCGCTCGTGGTAGAGCACGCGGCCCGAGACGAGCGCGCGGGTCATCGCACCGGTGCGGGACACGCGGAGCAGCAGCCCCACGGCGACCACGTCGCCGGAGTCGTCGACCCGCACGGGGACGGCGTCGACGTAGACCAGGGGCAGGTGCGCGCGGGCGCCCGTCAGGTCCTGCTCGCTCAGCCATCCGGCCGGCGTCGAGTCCTCGGGTTCGAACGGGTCGTGGGGGAAGTCCGCGGTGTCAGTCACCCAGCAGTTGTACCCCGCGACCTCGGCCCAGAGCCAGCGGGCGCACGGCTCCGAGTCCACGATCGTCTGAGGGCGAACAGCGGTCCCAGGTGCTCGGTGGTGGGCTCTCGACGCGCGCGGGGAATAGATCGCCCCCCACTATTGTCCTAAGAGGCATACCGACCGGTGGAAGGAACCCCATGGCAACCCAGGAACTCACGCAGGAATCGTTCGAGCAGACCATCAAGGACAACGACATCGTCCTGGTGGACTTCTGGGCATCCTGGTGCGGCCCGTGCCGCCAGTTCGCCCCAGTCTTCGAGGCCTCCTCCGAGACCAACACGGACATCGTGCACGGCAAGATCGACACCGAGGCTCAGCAGAGCCTCGCGGCCGCTGCGAACATCACGTCGATCCCGACGCTGATGGCCTTCCGTGAGGGCGTCCTCGTCTTCTCGCAGCCCGGAGCGCTCCCCGCGCCGGCTCTCGCGCAGGTCGTCGACGCCGTGAAGGCGCTCGACATGGACGAGGTCCGCTCGCAGATCGCCGCGCAGGGCGCAGGCGGCGGCACCGCAGTCTGAGCACACGGGTCTGACGACCTCAGCACGACCCGACCCACCGCTGTGCGCGGTGAGCCGGCAGACCACGACCGGTCCAGGAGATCCTGGGCCGGTCGTCGTGCGTCTGGACGAGGTCGCACCGGCCCGCGCCGCTGGCCTCAGGGGGCTGCCGAGGTGCGCGAGGCCAGGGAAGCCAGCGAGGCCAGCGAGGCCAGGGAGGCCAGCGGGGTGAAGCCGTGGGCTCAGCCTCGGCGGACCGCGGTGATGTCGACGATCTCCCGGCCCTTCTCGGTGCCCTTGCGCTCGAAGCTCGTCACCGGACGCCCTGCGAAGCGGGGAGCGTCGAGGTCGACGTCGAAGTGCTCGGACGCTCCCAGCACCTCACGCATCTGCCGGGCGTAGTCCGCCCAGTCTGTCGCGAGGCGCCAGACGCCACCCGGGCGCAGCGCGCGAGCCACGAGGTCGGCGAAGCCTGGGGTGACCAGACGGCGCTTGGTGTGCTTGGCCTTGTGCCAGGGGTCGGGGAAGAACAGCCAGAGCTCGTCGACGCTCCCCGGGGCGATCGTCGACCCGAGCAGCACGGCCGCGTCGACCTGCATGAGGCGGACGTTCGTCGAACCCGTGGTCCGCAGTCGCTGGAGGGTCTGCGCGACGCCGGGCCTGTACACCTCGACCGCGAGAAAGCTGGTCTCGGGGGACTCGACGGCGGCGTGCGCGACAGCCTCGCCCTGCCCAGACCCGACCTCGACGACGAGCCGGCCCGTGCGCCCGAAGACGGCCTCGGGGTCGAGCACGAATCCGGGGTCGACAGACGTCCGTCCGACGGCGCGGGGCGGCTCGACCACGAAGCGCGGTGCGAGCTCGTCCCAGGTCCGCTGCTGGCGGTCTTTGAGGCGACCGCTGCGCTGGACGAAGGACACCGTGCGAGCCCTGTACCGGCCGCTCGGCATCTGGTGCTCGGGGTCGACCTCGGTCTCGCCGTCGTGCTCGGAGGATGCAGCAGCGGACCGGGGAGCCTCTTCAGTCGTGGAGGTCCCGGCGACGTCAGGGACGTCCGCCCCGGGGCTCAGAGCCGCGTCGTCGTGCGCAGCGGCTGCGTCGTCTGCCAGAGGTCGGGGGGAGGTCATGCGAAAAGTCTGCCAGTGCGCGAGAGGGGACTCGAACCCCTACGTCCGAAGACACCAGGACCTAAACCTGGCGCGGCTGCCAATTACGCCACTCGCGCTCGCCGTGCAGTCTACGCGGCTGCTGGTCGGTGACCGTGCCGCAGACCGTCGTGCTCGGCCGACGGCGTGGCTGGTCGGCAGACCAGCCACGCCGGACGGAGGTCAGGCCGCGTCGATGCCGAGGTCGCGGCGCAGCTTGGCGACGTGGCCGGTCGCGCGCACGTTGTACTGCGCCAGCTCGATGCGCCCCTCGGTGTCGATGACGAAGGTCGACCGGATGATGCCGGTGACGACCTTGCCGTAGAGCTTCTTCTCGCCGTAGGCGCCGAAGGCCGTCGCGACAGACTTGTCCTCGTCGGAGGCCAGCGGGAAGGTCAGGTGCTCCGACGTCACGAAGCTCTCCAGCTTGGCGACAGGGTCGGGGGAGATCCCGACGACTGTGAACCCGGCACCCTGGAGCGAGGCGAGAGAGTCGCGGAAGTCGCAGGCCTGGGTGGTGCATCCCGGGGTGCTCGCAGCGGGGTAGAAGTAGACGATCGCCCGCTTGCCGGCGAGGTCGGCCGACGAGATCGTGCCGCCGCCCGCGACGGGCAGCGAGAACTCGGGGGCGAGGTCCGTGGGGGAGAGGCGGGTCGTCATGGGGCTCCTCGTGTCTGTGGGAGACGGTGCTGTGATGAAGGCTGGTGAGAGCTGGTGAGCAGGAGGTGCTGGGCGGCTCGTGCACCCAGGTCGCTGCTCGCACTGCCCGTGCGAGAGCGCACCGTGCCGCGCCGCCCGCGGCTCAGACTACGCGTCGCGACCGACCTCGACCGTGAGGCGAGGAGGTGTGCTGCGCGGCACGTCGGGTGCACGCGAGTCGTCCAGGCGAGATCCAGGAAGGGCGTGGATGATGGAGGGGGTCGCACCTGTGCGGCCCCCTCACCACATGGGCACATCTCTCCATTGTGGTCCGGCTCACTCCTGGTGTTGAGTGGGCTGATGGGGAACTCCACGTGGGGAAGGTGGCTGTGATGCTGACGAGCCGTTCTCGATCGACCGAGGTGGACTCCGGCCAGGGTGCAGCGCTCCCGCGTCGTGTCCCGGGTGCCAGCCAGCGCGAGACCGAGGCCGTCGCGCCTGTCGTCGCCTCGGCGGTCTCTCCCGACCTGCGCGAGCGCCCCGCGGCGGACCTCGACGTCGACGACCCTGCGTCGCCCGAGCTCGACCTCTCGGGGCTCCCCGGCCTCCCGGACGTCAGCAGCCTCCTCGCGCGTCTCGTCGACGAGCGGATCCCCATGGCCCTGCTCATCGACCTCGTGAACCCGGCCGCCCCGGTGGTCGACGACGAGGTGGACAGAGCACCTTCTGACGTGGGGTAGAGTTATCACCGAAGTCGAGCGGTGAACATCAACCAAGGGCTCTGGTCCTTGGTTTTTCACTGCGCAGACATCAAGCAGATCCGATTGGCGCTCCGGCGTCAGAGGCTGCTAAAGTTTTCACCGCGCGCCATTAGCTCAATTGGCAGAGCAGCTGACTCTTAATCAGCGGGTTCCTGGTTCGAGTCCAGGATGGCGCACCACAGAAGGCCCGGGATCATCACGATCCCGGGCCTTCGTCGTTCTCGGAGGTCGCCCCGAGGAGGAGTGACGTGTCGTCGCCGGAGACGAGAGGCCCGACCTCAGGTCCGGGCTCTCGCTGTGAGTCGCGACTCTTCTGCACGCGCCCCTGCGCCCTCGTGCGCCGCGCTCGCTATCCTGGGCTGGTGCCGACAACCCGTGTAGCTCTCGCGACCTGTTCCGTCCTCCCTGACCTGGACCCTGACGACACCCCGCTGCTGGGTGCGCTCGCGGAGCGCGGCATCGACGCCGTCGCCGCGGTCTGGGACGACCCCGAGGTCGACTGGGACTCCTTCGACCTCGTCGTGGTCCGTTCCACCTGGGACTACTCCCAGCGCCAGGACGAGTTCATCGAGTGGGCTCGCAAGGTCCCGCGCCTGGCCAACGACGCCGAGGTGCTCGCCTGGAACACCGACAAGTACTACCTCAAGACCATGGGCGAGATGGGCATCCCGATCGTCCGCACGCTGTGGCTCGACCCCGACCGTCACCTCACCTCCCAGGCGATCCACACCCGCCTGCCCGCGCACGGTGACTACGTCATCAAGCCGACCGTCAGCGCTGGAGCCCGCGACACCGCGCGCTACCAGGAGAACACCGCCGAGGCACGCGGCCAGGCGATCCTGCACGCCCGCGAGCTGCTCCGCTCGGGTCGTCACGTCATGGTCCAGCCGTACCAGAACCAGGTCGACGTCGCGGGGGAGACCGGTCTGATCTTCGTGGGCGGGGAGTTCTCGCACGCCGTCCGCAAGAACGCGATGCTCTCGCGGGGTCACCGCCCGACCCAGGGGCTGTACCAGGAAGAGATCATGCGTGCGACGGAGGCCACCGAGCCTCAGCTCGCGCTCGCCCTCCGTGCCCTCGAGGCCGCCCGTGAGGTGCTCGGGGACGCTGCGGCAGACATGCTCTACGCCCGCATCGACATGCTGCCCGGAGACGACGGCGAGCCTGTCCTGCTCGAGCTCGAGTTCACCGAGCCGTCGCTGTTCCTCGCGAAGTCGCCCGGAGCCCTCGAGCGCTTCGCCGACGCGATCGCGGCGCGCGCGACGAGGTCCTGACGCAGGAGCCTCCTCCGCGGACGCAGGACGCGCCGGCAGCCCTCTCCAGGGGTGCCGGCGCGTTCGTCGTCTCCGGGGAGCGTAGGGCGCTCTCCTGGAGACGACGAAGGCCCCCCGCTTCCGCGAGGGGCCTTCTGCATGGGGTGAGTAACGGGACTTGAACCCGCGACCCCCTGGACCACAACCAGGTGCTCTGCCAGCTGAGCTATACCCACCATGCGACTGCATCCGGTCCGTCTCCGGGCCGAACGAGATCACGTGGTCCGGCGTACCGAACCGTTGAGAATCTTACCTGGTGTTTCAGGTGCTCGGCGACACGGTGTCGGCCCGGACGACGAGCAGGGCTGCTGCACCCCCCGACAGGGCATCCGGAACCGCGAGATCTCGCGGTTCTGCCTGGAGGCATGTGACGCAGGTCAAACTCCCGCCAGCCCCGTCGGGACCTTTCAGGGCCTCTCGGTGCAAGTCAGCGGCAGGTCAGCGGCAGGTCTGCGGCATCCGGGCGACGGGCCACCCGCAGATCAGCGGCCTCCGGCGGTGCCGAAGGCCTCGGGGACGGAGAGCGTGCCCGAGACGGAGTCCTGGGCGATGCTCGTGGCGAGCGCACGGGCGGTGGCCGTGTCCGGGCCGGGCTGGGGGACGAACAGTGCCGACCTGTAGTAGCGCAGCTCGTCGATGCTCTCCAGGATGTCCGCGAGGGCGCGGTGCCCGCCGTTCTTGGTGGGCGAGGCGAAGTACACGCGCGGGTACCAGCGTCGGGCGAGCTCTTTGATCGAGGAGACGTCGATGATCCTGTAGTGCAGGTGGGCGACGAGGTCCTGCATGTCGCGGTCGAGGAACATCTTGTCGGTCCCGACCGAGTTGCCGGCCAGGGGAGCCTTGCCGGGCTCCGGGACGAAGCCGCGCAGATAGTCCAGCACCTGCGCCTCGGCGTCGGCCAGGGTGGTGCCGCCCGCGAGCTCGTCGATGAGCCCGGAGCTCGTGTGCATGTCGCGCACGAAGTCGTTCATCTGCTCGAGCGCCTCGTCGGGCGGCCGGACGATGACGTCGATCCCGTCACCCAGGACGTTCAGCTCGGAGTCGGTGACCACTGCGGCGACCTCGACGAGGGCGTCGGCGCTCAGGTCCAGGCCTGTCATCTCGCAGTCGATCCAGACGATGCGGTCGTTCTTGCTCTGTGTTCGTGCCACGGGCTCAGCCTACGGCGTGCACGAGAGAGCCCCGTCGCCGGGAGGGTGCTGACCCCGGCGACGGGGCTCGGTGGCGGCGCTCACGCGTCGCGGTGGAGGGGGTGTGCGATCCGAGCCCAGAACCGGGCTGCGAGAGACCGGGTGTGCGGGGCTCGGCGGGCTCGTGCGATCTCTTGCACGAGCCGATGGCGTTCGAGCTCGAAGAGCGCGAGGTCGCCGTGAGGGTTGAGGGGGTGCATGGTGTGGTGCTCCGTGACTGTCAGGTGTGCGGGCTCAGGTGTCGACTCCTGAGGTCCCATGACGTCACCGCGGTGTGGCACGAGCCAACCACCTGGCTGCTCTGCCGCGCACCCTTATTTCCGCTGCGGACCTCCCGCGGACACCTCGCGTACCGCCCGCACACGTCCCGCTGCCGAGCCGTCGGGGCGAGGGTAGTGTCGGCTGATGCCCTCACGAGAGACCGCCCGTCGCGTCCCAGCGCTCCTGCCCGGGCTGCTGCTCGTGATCCTCGGTGCGTCGGGCTTCGCGGTCCTGCTCGACGCCGTCCTCGAGCGCGACGACCTGGCAGGCCTCGACCAGCCCGCGCTCGAGTGGCTGGCGGACCACAGGACAGGCTGGCTCACCACGGTGTTCACGACGATCACCACGGTCTTCGGCCCCTACGTCCTGCCGGTGGTCGTCGCCGTCGGCTGCGCGATCTGGGGCTGGCGGACGCACCGCTGGCGCGACCCGGTGATGCTCGTCGGCGCGATGGTCTTCTCGACGATCGTCTCGACCGTGGTCAAGGCGCTCGTGGCTCGTCCTCGGCCCGCGGGAGAGCTCCAGACCGTCCCGGGCGTGGAGTCCTCCTTCTCCTTCCCGTCCGGCCACACGATCGGCGCGGCGACCCTCGTCCTCGTCGGCGGGTACCTGCTGTGGCGCGAGGCGCGCACCCGGAGCGCCTTCGTCGAGTGGACCGTCGTGAGCGTCGTGGTGGTGCTGGTGGTCGCGGCGAGCCGGCTGTACCTCGGCTACCACTTCATCACCGACGTGCTCGCGGGGGTGTGCCTGGCGGTCGTCACCCTCGGGGTGGTCGTCGGGATCGACCGCTGGCGCGGTGCGTCGGTCGGCGCGACCCACGGCGAGGAGATCACGCTCGCGGCGCGCGAGGAGGACGCCAGGCTCGGTCCCGGAGCCGCTGGTCCCACCGCGGCGAGCCCCACCCCTCCCGCCAGGCAGGTGCCGCAGAACCCCAGGACAGCAGACGACCCCTCCGACCGCTGACGGTCGGAGGGGTCGAGAGGTGCAGAGCGCTGACAGCGCGACGACGCTCCCGGACGTCCCTCGGCGGGCCGAGGAGCGACAGCGCCTGAGGGCTGACAGCGCAGCACCTCAGGGCTCGAAGACTCGGGGCGTGTCTCTCTCCTCAGAGAGCAGTGAGGATCATCGGCCCGTCGTCGGTGATCGCGATGGTGTGCTCCCAGTGGGCGGCGCGTGCGCCGCGCGGCGAGCGCAGCGTCCAGCCGTCGTCGTCCTGCACGTAGTCCCCGTGACCGTCGGCGATGAACATCGGCTCGATCGCGATGACGAGCCCGGGCGTCAGCTTGAGCCCCTTGCCGCGGCGGCCCTCGTTGGGGACGAAGGGGTCCATGTGCATCTCGGTGCCGATGCCGTGCCCGCCGTGGTCCTCGAGGTTTCCGAAGCGTGCCTTGCGGGCGACCCTGGACACGGCGTGACCGATGTCACCGATCGTGCTGCCCACCTGTGCTGCGGCGATGCCGGCGTCGAGCGCGGCCTTGGTGACGTCGACGAGACGCTGGTCCTCGGCGCGTGGCGTCCCGACGATGAAGCTGCGGGCTGAGTCGCCGCACCAGCCGTCCAGGACGGCCCCGAAGTCGATGCTCACGAGGTCGCCGTCCTGGAGGGCGTAGTCCGTCGGGATGCCGTGCACGATCGCGTCGTTGACGGATGCGCAGATGACCCCGGGGAAGGGGACGGGGGCCCAGTCGGGGTGGTAGTCGAGGAAGGGCGAGGTCGCGCCGGCGTCGGCGAGGACGCGCGCGGCGACGCTGTCGATCTCCTTGAGCGTCACGCCGACCGCTGCGGCGTCCTGCATGGCCTGGAGTGCGCGGGCGACCACGCGGCCGGCCTCACGCATCTTGACGATCTGGGCGGGGGTCTTCATCTCGATCACGTCCCGAGCCTACTGCCCGGGGGTGGTGCGAGGGCGTCAGCCGCGGGCGCGGACCTCGTCGACGCCGCGGTTCGCGAGCTCGTCGGCCTTCTCGTTGCCGACGTCGCCCGAGTGGCCCTTGACCCACGTCCACGTGATGGTGTGCCGTGCGACCTGCTCGTCGAGGGCCTGCCAGAGGTCGACGTTCTTGACGGGCTTCTTGTCACCGGTGCGCCAGCCGTTGCGCTTCCAGCCTGCGATCCACTTCGACATGCCGTTCATCACGTAGGTCGAGTCGACGTGCAGGTTGACCACGCACGGCCTCTTGAGAGCACGGAGCGCCTCGATGACGGCCGTGAGCTCCATCCGGTTGTTGGTGGTCACGGCCTCGCCGCCGAAGAGCTCGCGCTCGTGCCCGCCGGCCTTGAGCCACGCGCCCCAGCCGCCGACGCCCGGGTTGCCCTTGCACGCGCCGTCGGTCCAGATCTCGACGGTGTCGTCCTGCTCGGCGGGCGGGTCGGTCGGTGCGGGGGAGAGCTGCGTCATGCACACATCCTCTCAGGGCGGGGGTGTGGTCGAGGCCCCGGCCGGGGCCGTCCACCTGTCCTGAGCGGACCTGTCGGCGTCGTGCAGCGACCGCGCGTGCTCGCCACGTGCTCGACGCCGCAGGTCTCGCATAGGATCGACGTGCCTCCGTAGCTCAGTGGATAGAGCAAGAGCCTTCTAATCTCTAGGTCGCAGGTTCGAGTCCTGTCGGGGGCACCAGGTCGTCGGGTGGGTCAGGTTCGGCCGTCCGTCGCCAGCCGTGCGTGAGCTCGACTCCCCGGCTGTGCACAGGTACCCGGCGTGCGCGGGTGACGATCTCGTCGGACGATGTCTCCAGGTGACCGACCGCGGAGGTCGCCTAGCTCACGAGGACGGACGCGCAGACCCCGCCGACGACGGCGAGGCGAGCGCGAGGCGATCTCGGCGAGAGCCGAGGTCTTCGTGCGCGGTGCCACGCCTCGTGCCGACGAGACACCGCCAGCCGACCCGCTCGGGCCCTCGAGCGGGTTCCGCCCTCGGCCCACGTCCACGCCTGCGCGCCGCCCCGAGGTCCTGTCCGGGGGCTCCACGCGACGCGCAGGGTTCGTCAGACCCTGGAGAGTGCATGCCGTCGATCCCGCTCGCCCCGCTGCCGCAGCACCTGGAGACCGTCCAGACCTGGACGCTCGACTCGGTCTCAGAGCTCGGCAGGCTCCGGCGAGAGCTGTCGGAGGCGCTCCTCGAGTCCCACCCTGAGCACGCGGCCGCGCACGGCGAGCTGACGGAGGGCATGGTCCTGGTCTGCAGCGAGCTCGCGACGAACGCGATCAAGCACGGTCGTCCGCCGACGGTCGTCAGGCTGCTGAGCGACGGCGTCTACGTCCTCGACGTGATGGACCACGACCCTGTCAGCATCCCGGCCATCGCTCGCGGGCGAGGTGCTGGGGAGGGGGGCTTCGGGCTGGTCCTCACCGACATGCTCGCGGCCCGGGTCGGCTGGTACGCAGGGGACGAGACCAAGCACATCTGGGCGTCGTTCCCGCTCGACGAGCGGCCCGACGGCGGCTCCGACGTGGACTCCTGACGGGCCGGAATCCGCTCCGAGAGGCAGTCGCTCTCACCCTCTCGTCGCCCTCGCCCTCGCCCTCGCCCTCGCCCTCGCCCTCGCCCTCGTCTGAGACCGCAAGACGCCCACGACCGCGGCCTGCGTGGCCGGGACGGTCGCCGACTCGACGCGGCCTCCCGCACGCTCTGTGACGCTCCGCGGACGTCCGGGTGACCCCAGACCTTCGCGTGACCCCGACCGGGGTGAGCCACGGGTGGTCCTGGGGTGAGTCTTGATCGGGACGCGGGTGGTTCGTCCGGCGAGCGGGGTGAGGCCAGCGGCCTGCAGCGGGTGACGACCGGGGTGGTCGACGGGCGAGCGCCAGGTCACGGGCCGGACCGAGCGGGTGCAATCCGGGTGAGGGGCGGGGTGGTTGAGCGATCTCCCCGCTGGTCGACGGTCTCCCGGGCCTAGCGTCGGCGACAGGCAAGACGTCTCGGAGTCACTGTCGCTGGAAGGTCGATCATGAAGAGAAGAGCAGGAAGTCTGGCCGGGGGAGGACTTCGGTCCCTCGCCGGCAGAGCACGCTTCGCCGTCGTCGTGGTCCCGTCGCTCGTGCTCGGGGGTGTGGTGAGCGGCGCTGCTCTCCCCCCGGCACCTGCGGCGGCGTCCGAAGAGCTCGTCGAGACCGCTCGCACCGCCGCGAGCGCTCCGAGCCCTGACGACCTCGCATCGGTCGACCCCGCGCAGACGACGGTGCCTGACCCGGCTCCTGTCGTCGAGCCGGAGCCTGTGCCGCCGGTCGTGGAGGAACCCGCACCTCCAGACCCCGTCGACCCCGCACCGCCGGCTGTCGAGCCCGCACCCGTCGACCCGGTGCCTGTCGGACCGGCAGCCCCCGGACCTACCACGCCTGAGCCGACGGTCCCCGACCCGGCGACCGACGAGCCCGCGACACCGACGTCCCCGGCTCCTGCGCCACAGTCCCGCTCGGCTGCCCCGCAGCCCGGCGTCACAGACGCCGCGGCAGCGGCCGACGACGAGGTCGTCCCTGCCGTGGTGCCCGACCCCGCGACCACCCAGTCGGTCGTGACCGTCAAGGTCGGCGGCATCCGCACGACCCTGACCCAGGTGTCCCCGCTCGCCGGCGTGACGCTCCAGCTCTTCGACGGTGGGACCGCTGGCGCGACGACCCCGAGGCTCGAGCCGTGGGCGACCTGCGTCTCCGACGCGACCGGCGACTGCAGCTTTGTCGTCCCCGAGACCGGTGACGGCGGCGTGAACCGCGACGCCAGGTTCTGGGTCAAGCAGGCCGGCGCCGCACCGAGCGGCTACTTCGCGAACGCGACACTGGCTGTCGGCGGCGACACGACGTCGCAGACCTACCAGTTCCGCACAGGCCTCCAGCTCCGCGGCGGCACCACCTACACCTCGACCACCGACTTCATGGTGAGCTCGGGACGCGGGTTCACGGCCTCGGGCGGCATCTGGCAGAGCTCGCTCGCCGACCCGGGCCTCCCGGCCCAGTGCGGGCTGCGTGTCGCGCTGGTCGTCGACCTCTCCGGGTCCGTCGGCCGGTACATCACCGAGATGCGCGGCGCAGCCTCGACCTTCGTCGACTCGCTCACGGGGACGCCGAGCTCGGTCGCCCTCTTCACCTTCGCCGACAACGCCCCGGCGGCGACAGGCGCGAACCTCGGGCTGACCCCGGTCTCGACCCCGGCCGGTGCGCAGACCGTCAA
>Ga0247813_10001107_pt1 | contig 21421 bp, 17 predicted proteins | sample UWRJL169409C1_FD_180719 | JGI IMG/M metagenome (GOLD analysis project Ga0247813, IMG submission 180719) | Plant litter microbial communities from Arlington Agricultural Research Station in Wisconsin, United States - UWRJ-L169-409C-1 | ecosystem: Environmental > Terrestrial > Plant litter >...
TGGCCACAAAAGGCACGATTCCATCAGCTTCATAAGTAAAGAATTTAAGTCCGCCAATCCATAAAAAAACGATTACGATACCAGCGCGTACTGCATTTTTACCAAGATTATCAAGATTTGCTATTGTATTTAAAAGAACATTTTTCATTGTTTTGATTTTTAAGTTTTTGTCATCATTAACAATGCAAAGTTATCTCGTCGATAAGCAATAGGGAATGGATAAAAAGCGCTATTAGCTAGACAAATCTGCCACAATAGAAATACCGGTTGTTTTTCTGAAGGTCTGAGGAGAGATTTTAGTCATTTTTTTAAACACGCGGCTAAAATAATATTCATCCTGAAATTTTAGGGCATAAGCAATTTCCTTAATACTCAATCGGGTGAGATGAAGTTGCTTCTTTGCCTCAAGAATTAATCTTTCCTGAATCATTTGCGTAGGCGTTTTATTGAAACGTTTGCTGCATTGTTTAGTGAAATTATTTGGTGTCATATACAGTAATGATGCGTATTCACTTGGTTTATGCAGCGATAAGAAATTTTTTTCAAGCAATATTTTAAACTGATCCATTTTTTCATCTTTTTGAAAATTTTGCTTTTCAGTAGTCATTTTCAGACTGCTCGATTTGGCAAGTATAAGCTGAAGATAGGATCGTAATACAATTTCTGATGGAGTCTGTTGTTGGATCTCGTCAATAATCTGATCAACTAACTGGCAATACAATTGATGTTGTTCAGGAGTTAATTGTATCGAAGGCTCAATGTAAATGTTGTTAAATAATAATCCATTGCAGGCTACCTCTTTTCTATGATATTCTATACAGTAAAAGTCACCATGAAATTGTAATGTGGTGTAGGTTAATGGCGAAATTTCCGTGATCGATATAGATTGTTGCGGCGTTGAAAATAGTATCACAGGAGCACTAAAAGAAAAAGAAGCAAAATCAGCATGATAAATTCCTTCACCTTTACTTACCAATAAGATAGTATATTCGCTAAATTGTAAAGGAGTATCTAATAAATTAGTTTCAGATTTTTCTATTCCTAAGAGTAAGGTTTTGTTTTCTGAGAATACTTTGTTCATTTTCGACTTTGGATTGGATATGATTGTAAATTTATAGAATGAATTGTTGTTATTCAATACTATTTAGAAAGATATCACAAAATAGCATTAAATTATATAATAAAGTATGCATTAAGTGCGTCGTTAGATGCTAAGACTATTTTGCTTACTATTTTGTGTTTATCAATTTGATGATTTGTTTCAGGACTAAAAGAGCATATTATTTGGACTAAAAAGAATATTTTTTTTCTTAATGCGTGTGTACCATTATGCAAATTGCACACCCAACAGTTTACAATTAATCTTTATATTTGGATGATTAAATGAATAAAATGAGCGAAAAAATAAAACCGTATGCGGTAATAACGGGTGCCAGCAAAGGCATTGGAAAAGCTATTGCTTATGAATTGGCCAAACAGGGTCATCCATTATTGCTTGTTGCAAGAAGTGAAGCCGAATTAAAAGCATTATCTGATGATCTTCAACTTAAGTACGGTATCAACGCTGCTTTTTTATCGATCGATCTTTCGATAAATGGAGCAGCGGAAAAAGTAACCGATTGGATAAAAACGAATAATTATCCCGTTGGTTTTTTAGTGAATAATGCCGGTTATGGTCTGTGGGGCGATTTTAGTCAGTCATCTTTAACCGATCAGATTGGCATGATGCAGCTTAATATGAATGTCGTAGTAGAACTTTCACATTTATTAATCCCCATACTTTCACAAGAAAAACAAGCCTACATTTTAAATATATCAAGTACTGCTGCCTATCAGGCTGTACCTACGCTGGCGGTGTATTCGGCTACAAAGGCTTTTGTTTTATCGTTTACGCGTGCCTTGCGTTTCGAACTTGGCCAAACTTCAATTTCAGTAACCTGTTTTAGTCCGGGTCCGGTTGATACCGGTTTTGCTTCAAGAGCGGGTTTAGATGCTTTCAGCAAAATGGCTCAAAAGTTCAATATGCAGCCTGATGAAGTGGCAAAAATGGCATTAAAAGCCATGTTCAACAAAAAATCAGAAGTTATTCCGGGTTTTACCAATATCATTTCGGTTTATGCCAACCGCATACTACCAAAGGCTTTCATCGAAAAAACCGCTGCCGGAATTTATAAAATTTAATTTTTTCAAAAAAAAATAAAAAATTATTCTTTGCAAATAAGAAATTATATTACATTTGTATAAATATCTACTAATTCTATAGAGTATATCTAATATGAGAAATAAGTTTAATTTTACTAAAGATCGAATGCACGCCAACACTATGCGAATGTGTTGCTGTTGTTGCTGTTGCTAATTCTTTAGATAAAATTTCAAACACTATTATTTCATTTATTAAATATATTTATCATGGTATCTTCATATAAAACATTTACCCTTACTGAGCAATTAACTGCTGAGCAAACAAATTTTTTTAACGAACATGGTTTTATCCATTTCAAAAAATTTATAAATCCGGAAACGGTTTCATCGATCATTGATGCCTCTAAACAAGTGGAGCAAAAATGGATAGACAACGACCTTCAAAAAGTAAATGGCGTTCCCATTAAATACGGAAAAGATTTAGACGGTTCTCCAATTGTACAACGTTTTGCTTTTATCAATCAGCATCATCAAACCTTAAGCGGACTTTTACTTGATCCAAGATTCAATAGTTTATTACCATTGGCAGGCGAGGGCTCGAGATTGGGTACTGAAGAAAAAGACGGAATGGTTTTTAATCATTATATCAACGGGCCAGAAAGTAAGTTTACTAAAATGGGCTGGCATACAGACGGTTTAAGAGATATTTTTTATGGTGGAAAATTAAACCCGATGCTCAATGTTGGTATTCACTTGAGCACTTTACAACCCGAAAACGGCGGCCTTAAAATCATTCCGGGTACGCACAAGCAAAGTATTTATCAGATGCTTTTTCGTAAAAAATACTTTTTAGATAATAAACCTGATCCACAGGAAGTTGCTATCACTCCGGAAGCCGGAGATTTAACCATTCACGATGGCCGTTTGTGGCACAGAGTGGCAGAATCAACTATCCGTGGCGAAGCAAGCAGAAGAAGAGTGATTTATGTTCCGATTATAGCCGGAAAATATGCTCCTAAAGATGAGAACAGCCCAACAGTTTTTTATCAACGTTTTGCAGGTATTGTTAAATAATATGCTGATTGCACTCGCAGTTAGCTATCTGGTAAGATCAGGTAAGCTAAAAAGAACCAGCGATTTCTTTAAAAAAACGCAAAGAAAGATAAAATTAAAAATTGTAAAACTAGAAATGGCTTACTCTCAGGCTTAGTAATATTGTTTTATTAATGGGAAAAGAAACACAGGGTGAAGATTTTAGTGCAATTGCACAAAGAACATTTTCCGACCGTAAGCGCACTAATATTTTAAAAAAAGCAGAACAGTCAACGATTGTATTTTTGCTTCCAAAAGTTCCTAAATTCATTTCACCAAACGTGCTCACTTTATTGGGTACTTTGGGTTCTGGATTGGTTTTTTTAGCTTTTGTTTTAGGTACTTATTTTGCCAATTGGTATTTGCTTTTGGGTATTATCGGATTGGCTATAAATTGGTTAGGTGATTCTTTAGATGGAAGATTGGCTTATTATAGAAATATTCCGCGCCGTTGGTATGGTTTTGCACTCGATATTATTGCCGACTGGATCGGTATTGTACTTATAGGCTTTGGCTACTACATTTATGCTGAAAACGGCACACAAATAGTAGCCTTTGCTTTTGTCGCCTTGTATGGCTGGTCGATCATCATCAGTCAGTTACGCTATAGAATCACCAATGAATACAGTATAGATTCTGGCGCTGTCGGCCCAACAGAGCTTCGGTTTATTATTGCTTTTATTTTAATTGCAGAAGTTTTATTTCCTGGATCCATTACCTATTTGGCTGGTTTAATCACTATTATATTGCTTATAATTAATATCATAGACAGCTTAAAACTTTTAAAGCTAGGCGATTTAAAAGATAAAACCCAAGACTGATATGTTCAGCAAAAAATCCATTATCACTTTTCTACAAGCGCAAGTTGCGGCATTTTTAGGCGGCATTACCGATTATAGTTTGATGATTTTATTGACAGAAGTATTTAAACTGCATTTTACATTTTCTATTCTAATCTCCGGAACAGTTGGCGCCGTTATCAATTTCAGCATCAATAGATTTTGGGTATTTAAAAATCAATCCGGTTATAGCAGTCCCATCAATAGTCAGCTTTTTAAATTTGCGTTGGTGGTTTTGGGAAGCATTTCGTTAAAATCATTTGGTACGCTTATTTTGCAAAAATCATTTCAAATCGATTACAGAATAGGAAGATTAATCATTGATAGTTTTGTTTCTTATGGGTTTAATTATCCACTGATTAAAAATTGGGTTTTTAGGTCAAACGAAAAACAGAATGTAGTCGAATCAAATTAAGTATATCAATAACCAGTTGGGTGTAATTTTGTGGTTTTTCTGTTCTAACACATAGTCCCAAAGCCCAATGTCATTAAGTTAAGGAAGTAGTAAAAAGACAGAGAAGTAAAACAAAGTTTGTCATCTCGACGAAGGAGAGATCACACTAGTATTTCCGGTCAGATATTCGCCAATCTTTGTCGAGTTTCTTGTGTGATCTCTCCTTCGTCGAGATGACAAGATTGCGGATTCTGAAAGAGTTAATCTTCATTAAAACAAGTGAAACGCCTTTTTTAAGCGCCCCAAATCTATGTTTCGAGCCTGCACTGAGCGGAGTCGAAGTGTGTTTAAATAATTACACCCAATGTCATATAAAAATTTCGTTTATGAATAAATTACCATTTAAAAATTTTACAAAATCACTAATCGTAATCACGATCTTAATCAATATAATTTCCGGAAATCTATTGGCACAATCCAAAAATCCTTCGCCATTACATTTTCCAACGCCTAAAAATATAGATAATATGCTGTTTTATATTCAGCGGGATCCCAATATAAACACTGCTATTTATGCCATAAACTACCAGGAAAACGGAAAAATAGACAAAAGCAATCCGATAAAAGCCTATTGGATTCGATATGCTGAGAAAGGAGAAAAAAAAGATCTTAATTATTTACAACGCAAATTTGCATACGGAATAGAAAGTAAATCCTTAAATAACGAGGAGTTTGAACTTCAATTTGTATCGTATAAAAAGTTACCCTTAACTTTGAAAAAGCTAGATTCAGATCAAAAATATCACGTTTTTGTAAATGTAAATCAGAAAAAAATTCAGGTAGAAAAAATATTTGTGCGTATTGAAGGAGGTTCTTTTTGGTTGCCAAATGTAAAGTATGCTGAAATTACTGGGATTGATGCTTCTTCAAATAAAATGATTACTGAGAGGATGTTGTTATAATAAGATAACTGTGCACTTAGATGTACGAAAAGTATTCAACAAATAAAAAGTCCGTTTGATCATTTATGAAATAAAAATCCTATTTTTGAAAGTAAATAAATATTGATTCTTTATTAGACATACCTACCCAATTTAGAGTAGATAAGTCGGATGTCGTCAGGTATATATACAAGTTAGCAACCATTAATTTCGAACTCGTATGAAAAAGACATTTTTGATTATAATGATTATTTTTACTAGTTGTAAAAAAAGTGCAACAGAATTTGAGTTTAAAACAAAAGATCGAAATATTTTAAATAATGTTAGTTTGTTAAATCAAAAATGTGAAGAGTTATTTCTTAAAAGTTTTTCAGAAAAAGAATTCGAAAAATATTTCAAACTTAACTCTAAGGAAACTTATTTACGATGTGAAGAAAATAAATTTCGGCTAAATGATTCTGTAAATTGTAAGCCAAACTTTTATAGAATTTCCTATGATTTTAGTTTTGAAAATAAATTTCAAGAAACAATCGAAATTGATTTTGATTCTTTGAATAGGCAAATTAATATAAATACAGATTTACTGAAAGGTTTACGTAGGTTTGCAGACAATAAAATTAAAATAAATAGACAAACGGCTTTAGAGATCGCAAGGAAATATGAAATTTCAGGAGAAAATATAAACATATTCTTTAAGATTTATAAATATCCCAAATCAAGTCCGAAATACAAATCAAAAAATTCTATTCTTTATTATTGGGAAATAACCAACGAATGTAACCATTGCAATTCAATATCAATCGATGCAGAAAGTGGAAATGTATTTGAAGAACGAAAATCTGCATACGTATATTAACGGTTGCTAACAGCTGTTTGGCTAGATTGGGTTTTTAGGCTGAATTTAAAGATAGTTTTGTGTTTGTAAAATTGTGTTCGACCGAAAAATCTCGCATCTTTAATCCCCAACCTCGCCAAGCGCCAGAACGTTAGCGGTAACCGTTTATGAAACGTATATGAAAACAATAAAGAGCATATTTACAATTGCAATCTTACTGACTTTAATAGCCTGTGGAAAGACACGACCTGAAAGTAAAGGAATATCTAAAGTGACGGTTGCATTTTCAGGTTATGGTTGTGAATGCGGATGTCCATTTCAAGTATTAAGTGTTGACGAAAAATTAAACGCAACATATTACGGAGGACCATTTGCAGAGAGAAATGGGTATTATAAAGGAATTATTTCACAAGAGATTTGGGACAGTATACAAATCCGATTTGACAAATTTATTATAAAGGGTATTGATACTGCAAGGTATAAAAAAACAGATCATTCAGAAGTAGAATTCATTGTTCAGGATGCCCTTAGAAAGCATAGAACTAGGTTTCAGAAAAACACAGGAAAAATGATTAAAGAAGATTTAGATATTTTATATTGGTTTATAAAAATTGCACATAGAGCAGATTTAAAGCCCACAGATAGCTTAACTTTTGAAACTTCATTGCAATTTCCTATACCTCCTAAAGATTGGAAAATGAAAAGATAAATAACGGCTGACCACTAACAGCCGTTTGGTGAGATTGGGGTTTTAGGCTGAATTTAAAGATAGTTTTATACTTGGGAAATTTGTGTTTAACCGAAAAATCCCGCATCTTTAATCCCCAACCTCGCCAAGGCCAGAACGTTATGCGCAAGCAAAAAAAACTCGCTCTCCGATGTCTTCTCATGAAAAGCTGCGCAAATGTCTCTGACTTTGCGTTTTTTTTTTTGTTACTTATAAATTATAAATCTGATAAAAGTCTCCGGACTTTTTACGCTTACTTCTTATTATTGTCTGGATTTTTATATTCAGTAGAAATATTCTAAGAAAATTAGTTTTAAAGTCAGAGACTTTATGAAATATCTGTTTTTCAATTATATTTGTTTAAAATGGCGCACAGTCAGAGACATTTGCGCAGCGTAAAGAAGAACGCTTCGGAGAGCGGGTTTTTTTATAATCTGTTAATATATACTTTATGGGCACGGACTACAAACACGCTCGATCGGGAGATTGGATGCCAACAATTTCATATTATATTTAATTTTAGCAATAAAGCCTAAAGAACTACCAACCAATCTATCAGTGGAAAGTTGACAATTTAGAAACAACTTTTAATAAAAACCAGGTTAAAAAATGTAACTTTACAATCTAATAATTTGAAAAAAAATAAATGAGATTTATAGGTAATAAAGAATTAATAACACCAGAAATAAAAAGCCTTTTAATTAAGCAAGGTTTGACTGGTAAAGGATTAACTTTATTTGATGCTTTTTGTGGAACAGGAGCGGTATCAGACGCGTTAAAAGATTCATTTAATATAATTTCTAATGACATGCTTAAGTGGTGTGGCATTTACACTAAAGGTAGAGTGTGTGCTAATGATTGCAATTTTGAAAAGTTAGGTTTTGACCCATTTGAGTATTTTAACTCAAACACTAATATTGTTAAAGGATTCATTTATAAAACTTACTCACCCGGCGCATCTAAACGTATGTACTTTACTGCAGAAAATGCAGGACGAATTGATTATTTTAGAACATCTATTGAAGAATGGAAAGATGCAAATCTAATTACTGAAAATGAATACGCCTATTTATTAGCAAGTTTAATTGAATCTGTGTCTGTAGTTTCAAATACCGCTGGTGTTTATGGTGCTTTTTTGAAGCACTGGGATTCAAGAGCAATAAAACCTATTGAATTTAAAAAAGTCGGATTTAATTCATCTTTGTACAATGAGGCGGAATTTTTAAATTCGAAACTAGAAGATATTATTTCAGAAGTTAACTGTGATATATTATATATTGACCCTCCATATACTCAAAATCAATATGGAACCCAATACCATTTATTAGAAACATTAGTTCGATATGATGATCCAATCGTAAGTAAAATTACAGGGTCTCGTAGTACAACTCCTATGCGGTCTGACTGGTCAAAGGATTACAAATCACATATTCTGTTTGACAAAATAATTGCAAAAACAAAGGCCAAATATGTTTTATTTAGTTACAGCAAGGATGGATTTATGTCTAAAAAGTTCATTGAAGCAAGTATGAAAAGATATGGTAAAATAGATACATACATTTGCAAAAAAATTACTTACCGGAAATATACAAATTCAAAATCAAAAGAAAATAATGACCATTTTGAATATCTGTTCTTTGTGGAGAAAAAAAATGAAAATGAAATTGTTTACGAATCCCCCCTGAATTACATTGGAAGCAAAGCTAAAATGGCTTCATATATAAAGCAGAATTCACCTAATAAATTTGATAAATTTTTAGATATATTTGGTGGTGGATTCAATGTAGGAATAAATGCAAACGCAAATTTAATAATATATAATGACATCAATCATTTTGTAAGTGATTTGGTGGCATCTTTTAAAATAACAGATACTTACCAATATATTCTATATCTAAAAAGAGTTATTAAAAAATTTGGTCTCGAGGCTGAAAACGCGGAAAGCTATATTAAAGCAAGAAATTATTACAACTCTTTTCCTTTAGAAAAAAGAGATTCTAGACTTCTATATGCCATAATCTTATATGGTTTTAATCAGCAAATTAGATTTAACGGAGACCATGGTTTTAATAATCCAGTAGGTATGAGATGGTTCAACGATAAGGTTCTTGAAAAAATGATTAGCTTTTCAAGAGTAATCAAGGAAAAAAATATTCTTTTTGAAAGTAAAGATTATAAGGAGCTTTACAATGAAATATATGTAAATACTTTCACTTATTTAGATCCTCCATATATGTTAACAACTGGGGCATATAATGATGGGAAAAGAGGTTTTCAGGGATGGAATTCAGAAATAGAAAAAAATTTTTTTTATTTCATTGATAAATTAAACAAAGAAGAAAAGTCATTTATGATCTCATATGTTTTAGAACATAACGGTAAATATAACAATAATTTAGAAGATTGGATTAAAAAAAGTGATTATAACATAATTGAAGTTGATCCATTGCTCGGAAATAATAGAAAAGAAATTTTAATTACTAATTACAAAACACATGCCTGCAATTTTCAAAATAAAAAGGAATTTTCAGAAACGACGAGATATAACTTTTGAAAATATTCTCTCTAATGATATTTTGTTAGATATCTGTCAAAAACTTACAGGTCAGGATGATTTTGAAGTTGAGTGGGACGATGTTAGCTATAATAAAGGTCGTTTGGCAATTGTTGAGTTCAATGATAGCGTATTCTATATTTCATTTTCATTTTCCGCTATAGAAAAAAGTGGAAGAAACTCTTACTTCCAAAGTTTTCCTACTGCTTTTATTAAATTCAAGTTGGAAGAAAATCGTAATAAAACAATCTCTTTTTATTTTTTACCGTACACTGGAAATATTGAGACAAACTATTTTGTTTTCATGTATAGACTTATGAAAACGTTAAGTACTTCTTTCTTAAATGAAAATTTATATCTGTCAACTGTATATCAACCATTTAATAGCATTTCAGATATCATCATAAACAGAGATGCTAATAGAGAAAGAAATCAGAGAAATGCTTCAACATACGCCGCGATAGATGAAGCAAATTCACTACAATTATTTGGTAAAACTTTTGGCGCTAATAAATTTGAGACAATCTTATTAGCCCTAGCATTCAGACAAGTATCTGAATACCCTATTGAGGTATATGAAATACAGGAAGGAAATCTATCAATTCTTCCTGAACCAGGTAGACAATTAATAATTGATTCGGGCATAAATGTTATAACATCAGATTTAACATTAGAACGAAGAGAGTTTGAAAATAATGATAGTTTAAGGTCTCCAACTTATTTATATAATTTACTAGATAAACTAGGAAGTAAAAAATGTTCTTTCTGCGATTGTGAAATTCCTCAAATTATTCAAGGTGCTCATGTTTGGCCTGTTGCAAGCATAAAAAGAGCAAATAACATTAATCTTGACACCAAAATTCAATATGCAATTGACGGAGATAATGGTTTGTGGTTATGCAATAATCATCATAAATTATTCGATATTAATGTATTATTTGTTGTACCTGATGGTCGTTTGAAATACAAGTCGAACATTCAGACTAATCATAAGGAATATTTGCTAGACTTTATTATAAATGATCGTCTTTCAGATGATATATTGACTCCTAATTTTATTGAGTTTCTAGAGAAAAGGAATAACTTACTTGACGAAAGACTATATAGCTTTGTAAGTTAAAATGAATGTATGGCCCCCGCTCTCTCAACTCTTCTTATCAAACGCTCCGGCAAATGTCTCAGACTTTACACATTTTTTTTCCTTCTCAGAAATTTTACACCTGATCAAAGTCTCCCGACTTTTTAGTGCTATTTCTTATTTTTCCTTGATTATTTTACATTTAGGAAGCCACGTGATCGGTTTGAACCAAGGATACCTATTATTTAAATCATTCTGTAATTGTCGGGCTAACTTTTAAATTGCTTAAAATTCATATTTGATACTGACAGCTGCAACACAACCTAAGCTTTTTTCAATCAAAAACTTTTACTACGATTAAGTTGTGCAAATAATTAACGTACTTTTGGTTTAACCAAAATATTATTTATAAAAGTAAAATATGAAAAAAATTATTGTTAGTATGTTTGTTCTAAGTCAATGTTATACTGTACAGGGACAATCGATTGATAAAATTATTACGAACAAGGAAGTAACTCGTATAGAGAAAATACTTTCGGCTGATGATATGCAGGGTAGGAGAACTTTTACTCCCGGTATTGATAAAGCATCGGCCTTTATAGAATCGGAGTTTAAAGCAATTGGTTTGCAAACTTTCAATGCAGCAACGAATTACAGACAAGAATTTTCGATGACTGCCTCTAAAGCCGTTTCTTCAAAAATTACTATTGATGGCAAAGAAATCAATAATAATCAAGTTGCAACATTCTCCTACCTTCCTCAGGTTTCTTTAACCGAAAAAAGTGATATTGCTATTGTAAAAATCAGTAAAGGGGATAATATTGGCGAGAAATTTAATGAATATTATAAAAGCACGAAAAATCTTTTGGTACTGGTTGACCCTTCATTTGATAAAGTTTTACCCAATATTCAACACATTGAACGAATAAATGCTGCTCCGGGAAACAATACCATTATGTTTGTTTTTGGTACCACAGCAGCGACTACATTTTCTGTTGAATTAACGAATACAATCTCCAAAAAAACATTGAATAATGTTGTTGGAGTATTACCCGGAAAAACGAAACCAAACGAGTATGTGATTTTTTCAGGGCATTATGATCATTTGGGAGTAGGCTCTCCCGAAGAAGGTGCTCCGCATCCTGCAACAGATTCTATTTATAATGGTGCTAATGATGATGCTGCCGGAACAACAGCAGTAATTATGCTGGCGAAATATTTTAAAAAACAAAATAACAACGAGCGCACTATTATTTTTACCGCATTTGTAGCGGAAGAAATAGGGGGTTATGGAGCCAAATATTTTTCTAAACAGCTTGCGCCGGAAAAAGTGATTGCTATGTTCAATATTGAAATGATAGGAACAGAATCTAAATGGGGTAAAAACTCGGCTTACATTACAGGCTTCGAAAAGTCGAATATGGGACCCATTTTACAAGCTAATTTAACAGGAGCAAGTTTTAAATTTTATGCAGATCCTTATCCGGAACAACAATTGTTTTACCGTTCAGACAACGCTACGTTGGCCAGGCTTGGAGTTCCTGCGCATACTATTTCTACTTCAAAAATGGATAATGAGCTAACGTATCACACCGCCGATGATGAATTTGAAACGTTGGACATTGATAACATGACCCAAATCATAAAAGCAATTGCATTAAGTTCTTCTTCGATTATTAGCGGAAAAGATACGCCAACAAGGGTAGATACTACTCAATTGAAATAACATAAGTAAATTATAAAGAATGAAAAAGCACTGAAAATGATTGGTTTTCAGTGCTTTTTTATTATTTGTGTGTGCAGATAACTATAAATTAGTATCTAAGAAAATTAGTTGTAAAGTCAGAGACTTTATGAAGTTTCTGTTTTCAATTATATTTGTTTAAAATGGCGCAAAGTCAGTCCCTAATACTTTCGGAATTGCGCATCGTAAAGAAGAACACTTCGGAGCGCAGGGTTAGAGCAACATTATATTTACTAATCTTCTATATGAAATGTTACGGTTAACCAGCCAGGATTCGTTGTCCAGAATCAATTATTTCACTAACTTTAAATCAATTAATCATTTAAACGGATTATTTTCAAACTATCTAAATAATTTAAAGTATGAAAACGCACTTACATTCAAAATTTATAGTACTCCTGTTGTTTACTCAATTACTTTTTTCATGTAAAGGTAATTTAAGTGCGGGAGTGGGCAGTGACGGAAAAAGTCTTGACTCCACGGTCACTAAATCGGACACGACTACCGTACCAAAAAAGAATTCACAAGAAGTAAAAGAATAGTTTTTTAACCTCTGTTTGGTTTCATTTTATAAAATGAAAGATTTTTACTATTTTTCGATACTTGGAGGCATTAGCTTGTACATTACAGGAGTTACAATTCTGGACAAAATGGTCGAACTTATCAGTCCCCCGATAAGCACAATAGCCAGCGGGGCAATTAAGGGATTCGAATTCAGGGCAAGGGGAATAAGACCGCAGATTGCCGTTATGGAAGTCAGCACCACGGGTAGAAAGCGTGTTTCTCCGGCAATAGCAATTGCTTCATCAATAGAGTGTCCTTCTTGTCTGAGCTGATTGGTAAAATCGACCAGCAGCAGTGAATTTTTAACCTGAATACCCGACAGACCAATAAAACCAATAATAGCGACCAGTGACATAGGACTTCCGTTAATAAGTAATAATACAACCCCTCCTAAAATTCCCAATGGAATAATGGAAAGTACAATGATGATCCCTTTGAATGTTTTGAATTGCAACAGCAGTACAGCAATGAAAAGGAAGGTGCTCAGAATAATTACCGACAGAAAATTCCCTCCAAGCGCATCTCCTTCGGACTCTTTTTCGCCTGACAATTTATAATAATAGCCTTTTGGCATTTTAAGTTTATCCAGTTTAGGGATGATCTCTGTTAGTAAATCATTAGCATAATAACCTTTGTCTGATAACGCTGTAACCTTAGCAAAACGGGATTTATTGAAATGATTAATTGCCGTTGGCGAAGTTTCAAAAGAGATGTCTGCAATTTGGTTCAGCGCAATAGGCGTTCCCTGAATATTATTTACATACAGGTTTTTTAAAGCGTCCAGATTAGAAAATTTATCTCTGGGCAGTGTGAGTGTGACATTTCTGGCATCACCTCTGTCATCGATGTAATCGCCAACAGTTAATCCGGCTACAGCAAGACGTACTACTTTATCTGCCTCGCTTGTCATTACACCCAGTGTTCTTGCTTTTTCTTTATTAATTTTTACTTTGACATCTGTTTTGTACGTGTTGAGTTCATTGTTGATATAAACTGTTCCTTTCTGATTGCGTAATATCGTTTCAACTTGCGATGAAAGCTTACGCAGAACGGCCGGATCTTCTCCAAAGAGCCTCACTACAATGTTGGCCTCCAGAGGCGTTCCCTGCTCAAAATCTTTAACTTCGATTTTAGCATAAGGCATTGTCTTGAATTTTTCACGGAGTCTTTCAATCAAAGCTGTTTTTTCGGTAGGTTTTGCCTCATCTTCCAACTGTACAAAAATCTGTGCAAAATCAGGTTTCCTGTCCTGCGGGTGTACGTTATAATAAATCTGCGGATTTCCCTTGCCTACATTGGCCGTATAAAAGACAATTTCTTTATGGTTTTTCAGTTCAGCTTCGATCAGTTTTGTTACCCTGTCACTTTCTGTCAGGTTGGCCTGAAGCGGCATTTTTATATTAATAAGAAACATTGGTTTCTCTGAAGTCGGGAATAACTTGAATCCGGTAGCCTTAAAAAGTCCAAATGCGGTTATGCTCAATGCTATGGATATAGCAATTGTTGTTTTGGGGAATTGTAATGCTTTAGGCATAATCCTGCTGTAAGATCGTGTCAGAAATTTTTGCAGGTATTGAAGGAAAACATTTCCCTCGCCATGTTCGTGTGTTTTTAAAAACCGGCTTCCCAGAAACGGAACCAATGTCATCGCCACAATCATTGACGCCAAAACACTCGTAATAATTGCCATAGGAAGGCTTCTTATAAATTCACCCGACACGTCAGGAAGAAAGGCCAACGGTAAAAAAGCAATAACAAGAGTGGCGGTACAGCCTACAACAGCAAGGCCTATTTGTTTGGTGCCTTTTAAAACAGCATCCATTTTAGAATGACCTTCACGAAGCCATCGCTCGATGTTTTCGACGACCACAATACTGTCATCTACCAGAAGTCCTAAAGCGACCACCAGACCTACAATGCTTAATTGATTTAACGAATAACCGAATGCATTCATGACAATAAGCCCTAAAGCCAATGAGAGCGGTATGGATATCATTACAATTAAGGAAGCTCTTGATCCTAATGGTAAAAGCGTAATGATAACCAAAACGATTGCAAGGGTAAAATCAAAGCCCAAATGCCCCAGACGCTGCGATACCATATTGGCCTGGTCAAAGTTTTTAACCAACTTTATGTTTTGAGGCAGGTCTTTAGAGAATTCCTCTACTATTGGTAAAAATTGTTTTTGGACATCGGTTATATTTACGTTGTCTTTCATGCCTACGGTAACTAAAACACAGCGATGTCCGTTGATGCGGGTAATATGATCTACAGTTTCAGATTTGTAGCCTACTTCGGCGACATCCTTCATATAGATTATTTTACCATTTGCATTGTAGATAACCGTATTGGCAACATCATCGGCATTTTTAAATTTACCGCTTGTCTTTACATTAAACACCTTACTGTCAAGATTGATGCTTCCTCCTGGGATATCGGCGGCTTCACTCTGAAGACTTCCCATGACCAGGTTTAGTGGAATTTTTAACTGTGCCAGTTTATCCAGCTGCAGGTCAATTCTAATTTCCTGTTCCGGTATTCCGGCATATTTTACGTCTTTAAGATTGGTGATTTTTTCCAGTCTTGTCTTCAGCTCATCGGCTGCATCACGCAGTTTTTTATCTGATGCATTTTCCGAAATTAAAGCCACCTGAAGAATTTTTACATCTGATGAAGCAATTTTCTCGGTTTTTATCAGATAAATATCCTTGGGAAGTTCACTGTTTTGAAGCGCATTCATTTCGGTAGAAATTTCCTGGTACTTATTATCTACATCAACTCCATATTTAAATTTTACCTGAAAGGCAGCTACGCCATCTTCAACAGTAGTGAGGATTTTATCGATGTTCTCCAGCCCGTAAATTTTATTCTCAATAGGTTTTACTACCTGTTCTTCCATATCCTTTGGACTGGTTCCGGGATAAATAACCGTAATCAGATATTGCGGAGGGTGAGTAGAAGGATCTTCTGATCGCGGCATTGAAAACAGGGTAAGATACCCTACAACAGACACGAGAAGAAATATGATCAGCGTGAACTGATAGTTTTTAACGGCAAAGTTTGTAATCTTCATGGTGCTTGTTATTTAATGATCTTAATCTTTGATTCTTCGTTCAAATAGGCACTGTTCGAGATCACGATCTGATCTGTTTTTTCAAGGCCGTCTTTGATGTAGACAATTTTGTTTTCAAATTTGTAAATGGTCACGGGCTGTCTTCTCACTTTGTTATTCTCCACTAAAAAAACAAAAGCCTTATTACCGTCTGCTTCGATAAGCGCATCATAAGGAATCGTGATCAAATCCTGGGCAGTATTGGCATGTATTTCGGCTTTCCCAAACATGCCCACTGCAGGTTTACTATTTTTCATTTCTAGTTTTAATTCCACCTGAAAGGATCCAAGTGCCGCATCAGCAGACTGCGATTTTCGAAAAACCACGGCGTCAAAGTTTTGATCAGGATAACCATCAAGGGTAACGGATGCTTTCTGGCCGATTTTAACCGATGCCCATTCTTTATCTGTCAGTCCAATTTTTAACAGGTAATTATTGTTGTGGGATGTTTCATTTATAGCTAAGATGGGAGAACCTGGCCCAACAACTTCACCTTCATTCGCTATTTTTTGAGATACGAAGCCATCTGCCGCCGCATATATCCTGGCATAACGGGCATTAAAAGCAACGGCATCTTTTTGTTTTCTGGCAATGTCCAGGCCCGTTTTTGTATTTTGAAGCTGCTCTAAAGTATATACACTGTCTTTATAGAGATTATTAGCGCGCGTATAATCCCTCTCGTATTTTTTTACGTTTAAATCGGTCTGGTTTAAACCCGCACTGATTTCGGTTTCATCTAATGCGGCTAAAAGCTGTCCTTTCTTAAAAAAATGCCCTTCCTCGACATAAATATGCTTTACTAAACCGCCAATTTTAAAACTGTAATTGGCAGTGTTTTCTGTTGTGACCAAACCAGAAGCGCTTATATTACTCGTAACAGCTAAGGATCCGGCCGGTGCTGTTTTAATGGATACAATATCCGCAGTTTCAAATTGGTTATGCTCTTTTTTCTCTTCTTTACAGGCATAAAAAACAGGAAAAGCAAAAAGACATATTACTATTGATTTTTTACTCACAAGCGTAAAATATTTTTTTTTGTGTTCGTGCCCCGCGTCTGAAAGGCGAACGGATGAATTAATCTTTGATTTCATAAGTATTGTTTTTGGATTATTTTAAAGTAAAAGTGGCGTTGGCCCTTTCTAATTCTGCATAGGCAATCCAGGAATTATAAAGAGATATATTTGTATTAAGCTGTGCATTTACCCATTGATTCTGCGCATCCAGAAGTTCAATGTAGATGGCTTGTCCTTCTTTATATAATTTGGTTATGTCCTCATTATATTTTTTGGCTGCTGCTTTTTGATTTTTATCGGCATTAAATTGTTCCAAAGCGGAGATTAAATTATTTCGGGTAACCTGAAACTGGAGCAGCAGCTGCTGTTTTACATTATCATTCTGTGAACTTATTTTTTTACTGTCTTCCTGAACCTGTTTGAGCCTGTATTTGTTTTTGTTGCCTGAGAAAATAGTCCATTCTAAAGCAGCACCGGCAAAATAGTATCGTGATTGTTTATTCACTTCGAAGTCAAAGTCCTGAAATCCGAAATCGGCAAATCCGCTCAATTTTGGGTACCAATACGATTGGGTAAGCTTACTTATATTTTCATTTATATCTTTTGCCATGGTAAGTTTTGAAAGTTCTTCCCGGTTTGAAGTGTTTTCGGCAACCAATACATTCGGCAGGCTTTCTTTATCCGAATCAATCTCAATTTCGCTGTCAAGCTTTTGATTAATTAAAAAATTAAAATATGTTTTAGCGTTATTACTGACTTGTTTGGCTGTTTCCAGATTTGCTTCAATACGGATTACTTCATTATCACTTCTAAGAACAGCCGTACGGTTTATCTTGTCATTTTTAAATAAGGACTGGTTCACCCTTTGATTTTCTTTTACCAATGCCAAAGCATCCTGATAAATATTAATTCCTTCAATTGACTGCAGGTATTTGTAGTATGCCGTTTTTATTTCTTTAACCAGCTCCCTTTGGTAGATTTCAAGCTCTATTTTCTGTAAAGAAGTCTGCTGGCTTTTGATTCTTTTGTTATAAATAATTTCATAGTTCAGCAGCGGCATTGTGGTATGAATTTTAGCATCGTAGAAATTATCCGGATTAATTAAAACCGACTGGTTTTGCAGCGCAGGAAAAGCATTCGAATTGGTTATTTGATTAAGTGTGCTGTATACAGGATTAAGCATATCTCCAATCGGAATATCAATTGTTCTTCCGCCATCGGCTTTGGTATAATTTGCATTTAATGAAACAGTAGGGTAGAACAGGGAACGGGCTTCCTGCAGGGCATACATACTTTTATTAATATCAAAATTATGCTGCTTGATTACCTCGTTGCTTTTTAGTCCAGTTTGGATGTAAGTATCGAGTTTGCTTTGGGAATATCCTATACATCCAAAACAAAGAATGGTAAATGTAATTGCTTTTTTCATTTTATTGTACATTGTTTTTAAATTGAACGTTGTTCATTTTTTTGATCAAAAAAAAGTTTAAAGTTTCTTTATTATTTTTAAATATTCGTTGTAACCCTCAGAAAGGATCGTATCAGGATTAGAAAATTTTACACCTTTGGTTCTCTGGCGTATTTCCAGACAGCACATTCCGTGAACTAAACTCCAAATCATAAAGGATAGTGCTTCTAATGAATGTCCTTCAAAATGCCCGTCATTCATGCATTCCTCTACAGTTTTCTTTAGCGCATTAAAGGTGTCAGCACCTTCAGTCCACGCTTCTTTTTCGGTACTTTCAATAAACTCCATTGGCGCTTTAACGATAAACATCAGATCGTACATTTCAGAATTTTCCATCGCAAATTTCAAATAGGTAAATCCCATTTTTCGAAGACGTTCCATTGGATCTTTAATAGCAAACAATTCAGTAAAATACCCGCCTAGTTCCTGAAAACCAATAGAGTGGAGGTCATGAAGAATAGCGTTTTTATCTTTAAAGTAAACATACACAGTTCCTACACTGTAATCAATCTCATCAGCGATGTTTCGAATCGTAGTCTGTTCAATGCCTCTTTCTAAGAAGAGTTTTTTGGCTCCTTTTAGGATCAGCATTTTTAGGGCTTCTTTTTCACGTGCTTTTCTTTCTGCTGTACTCATGGTGCAAATGTATGTATATTTTTTGAACAACGTTCATTTTTTTTAAATATAATTTTTAATTGCTTATAGCTATTAGCAATTCAGCATTATATTTATTTTTTAAGATTTTAAATCTCTTCATTGTCGCCGTATTTTTCAAAATGATAAACCCGCCCAATACAGTTAAGTAAAGGGCGGGTGTCCATAAACATAATCTTCCATTTTATGTCTACTAAAAAAATTATCATTGTATACTGCAATATTTGCCAATTGAGCTTTACAAGCTACAATAACAAATTAGAGATAAGAATTTTTCAATTTATTTGTTTAAAAGCTGCTAAATATAATATTCTGCCTGTTTTACAGGAACGATCACTGTAAATTCAGCACCGTTATCTTTTTCTCCGGATGCTGTGATAGAACCATTGTGTCTTTCTGCTATTTTTCGGCACATGGCAAGACCAAGACCGTTTCCTTCGAACTCATCTTTTGAGTGCAGTCTTTCAAAGGCATCAAATATTTTCTCGGCAAAAATCGGATCCAGTCCTATGCCGTTGTCCTTTATTTTTATTTCCAGCATTTCAATGTCTTGTTCATTTTTGATCACGGTGCAAGTGATTATCACTCGCGGCGGCTGATCGGCTTTTGAGAACTTCAGGGCGTTTTGTATAAGGTTATAAAAAAGCTGGTGGATAAGTATTGGCGCACCTTCAATTTCAGGAAGCTCACTTACGATAAGTATAGCTTGTTTTTCATTTATGATGAGCTCCAGATCGGTTTTGATATGTTCAATCATTTGATCAAGATTGATCCTCTTTACAGGCTGCGATCTTTTATCCAAAGTCGAATAGGCAAGAATACCTTCAATGATGGTCTGCATTCTTTGGGCAGAATGGTCTACTTTACTGAGGTAATTTTTTGCATTTTCATTAAAAATAGTTTCCGGTTCATCCTTTAGAAGATTGCTGAAGGTTTTTATTTTACGCACAGGTTCTTTCAGGTCATGACTGACCACATTGGCAAAATGCAACAGATCATCATTAGAACGCTGCAGTTCCTGTGTGTTTTCTGCAACCTGCTTTTTGAGCTCTTCTTCAAATTGCTTTTGCTTTTGTATATCCTGTATTATCCCAATAATAGTGATGGGATTTCCATTTTCGTCTTTGATGATTTTACCATCTATTTTTACCCATCGAAAAGAGCTGTCATCATTTACAATTCTGACTTCATAGGACATTTTTCCTGTAAGCTGTGCCTGCTGATGTGCTTTTTCTCGTACCGAATAATCCTCAGGGTGCAGTTTTGCAATAAGCTGCTCATTGGTAACTTCTCCTTCAATAGACCAGATGGCATTGAAATTTCCGGAAGTTTTTATTTTTTTTGTGGCAAGGTCTATTTCATAAGTTCCCATGCCGGATGAATCAACTGCCATCCTGAGTTTCTCATCTGAGCTTTGAATATCCTGCTTGGCCTGGTGAAGGGCTGTAACCTCCGCGGCTGTATGCATGACCCCGTAGATCTGCCTTTCTGAATTAAAAAGCGGTATAAAGCTATAATTGTAATATCGAAATTGTTGTGCCTCGTCAGTAGCCAGATCTACTTTTTTGTCCCTGGCATGAAAAGGAATGCCGGTTTGAAACACCGTTAATGCCTGTTTAAAAATATGCTGTTTTTGGGCTTCCGGCAGCACATCAAGAAATTTTTTCCCAATGATATCATCACCTTTTCCCCAGGTTTTTATCATTGCAGGGCTGGCTAGTGCTATCTGGAGTTCATTTCCTGTATAAACGGCTGTCGGCAGAGGGGTGTTATCCACAATGTCTTTCAAAAGCATTACATTATCGTACATCGTTGGGTTGTTTAGATATTTACGAAAGTATATTTTATTTAATCTTAGTGTATTACGTAAGTATAGAAGAATGTTTCATAATTCCAATGGTATTTTTTAACTGCTTTGCCTCTAATCAAAGTTTAACATTCAAACTTGTGGGCATTGCTGCTGCATACCTCGGCAGCAGGAATTGCAGATTAAACCGCAGTGCAATATTGGCAGTTATAATTTTAAAAATACATAGGACAGTATTTTTTTTATAATATATTTTGTATAATTAAATTGTGCACAATTTAATTATCTTGTATCTTTGCAGCATTATTTTGATTCAAATAATTTTAAGATTCAGATGTTTAATTTATAAAATAAGAAACAATGTCGTTAATAGAAGATTTAAACTGGAGACATGCCGTAAAAGCATATGACTCAACAAAAAAAGTATCAGAAGAAGATTTAAATAAAATTTTAGAAG
>Ga0247813_10001108_pt1 | contig 21416 bp, 19 predicted proteins | sample UWRJL169409C1_FD_180719 | JGI IMG/M metagenome (GOLD analysis project Ga0247813, IMG submission 180719) | Plant litter microbial communities from Arlington Agricultural Research Station in Wisconsin, United States - UWRJ-L169-409C-1 | ecosystem: Environmental > Terrestrial > Plant litter >...
TGGTTCGCCATCAGGTTGAACCCGGCGCCGAACACCGCGGTGGCTGCACTCGCCCCCAGGCAGACGATCACCTGCGGTCGCACGTTCTCGATCTCGCCCATGAGCCACGGCCGGCAGGCGTTGATGTGGGTGATCTGCGGCTTGCTGTGAATGCGACGCTTACCGCGCCGTTCAAAGCGGAAGTGTTTGACCGCGTTGGTCAGATAGAGCGCGCGGCGATCCATGCCAAGCTCGCGCAGGGCGCGATCCAGCAGCTGTCCGGCGGGACCGACGAACGGGTGCCCGCTGAGGTCCTCGCTGTCGCCGGGCTGCTCGCCCACCAGCATGATCCGTGCGTCGTGCGGGCCTTCGCCGAACACGGTCTGCGTGGCCGGCTCCCAGAGTGAGCAGCGTCGGCACGCGGCGGCCGCATCGCGCAGGCCATCGAGTGTGGCAGGTGGGGTATCCGATACTGGCGTGGGTGAGGCGATGGCCTCGGGGATACGCCGTCGCGGGGCCTGTGCTTCACGGTCGTGCATCTCCTGCACCCGGCCGCCGGCATCGCGGACGAGCTGTGGCAGCAACGACGCCTCCGGCAGGTGCTTCCAGTATCTGGCCGGCATCTCCTGCTGCATCATCCGCGTGTTGAGGCGCGCCGGATTGAAGATGTTGGCGTAGTAGGTGCGCCACAGTTCCTCGCGCGCATCCTCCACGGGCGCATCGCTTTGGCGCCCGCCCGGACCGAACGACAGCGCCTGCCCATCCCAGTGCACGCTGCGGTACGGCGTCAGGATCGCCCAGCGCATGCCGGCGAAGCGCCGCGCGAAGAACGGCGCCACGCGGTCCACGATATGGTGATCCGGTTCGAACCAGGCAATGAAGGCATCCTGCTCGCCGGGCACTTCGCGGAAGCGGACGAACGCTTTCATTTTGTGCGTGTCGCGGCGGACTGCCTGGCTCAGGGCCATGGCGCGCAGCACGTCGGGATCGGCGGGGTTGGACAGCAGGCTGCGTTCGCCATGCGTGATGCGCCAGAGCATGCGGTAGAGCAGCGACATCCGTTGCGGATCGCGATGGCACAGGCAGATGGCAGCCAGCTCGACAAACGCTTTGGATACATATCTCTGCGGCTCGTCGCGTGCTGCGCTGCCGTCGTCCAGCGCGGTCAGCGACGGTGCATCGAGCAATGACGCCCCCTGATCCTGCAGCCAGTCCAGCTGATCCGGTGGCACCGCGTGGCGCAAGGCCAGGCGCGCGGCCGCGCGCCATGCATCCAACGACCACGCCGGGTCGACACGCACACTCCAGCGTGACATGTCAGTGGGCAGCAGCGTCGGGGAACAATGCACCCTGTCGCGGCGGTGGCGCCAGCCGCGCCCGCAGCGCCGCCGGGTCATCCAGTGCACGCCGCGGATGATGGTCGGCCAACTGCACGAACGGCAGCAGCTTGCTCATCGGTGCACGCAGACGGGCCACATCGGCCACGCGCAGGCGTCCATGTCGCCGCGCCATCAGCACCCGCTTGACGTTGCGCACGCCAAGCCCAGGTACGCGCAGCAGCAGCTCCTTGGGCGCGATATTGAGATCGACCGGGAAGCGCTCGGGGTGGCGGATCGCCCAGGCCATCTTCGGGTCGATGTCCAGGTCCAGCATCCCGCCTTGGGTGGTATCGGTGATCTCCTCCACACCGTACCCGTAGAAGCGCAGCAGCCAGTCGGCCTGGTAGAGGCGATGCTCGCGTGCCAGCGGTGGCGCCTGCAGGGGCAGCGCCTTGCTGGCATCGGGAATGGGGCTGAAGGCGGAGTAGTAGACGCGGCGCATCCGATAATTACCGTACAGATTATCGGCCGCGCTGAGGATCTGATTGTCGCTGGCACCGTCCGCACCGACGATCATCTGGGTGCTCTGCCCGGCAGGGGCGAAGCGGGGCGCCCGCGCGCGCCGCCCGCGCGGGGCCGGTGACGGTGCAGCGACCGCATTGCCGCCTGGAGGATCGGACTTGCGCGCCTCTTTGGCTTCCTCGATCTGCCAGCGCAGCTCACCCATGGCACCCCGGATCGACGGCAGTGACTTCTCCGGTGCGAAACTGGCCAGCCCGGCTTCGGTGGGCAGCTCGATGTTGATCGACAGCCGATCGGCATGGCGCCCGGCGGCGGCGAGCAGCTCCGGTGATGCTTCGGGAATGGTCTTGAGGTGGATGTACCCGGCGAACCGGTGTTCCTCGCGCAGCACCCGCGCCACTTCCACCATCCGCTCCATGGTGTAGTCGGCGTTGCGGATGATCCCACTGGAGAGGAACAGGCCTTCGATGTAGTTGCGCTTGTAGAAATCCATCGTCAGCGCGACCACTTCGTCCACGCTGAAGCGGGCCCGCTGCACGTTGCTCGACACGCGGTTGACGCAGTACGCGCAGTCGTAGATGCAGAAGTTGGTCAGCAGGATTTTCAGCAGCGACACACACCGGCCGTCCGGCGTGTAGCTGTGGCAGATGCCCATGCCCTCGGTGCTGCCGATGCCACCGGACGTGCGCGAATCACGCTTGCCCGCGCCGCTGGAAGCGCAGGACGCATCGTACTTCGCGGCATCGGCAAGGATGGCCAGTTTGCGGATCGTCTCCATGGAACGACCGTACTGGGTGGCGGTCTCATCCAGTGAGACGGATTACGTCACGTATGAATAGTTCAGAATTCGAGGCGTTTTCTTTCAGACCGCCGCGGGTATCGACATTCCTTAACCGCTCGACGTTGACTTGAACCGGCCAGCTGAGTAGATTCGTCCCCAACACGGCCCTCGCCTCTTGGTCTGCAAAGACTTACGCGGGGGTTTTTATTGTCTGCCACCAGTGCAGCCAGTCGCTCGGGACCCCCATATCCGACAGGGAAAGCCCGCGATCGGAATGCTGGGTGGGGAACGACAACAGATGGTTCCGCATCCGGTCATGCCACAGCGTGGTCGGGGAGATGGTCTTCAGAAGATGTCTGGCGATTGCAATAATCGCGAACGGCTTCGCGATCAGATCGGCCTTTCCTATGAACGAGTCGCACCACTCAATCTGACCGCGTGCGGGGAGTTTCGGTTGATCCACTACGTTCCTGTTCCACACTCTGCTGTGGTGTGCGGCAAGGTTGCGCAGGTAGTTCAGCGATCGAAGCCATGTTGAAAAGGTTTTCCAATCAGCAAGTCCGTACTTCGCTGCGATTACTTGCTGGTCGGCCACCTTCATCATCGAGATGAGCTGTGAGACCGCACCGAAATCCAGGATCTCCACGGCCACCCAGATCGGGAGATCAGGTCCATGTTTCTCGCGATAGTGAGTAACGAAATGCTCCTTTGAGCGCTGCAGCAGGCGATCGTACTTCCGTCGCCATGTGTCGTACTCAGACATTCCCGTATGTGGGTTGCGTCGGCCGGCGAACGATGGATGAAGTGCGTCGAGGCACAGATGGCCGAATGTGCTGGATCTACCAAGAACATAGGCGAGATCAACTCTGAGGGCGATCTCAATCCGCTCAAGTACATCCAGAACCAGAAGTCGCAGCTTCTTATCGAAGAGATAGAGCGCCGTTGCGTCGGAGAGATGGGAGTTTTTGACGAATGCGTCAGAGCTTAGCGTCGTCAATCGCCCTGCATGATCCTGGCTGACCACGAATCTTCGAAACGGATACCAGTAGGCGCTCAATCGGTAGTAGCCAATCCTCTCCAGGTGGCGCAGCGCAGCTTGCTCATCGGTAATGATCATTCCACGCGATTTCAGAAGTTCCATCTGCTCGGTGAATGTCTTCCATGGACGGTCATAACCCATCGCCGATCTGCGCCACGTTGAAGAAGTACCGACGATACCATCGACGCTGCCCGACGATGGATGCACACGCTAGAACGTCACCTTCACTGATTCCGCGCTGTACGTCGCCGGCCCATGGAACACCACCTCGATGTTGTTGCCATCCGGATCCAGCGCGAATGCCGCGTAGTAACCGGGATGGTAAGGGCGTTCGCCTGGCGCACCATTGTCCTTGCCGCCGTTGGCCAGTGCAGCCTGGTGGAAGGCGTCCACGGTCGCGCGGTCGCGGGCCTGGAAGGCGAGATGATGGCGGCCGGTGAGTTGGCCCAGCGCGGCGTCACTGTCCGCCGTGGAAATGAACAGCTCATCGGCCCAGAAATAAGTGTCGCCGTCACCGGCAATCGGGATGCCGATCGTATCGAACACGGCCTGGTAGAAGCGGCGGCTGGCGGCGAGATCCTTGACCACCAGCTGCAGGTGATCGATCAGGCGGCCGCGGTGCAGTTCCATCGTTTCCATACCGACTCCGTTGGGTGGGTGGACGGTCCGCAGGTATACCACTGGACGCGGTTGGACACAGTGTCGCCGTCTCGACCTTGCTGACCACGCGCGTGGACCTGTCGGCCGCGGCCCTTCCGCCAGCCCACGCGCTGACCTACGCTGCGCGCTGGCGTCATGAACGCGCAGACGGAGGAGGGAACGATGCTGTGGATGGTGATGATGGCCCAGGCGGTCGCAGGCGACGCCGGCTATGAACAGGTGCGCGCACTGGCGAAGCGTGATGAAGCCAGCTTGGCGCCGGCGGCGTACACGGAAATGCTGGACAGCATGAGCCGGGTGGGCGGCGCGAGTTTCGCGCGGTGCATGCCGACCCCCGCGCCGGAGACGCTGGCACCGTTCACAGTGGTGCTGCAGCTGGATGCGCAGGGCAAGGTGGTGCGGACGTGGCGCGAAGGCGACGAAACGGTCGCACGCTGCGTCGATGCGGGGTTCGCCGGGAAAACCCTGTTCGTACCACCGAAAGCGCCGTTCCATGCGGCCTTCGAGTTCCAGGTCCAGCCATGACGGCCACGACGCGCCGGTATCTGCCGGCGCATCGCGGAGCGGCCGGGATCAGGCGATCGGGGTGTTGGAGATGATCTCCACCCAGTAGCCGTCCGGGTCCTTGATGAAGGCCAGGTGCTTCATGCGGCCATCTTCCAGGCGCTTCTGGTAGGGCACCTGCAGCGCATCGAAACGCTTGCAGGCGGCCTGGATGTCCGGCACGGACACGCAGATGTGGCCGAAGCCGCGCGGATCGCTGTTGCCGTCGTGATAGACCGCGCCGGCCTGGGTTTCAGTGCCGTGGTTGTGGGTCAGCTCCAGCACGCCGGGAATCCCGGCCATCCACACGCGGCGGGCGTCGTCGCCCTCGGGGATCTGCGTGCCGGCCGGCAGCAGGGCCAGGAAGTACAGGCTGAAGTCGGCGTCGGGGAAGTGGCGCAGATCGATCAGGCGGAAGCCGAGCACGCCGGTATAGAACGCCAGCGAGGCGGCAGCATCCTTCACGCGGAGCATGGTGTGGTTGAACACGAAACCGGTGGTTTCGGCCGGCGGCTGGGCGGCGACACCCGGCTGGGTCTGGAAGGCGGCAAGGGACATGGGGATCCTGGGGGCGGGGCCGCATCGGCGCGGCGGACACGTCATGTTACCGGTCCCGGCCGGGCGGGGTGGCGGGTAGAATGGTGTGTCTCCCTGACCAGCGTTCATCATGTCTCAGCGTGAATGGGTGGCGTCCGCCATCCGCAAGATCGAAGCCGATTTCAACCGTTCGGCCGATACCCACCTGATCCCGATGGACCTGCCGGGGTTCGATGGCATCGACCTGTATTTCAAGGACGAATCCAGCCATCCCACCGGCAGCCTGAAGCATCGTCTGGCCCGGTCGCTGTTCCTGTACGCGCTGACCAACGGCTGGCTGCGTGAAGGGCGCCCGGTGATCGAAGCGTCCAGCGGCTCCACGGCCGTATCCGAGGCGTATTTTGCCCGGCTGCTGGGCCTGCCGTTCATCGCCGTGATGCCGGCCACTACTTCCCCCGAGAAAATCGCGGCGATCGAGTTCCACGGCGGCCGCTGCCACCTGGTGGAGCGCGCCTGCGACCTCAACTGCGATTCCGAAGCGTTGGCCCGCGAAACCGGTGGCCACTTCATGGACCAGTTCACTTACGCCGAGCGCGCCACCGACTGGCGCGCGAACAACAACATCGCCGAATCGATCTTCAAGCAGATGGCCGAGGAGCCGCACCCGGTGCCCGAGTGGATCGTGTGCAGTCCGGGCACCGGCGGCACCGCGGCCACGCTGGGTCGCTACGTGAGCTACCGCCGGCATGACACGCGCATCCTGTGTGCGGACCCGGAAGTGTCGGTGTTCTACGACGGCTACTGCGCCGCGCTGGCCGGGCAGCCCTGGCGCGAGTTGACCTGCAGTGGCGGCTCGCGCGTGGAAGGCATCGGCCGGCCGCGGGTGGAATCCAGCTTCATTCCGACCAGCGTCGATGCCATGGTCAAGGTGCCCGATGCGCTGAGCCTGGCCGCGATGCGCCATGTCAGCTGCCAGCTGGGCCGTCGCGTCGGTGGCTCCACCGGCACCAATTTCATCGGCGTGCTGCAGGCCGCGCAACTGATGCGCGATGCCGGACGCAGCGGCTCGATCGTGACCATCCTGTGCGACAGCGGCGAGCGCTACGCGCACAGCTACTACAACCCCGAGTGGTACCCGAAGCAGGGCATCGACGTGGAGGGCGCCGATGCCCAGCTCGCCGCGGCGGTGGCGGGGCAGGGCCTGCCGGTGCTGCCCTGCGTTTCGCTGGAAGCGTTGTACTGAGCGGGACACCGGGCGTGGCGTGAACCTGGCCCATCGGTGCACGCCGGGGCCTTGTGCGGGGCAGGGGGCAATGCCATATCGTGGGGTGATGCCGCTGCAGCGGCCCCGTTGTCTGGAGATGCCTGTGACCCCCACCAACCCCCTGCTCGATTTTTCCGGCCTGCCGCGTTTCGATGCGATCCAGCCTGAGCACATCGCCCCGGCGATCGACGCCCTGCTGGCCGAGGCCGAGGCGGCGGTAACGACCGCCGAGACCGTCACCCCGGTGACCTGGGCGACCTTCGCCGATCCGCTGGACGATGCCACTGAGCGCCTGTGGCGTGCGTGGGGGCAGGTGGGCCACCTGCAGGCTGTGGTGAATACCCCGGCGCTGCGCGAGGCCTACAACGCCAACCTGCCCAAAGTGACGCGCTTCGGCAGCGCACTGGGCCAGAACCTGGCGCTCTACCAGCAGTACCGCGCCCTGGCCGCTGCGCCGGAAGCGGCGCAGTACGATCCGGCACGCCGCAAGGTGCTGGAGAACGCCCTGCGTGATTTCCGCCTGGGCGGTGCTGAACTCGATGACGCCGGCAAGGCGCGCTACAGCGCGATCCGCGAGGAACTGTCCGCGCTCTCGGCGACGTTCTCGCAGAATGTGCTCGATGCGACCGATGCCTGGTCGCTGCACGTGGAAGACCGCGCCGAACTGGCTGGCCTGCCGGACGATGTGATCGCCGCTGCCCGCGCTGCCGCAGAGAAGGAGGGCCTGCCCGGCTGGAAGCTGACCCTGCAGATGCCGTGCTATATCCCGGTGCAGACGTACGCCGAAGATCGCCCGCTGCGTGAGGCGCTGTATCGCGCCAACGCGGTCCGCGCCTCCGAATTCGGCGATGCCGGGCTGGACAACAGCGGCAACATCGATCGCGTGCTGGCGCTGCGTGCGGAGCTGGCCGCGCTGCTGGGCTTTGCCAACTACGCCGAGTATTCGATCGCCACCAAGATGGCCGAAGATGCGCCGCAGGTGCTGGGTTTCCTGCGCGATCTGGCGGCGCGTGCCAAACCGTATGCACAGCGCGACCGTGCCGAGCTGGAGGCCTTCGCGCGCGACGAACTGGGTCTGGCCGCGCTGGAGGCATGGGATCTGGCCTTCGCGGCGGAGAAGCTGAAGCAGGCGCGCTACAGCTATTCCGAGCAGGACGTGAAGCAGTACTTCACCGAGCCGAAGGTGTTGGACGGCCTGTTCAGCGTGATCCGCAGCCTCTACGGGCTGGAGGTGCAGCCGGACAGCGCGCCGGTGTGGCACCCGGACGTGCGCTTCTTCCGGGTGGTCGATGCGCAGGGCGCGCTGGTGGGTCAGTTCTATCTCGACCTGTACGCGCGCGAAGGCAAGCGCGGTGGCGCGTGGATGGACGATTGCCGCAACCGCCGCGAGACCGCTGCCGGTGTGCAGACGCCGCTGGTGTACCTGGTCTGCAACTTCGGCAAGGGGGCCGCGGGGCAACCGGCGACCTTCAGCCACAGCGATGTGACCACCCTGTTCCATGAAATGGGACATGGCCTGCATCAGTTGCTGACCCGCATCGGCGAGCTCGGCGTGGCCGGGATCAATGGTGTGGAGTGGGACGCGGTGGAACTGCCGAGCCAGTTCATGGAGAACTTCTGTTGGGAATGGGACCGTGTGCAGGCCATGACCGCGCACGTGAGCACCGGCGAGCCGCTGCCGCGCGCACTGTTTGACCGCATGCTGGCCGCACGCAATTTCCAGAGCGGCATGTTCACCGTGCGCCAGCTCGAGTTCGCCCTGTTCGACATGCAGCTGCACAGTGATTTCGACCCGACCCAGGACAGCGTGCAGGCCCTGCTGGAGCGCGTGCGCGATGAGGTGGCGGTCAACCGGCCGCCGGCCTGGAATCGCTTCCCCAATCAGTTCAGCCACATTTTTGCCGGTGGCTATGCGGCGGGCTACTACAGCTACAAGTGGGCCGAAGTGCTCAGTGCCGATGCCTATGCCGCCTTCGAGGAAGCGCCGGACAAGGTGACCGAGACCGGTCAGCGGTTCCGCGATGAAGTGCTCTCGCGGGGCGGCAGCCGGAGTGCGGCAGAAAACTTCGCTGCGTTCCGTGGGCGCGCGCCGACCGTGGACGCGCTGCTGCGGCACAACGGGATGGTGTGACCCGACACTACCCGGCAGCCTGATCGGACGGCACGTGGCTCATTCGGCGTAGATCATCTTGCGGGTCATGCCGCCGTCGACGATGTGGTCCTGGCCGGTGATGAAACCGGCCAGGTCCGAGAGCAGGAACACCGCCAGCGCGCCGATGTCCGGCGGCTGGCCAACCCGGCCGACCGGATGCTGCGCCTGATCGCGGCGCGAGAGCTTGGGCGTGCGCCGGCGTGACGGTGCCTGCCAGGCTTCGGTGGTGATCCAGCCGGGGCTGATGCTGTTGACCCGCACCGCCGGCCCTTCGCTCAACGCGAGTGCATGGGTGAAGGCGACCAGCCCGCCCTTGGCCGCGGCATAGGCTTCACTGTCCGGTTCGGACTGCCATGCACGCGTCGAGGCGATGTTGAGGATGGCCCCGGCGTGCTCGCGCAAGGCGGGCAGGGCATGTTTGCTGCACAGGAAGGCGCCATGCAGGCTGGAGAGGCGGCGTTGCCACTCAGCCAGCGGCATCTCCGCCAACGGCGTGCCATGGGCACTGGCGATGCCGGCATTGTTGACCAGGCCATCCATACGGCCAAAGCGCTTCAGCGTCGCCTTCATCAGCGCCTGCACACTGCGCTCGCTGGCCACGTCCGCGCGCTGGAACGCCGCGCGCTCCGGCAGCGCCCATTCGGTCAAACAGGCCTTGCCGGCATCGGCATCCAGGTCGGCGATCATCACGCTTCCGCCAGCGCCCAGCACCGACTGCGCGATGCCACGGCCCACCCCCTGCGCACCCCCGGTGATCACCACCACGCGATCGCGCAGCGGCTGTGCCGGCCAGTCGAGAATGGCCGGGGTCAGTGGCACGGCGGCATGTCGTTGCGGCCCAGCAGGCGCGTCCAGCCTTCGATGCCGAGTTTGTCCAGCGTTTCGATGTTGCGCTCCACGATCACGTCCGGATCCGGGAACGCGGCGACCGCACGCTCGACGCTGTCTTCGCGCAGCAGGTGCAGGGTCGGGTAGGGCGCACGGTTGGTGTAGTTGCTCACGTCATCCGGCGCCGCGCCGGCGAACTGGTACTGCGGATGGAAGCTGGCCACCTGCAGGATGCCCTGCAGATCCAGTGCTTCGATCGCCGCATCGGCGTTGTCGAGGAAATCGTTGTAATCCAGGAAATCGGTCAGCACGTCCGGATGCACGATCAAGGTGGTGTCGATCTGTTCGGCCGGCGTATCGCGCAGCAGGATCAGCTCTTCGGCCAGTTCTTCGACTAGGGCTTCCGGGGTGGTCGCATCGCTGAGCACGAAGCGCACCTGGTCCTTTACGTACACCGCTTTGGCGAACGGGCACAGGTTCAGGCCGATGACGATCTGCTCCAGCCATTTCCGGGTCTCGGCGATGGGGTCGTGGGTGGCAGTGAGGGACGCATCGTTCATGGCGGGCGGTGTCGCTGGCTGGGGCTGTTGATTGTACGGCGCGGCGGTGAAGCGGGCGGGTGATCGGCTCCACTGTCCATTAACTGGACACCCGTCATCCTGATAAGCCCTTATCCGGCAATCACTTGCAGTGATCGAGCCAACGGCCAATAGGCAGTGGCCCGCCGCAGGTATCCAATGGCCGGGTACACGACGCAAGGAGTTTTCCGTGATGGCAACACATGCATTCCTGCCGACGGCCACGTGGTCCGGCAAGCTGTTCGAGGGTCAGTGGAGCCCGGGTGCAGGCACCCAGGACGTGGTCGAACCCGCCACCGGCGAGCGGCTCGGTGAGATCGCGATGGCCGACCCCGCGCAGATCGCACGCGCGGCCGCCACTGCCGCCAGCGCACAGCGCGACTGGGCCAGTGCCCCGTATGACACCCGCGCGCAGGTCCTGCGCCGTGCCGCGCAGCTGGCCGAAGAGCACAACGACGAGATCGTGCAGTGGCTGGTCCGCGAAAGTGGCTCCACCCAGCTCAAGGCCGGCTTCGAGGCCAAGGTGAACACCAAGGCGCTGCATGAAGCGGCGGCGCTGCCCTCGCGCAGCATCGGCGAAGTACTGCCGTCGGAACCGGGCCGGTTGAATCTGGCGCGCCGCCGCCCGCTGGGCGTGGTCGGGGTGATTGCACCGTTCAATTTCCCGCTGTATCTGGCCATGCGTGCGGTCGCCCCGGCGCTGGCGCTGGGCAATGCGGTGGTGCTCAAGCCCGATCCGCGTACCGCCGTGTGCGGTGGCTTCGTGATCGCACGCCTGTTCGAACTGGCTGGCCTGCCTGCTGGCCTGCTCCACGTGTTGCCGGGCGATGGTGCGGCCGGTGCGGCGCTGACCAGTGACCCGAACATCGCGATGATCCAGTTCACCGGGTCCACCGGTGCCGGGCGCAAGGTGGGTGAAGCGGCCGGCAAACACCTGAAGAAAGTGTCGCTGGAACTGGGCGGCAAGAACTCGCTGATCGTGCTCGACGATGCGGACATGGATCTGGCCATCGCCAACACGGCGTGGGGCGTCTACCTGCACCAGGGCCAGATCTGCATGGCCACCGGCCGCGTGCTGGTCCAGCGCAGCATCCATGCGCGCTTCCTGGAAAAGCTGGTGGCCAAAGCCAAATCGCTCAAGGTCGGCAATCCGGCCGACGGCGAGGTGGCGATCGGGCCGTTGATCAATGCCCAGCAGCGCGACCACGCCGCGCGCATCGTCGCCGAGGCGCAGGCCGCCGGTGCCACCCTGGCCACCGGCGGTGGCTACAAGGATCTGTACTTCGAGCCGACCGTGCTCAGCGATGTGAGCCGCGACAACCCGGCCTTCCACGAAGAAATCTTCGCGCCGGTCGCGGTCGTGGTGCCGTTCGATACCGATGACGAGGCGGTGGAGCTGGCCAACGACAGCGAGTACGGCCTGTCGATGGCGATCGTGTCCAGCAACGTGGGCCGCGCGCTGAAGCTGGGCGAACGGCTGCGCACCGGCCTGCTGCACATCAACGACCAGACCGTGAACGATGAGGTGATCAACCCGTTCGGCGGCGTCGGCGCCTCGGGCAACGGCACCAGCATCGGTGGCCCGTCCAACATCGACGAGTTCACGCAGTGGCAGTGGATGACCGTCAAGGGCGAAGCGCCCGCGTACCCGATCTGATCCAGGAGATTCTCATGACCGCAACAGCAGAACTGCGCGACATCACCGTGGCCGTGGTGCGCGAAAAAGAACAGCCCTTCACGATCGAGAAGGCGCGCATCCGTGGCCCGCAGGACGATGAAGTGCTGGTCCGCGTGGTCGCCACCGGCCTGTGCCATACCGACCTGATCGTGCGTGACCAGTACTACCCCGTGCCGCTGCCGGCGGTGCTCGGCCATGAAGGCGCGGGCATCGTCGAAGCGCTCGGCCCGGGCGTGAAAGACCTCAAGGTGGGCGACCATGTCGTGCTGACCTACGGCGCCTGCGGTCACTGCAATCCCTGCAGCGGCGGCCACGGTGCCTACTGCAAGGATTTCTTCGGCCTGAACTTCGGTGGCGGTGCGTTGGACGGCTCCACCGCGATCCAGGATCCGGACGGCAAACCGCTGCACGATCACTTCTTCGCGCAGTCCTCCTTCGCCACCTACGCACTGAGCCGCGAAAACAACGCGATCAAGGTGCCCGACGATGCGCCGATCGAGCTGCTTGGCCCGCTTGGCTGCGGCATCCAGACCGGTGCCGGTGCGGTGATCAACTCGCTCAAGATGACCGCCGGCAGCAGCTTCGCCAGCTTCGGTGCCGGCGCGGTCGGGCTGAGCGCGGTGATGGCCGCACGCGTGGCCGGTGCGACGACCATCATCGCCATCGATGTGGTGCCTTCGCGCCTGGAGCTGGCCAAGGAACTGGGCGCCACGCACGTGATCAACAGCCGCGAGGTCGATGTGGTTGAAGCAGTGCGCGCGATCACCGGCGGCGGCGCGAACTTCGCCCTGGAATCCACCGGTCGTCCGGAGGTGCTCGCGCAGGGCATCGAGGCACTCGGCGGGTTGGGGGTGATTGGCGTGGTCGGCGCGCCGAAGCTGGGCACCAAGGCCGAGTTCGACGTCAACAACCTGCTGCTGGGCGGGCGCAGCATCCGCGGCATCGTCGAAGGCGACAGCGTGCCCAAGGTGTTCATTCCGCAGCTGGTGCAGCTGTATCAGCAGGGCCGCTTCCCGTTCGACAAGCTGGTCAAGTTCTACCCGCTGGACCAGATCAACCAGGCCGCCGAGGACAGCACCCGCGGTGTCACCCTCAAGCCGATCCTGACCATCGGCGGGTGAAACGGTCCGTCGCAGGCATGCATGCCTGCGACGACGTACCAGTCAGCTTTGCGGGAGTAGGCTGTCGGTCCGAGGTGGAGATCGACCGATGGCCGCGATGGTTCTGGAACAGCAGCAGGTATTGGCCGCCGCCCGTCAGCGTTTTGCCGAGGGCGGCGCGTTGATGGACAGCGTGGTCAGCCCGCCGGTGCAGCGCTCCTGGGAGCGCTCGCGACAGGCCGGCGTGCAGCCGCGGCAGGAGCCGTACTACGCGCCGCTTGCCGCGGCTTCCACGCGCCTCGACGACCCTGCCGACCGCCGCCTCGCACGCTGTGTGCGCGAGGACATGGACCACCTCTGGGCCGCCTTCGGTGGCCGCCAATGGACCCTGTTCTGCGTCAACGCCGACGGCCTGGTCGTCGCCCAGCGCGAACATGGCCTGGCCGACGTGCCGGTGCTGCGCCCGATCCAGATCGGCCGCCGCCTGCGCGAAATCGACATTGGCACCACCGCACCGGCCTGCAGCCTGGCCGAAGACGCGCCTGCACTGGTGCGCGGCAACGAGCACTACCTGGACCGCTTCGCCTCGGTGTTCTGCCTGAGCGTCCCGCTGCATGGATTGGATGGCGAAGTACTGGGCGCACTGGACATCACCGGCACCGGCGAACGCGATGCAGAGCTGCTGCACGGCTACTTCCGCCAGGCCGCGCTGTCGGCCGAGAACCGCCTCATGCAGGACCACCGCCCCTGCCACCTGCTGGCCGTACAACACGACACCCGCTGGCTGCACTCGCCGCTGCAGGGCCTGCTGGCCATCGAAGAAGACGGCCATGTGCGCGCCGCCAACCGCGTGGCCCGCCGCCTGTTTGGACTGCCGCGTCGCGGCCACTTGCCCGTTCTCACCCTGGACGGCCTGTTTGCCGGCGCCAGCGCCCACCAGCGTCGCCGCCTGCTGCAGAGCGGCCCTGCCCATCGCGTCCGCCTGGATGACGACACCGCCGTGCACGTCCAGTACCTGCGCGGACCACTCGCACCGCATGCCAGCGTGAAGCTCGATGTGCAGCTTGCCAGCGCCACGAACGCATCACTGCGCGCGCAGAACACACAGCACGTCCGCGAGACCGTGGCTGCCCACCAGGGCAACGTCAGCGCCGCCGCACGCCAGCTCGGCATCTCACGCACCACCCTGTACAAGCTGATTCGCGCGTAGCGGCCAGCGCCCGGCGGTACACACGCCGGAAGCCGCATCTTTTCGATCTGCGCAACGAGGTTGCCGGCCACGGGCCGGCACTACCGCTTTGCTCGCCGATCCGGTGACGCATTGTCGGCGCGGCGGGTGGGGCCAGGCCTTGCCCGGACCATGAGCGGCATGGATGCCGCGACATGAGCCCCCATGGATGGGTTTACGGCGGGTCCGGGCAAGGCCTGGCCCTACCCGACGCAGCACACCAGCAATGAATCGCCAGCGCTCTTCGCTACAGCCCTTCGGCCAAGATCAATCGCGGAAATTATCAAACTGCAGCGGCACCTCGAACGTCTCCTTCCGCAACAGCGCCATCGCATCCTGCAGATCATCGCGCTTCTTGCCCGTCACCCGCAGCTTGTCGCCATTGATCTGACTGTCCACCTTCAACTTGGCCTCCTTGATCTTCGCCGCGATCTTCTTGGCCACCTTCTGCTCGATCCCCTGCTTGACCGTGATCTTCTGCCGCGCGCCGGCCAGATTCGACTCGATATCACCGAACTCCAGGCACGCCGCATCGATCTTCCGCGCCGTCAGGCGCTGACGCAGGATGTCCGTCATCTGCTGCAACTGGAAATCGCTCGGCGCGGACTGACTGATCACGCTGTCTTCCAGCACGTACTTGGCGTCCACCCCCTTGAAATCGAAGCGCGTGGACAGCTCGCGGTTGGCCTGGTCGACCGCATTGGTCAGCTCGTGGGTGTCGACTTCGGAAACGACGTCAAAAGAGGGCATGGGGAGAACTCCAACGGGTGAATGCCCCATTCTAACCAACCCGCCATGGACGGCCCGTCCCCGGCGGCGATAATGGGCCATGAACACCCAACGCTCCCCCTCCCGCGCCGTCGCCTGGATGCTGATGGCCGTGGCCTGCTTCTCGCTGATGGATGCCGGCATGAAGCAGCTGGCCAGCAGCTATCCCACCCTGCAGGTCACCTTCCTGCGCGGCGCGGCCTCGCTGCCGTTCGTGCTGGTCTGGGTACTGGCCACCGCCGGCCCGCGCTCGCTGGTGCCCAAGCGCTGGGTCCTGCACCTGTTGCGCGGCGTGCTCGGCATGGCGATGATCGGCTGCTTCGTGTTTGCCCTGCGCAGCCTGCCGCTGTCTACGGCCTACACCATCTATTTCGTTGCCCCGTTGCTGATCGCCGCGCTGTCGGTGCCCCTGCTCGGGGAGAAGGTCGGCCCGCGCCGCTGGATCGCCATCGGCATCGGCCTCGTCGGCGTGCTGGTCGTGCTGCGGCCTGGCGTCGGCGGCTTCATCTCGCTGCCCGGGCTGATGGTCCTGCTGGCTGCGACCGCCTACGCACTGGCCGCGATCACGGTCAGCATGCTGACCCGCACCGATACCCCCCAGTCGATGGTGGTGTGGTTCCTGGTGATCATGGCCGTCGGCGCGGGTCTGCTGGCGATCCCCGACTGGCGGCCACTCCAGATGGGCCATGCCGCGCTGATCGCCGGCATGGGCCTGGCCGGGGCAGGGGGGCAGGTTGCCCTGACCCGCGCTTTCCAGCTGGGCGAAGCCTCCATGATCGCCCCCCTCGAGTACACCGGGCTGGTCTGGGTGATCGGCTGGGATCTGCTGTTCTGGGGCGCGCTGCCCGACTCGGTCACCTGGCTGGGCGCGGCGATCATCGTGGCCTCCGGCCTGTATCTGCTGCACCGGGAGCGGGTCCGCCAGGTGCAGCCGCCCAGACCGCTGGACCACCCCTGAGCCGGCCTGGGTGGGCCATGACGCCGCCTTATAATCAAACGGAATATGATTCGATCCTGCCGCGCGGGCCAGGGCCGTCCCGCGCTGGTAGGCTGCACGCCCCCTCCCGTCGATGCCCCGGTTAACCGCGAAGTGATCGAGTTCCAGCGCCTGCACAAATCCTATGCCGTCGGCGGCCGCGCGATTGCCGCGCTGCAGCCGCTGGACCTGACCATCGAGGCCGGCGAAGTGTTCGGCATCATCGGCCATTCCGGCGCGGGCAAATCGACCCTGATCCGGCTGATCAACCGGCTGGAGGAGCCCACCGGCGGCCGCCTGCTGATCAATGGCGAGGATGTCACCGCGCTCGATGCCGAGGGCCTGCGCGTGCTGCGCCGGAAGATCGGCATGATCTTCCAGCACTTCAACCTGCTCTCATCGCGCACGGTGGCCTCCAACGTCGCCTTCCCGCTGGAGCTGGCCGGGACGCCGCGGGAGGAGATCGACGCGCGGGTCAACGAACTGCTGCATACCGTCGGCCTGGAAGCGCACGCCAACAAGTACCCGGCGCAGCTGTCCGGTGGCCAGAAGCAGCGTGTCGGCATCGCCCGCGCCCTGGCTACCCGCCCGCAGATCCTGCTGTGCGATGAGGCTACCAGCGCACTGGACCCGCAGACCACCGCCTCGGTGCTCAAACTGCTCGGCAAGATCAACCGCGAGCTGGGCCTGACCATTGTGCTGATCACCCACGAGATGGACGTGATCCGCCGTGTCTGCGACCGCGTTGCGGTGCTCGATGCCGGCCACCTGGTCGAGACCGGCCCGGTCACCGAGGTGTTCCTGCACCCGCAGCACCCGACCACCCGCCGCTTCGTGAGCGAGTCCGAACAGGTGGACGAGGGCGAGTTGCACAAGGATTTCGAGGCCGTCGCCGGGCGCATCGTACGCCTGACCTTCCTTGGCGCGGACACCTACGAACCGCTGCTGGGGCGCATCGCGCGCGAGACCGGCGTGGACTACAACATCCTGTCCGGCCGTATCGACCGGATCAAGGACACCCCGTATGGCCAGCTGACCGTGTCGCTGGTCGGGGGCGACGTGCAGGCCGCACAGGCCGGCTTCGTCGCCGCCGGTGTCCACCTTGAGGAGCTGCGCCGATGATCCTGGCCACCGCAGGCGGGTTCTTCCGCCATCTCGACGCCGGCAAATGGGCCGATATCGGCCAGGCCACGCTGGATACCCTGCTGATGCTCGGCGGCTCGCTGCCGCTGACGCTGCTGATCGGCCTGCCGCTGGGCGTGCTGCTGTTCCTGACCGGCTCGCCGCAGCTGCACCGCAAGCCGGTGCTGTATGGCGCGCTCGCGCTACTGGTGAACCTGCTGCGTTCGGTCCCCTTCATCATCCTGATGATCGTGCTGATCCCGCTCACCCTGTGGATGATGGGTACCTCGCTCGGTGTCCGCGGCGCGATCGTGCCGCTGGTGATCGGTGCGGCGCCGTTCTATGCACGCCTGGTCGAAACCGCGCTGCGCGAAGTGGACCGCGGCGTGATCGAAGCCACCCAGGCGATGGGCGCTACCACCTGGCAGCTGGTCACCCGGGTGCTGCTGCCTGAAGCGCGGCCTGGCCTCATCGCCGGCGCCACCGTCACCGTGATCGCCCTGATCGGCTTCACCGCGATGGGCGGTGCGATCGGCTCGGGCGGCCTGGGCGACCTGGCGTTCCGCGATGGCTATCAGCGTTCGCATACCGACGTGGCCCTGGTCACCGTGGTGCTGCTGCTGGTGCTGGTGCAGATCCTGCAGATGATCGGCGACCGCTTGGTCTCGCACTACAGCCGGAAATAACCGGTCGGTACGCCATCCTCGACGCCGCGTCGTGGCTGGTCCTCCAGGCCGAGTACGATCTGAAGACGCTGCCGACCCGGCAGGAAATCGAGCGCAGGGTGCAGCCGCGCGAGGCGGCCTGACCGCTGCCCTTAGCGGACGTTGGGCACTTCAAAGCCCAACCGGTCCACCTGCTCGGGATGCTGCGGCACGCGCTTGAGCTTGTCGGTGTTGACCCCGTAATCGTCACGCAGGCGCGTGGCGAGCTCCTTGTAGAGCTCCTTGTCCATGTCCGGCTGGCGCGCGAACACCCAGGCCATCTCGCGGCCCGGGTAGCCGAGCATCGCCCACGAATAATCCGGCGCGACTTCCAGCACGCGGGTGTGGGTCGGCACGACCTTGTAGAACCAGGTGCGCCAGTTGTGGTTGCCGCTCTTTTCGTCCACCGAAGCGCGCACCGTCAGCTCCTGCAGTGGTTCGGAGAAGCCGTTGCGGTAGCGGTAGGTGATGGACACTTTCTGGTCGCCACGCAGGCGGAATTCGTTGACGCTGGCGACGTGGCCGCGCTCGATCGGATTCGGCACGCGGCCGATCACATACCAGGTGCCCATGAAACGCTGCAGGTCGATCGGCGCACCGGCGCTGTCGACGGCGACCGGGGTCGGCGCGGGTTCCGGCTTGGTCTCATGGCGGAACGCACAGGCAGACAGCAATGCCATCGAGGAGACCAACAGGACAGCGCGAAGCGGGCGGTTCGAAGACATGCGGCGGGTGGCTCCAGTGGCTGGCAGAGGCATGGTGGGTGGGACAGCGGAGAACGTCAATGGCGGCGCAGCGGTTGCGTGACCGATTCACACTGACGCGACACCGGCGACCCTCCCGACACCGTGCCGTACAAGGTCGCAGCCCTTGAGATGGCGGCGCGGCAAGGTGACGCATCACTTTCGCACGGAGCTGTGTCATGACCCTGTCGTCTTCCCCGCGTTTGTCCGACCGTCCCGATCCCCGCGTGCTGCGTTGCGTCAGGCAGGCCGCCCTTGCCGGGATGGCTCTGGTCCTGGTCTGGCCGGCCGCGCGGGGGCACAGCGAGTGGATCGGCTGGCTGCCGATGTGGCTGATCGGCATGCCGCTGATGGCCTGGTGGAGCCTGCATCGCTTCCGCCTGCCGCTGGTCGGCCTGCTCAGCCGCACCGCCCGCCGCCGCCGGGGACCGCAGGCGCGGCGCCGCAGCCGCCCGCTGGCACGCCCGGCGCGGCCTGACCTTCGACACGTGAGCCGCGGCCAGCCGGTGTGATAGCGTCCCAAGGCTATGAACGCCTGGAGCTGCAATGTCACGATTCGCTTCCGCCTGCCTCGTGGCAGGTCTGATCTCCGCCGGTGCGGCGGGAACCGCCATGGCCGCTGACGCCCCCGCGGATAAGTACGCCTGGCTTGAAGACGTCACGGGCGATAAACCGCTGGCGTGGGTCAAGGAACAGAACGCCAAGTCCGAAGGCCGTCTGGCCTCGACGCCGGCCTTCAAGCAGATGGAGACCAGCATCCGCGAGGTGCTCGATTCCGACGCCAAGATTCCCGGCGTGCAGAAGATCGGTGACTACTACTACAACTTCTGGAAGGACAAGCAGCACGAGCGCGGCCTGTGGCGCCGCACCACGCTGGCCGAGTACCGCAAGGCCTCGCCGCAGTGGGAAACCGTGCTGGACCTGGATGCACTGAACAAGGCCGAGGGCGAGAACTGGGTCTGGCACGGCGCCGACTGCCTGCGCCCGGACTACTCGCGCTGCCTGATCGCGCTGTCGCGCGGCGGCGCCGATGCCGATGTCACCCGCGAGTTCGACCTGGCCAACAAGACCTGGATCAAGGACGGCTTCTTCCGCCCCGAATCCAAGGGTGGCCTGAACTGGATCGACCGCGACACCGTGTTCGTCTATACCGATTTTGGTACCGGCACGATGACCACGTCCGGCTATCCGCGCGTGGCCAAGCTGTGGAAGCGCGGCACCCCGCTGACCTCGGCCTCGGTGGTCTACGAAGGCAAGCCCGATGACATGTACATCGCGGCCATGCACGACGATACCCCCGGCTACGAGCGCAACCTGGTCAGCCGCACGCTGGCCTTCTACAACAACGAGCTCTACCTGCGTGCCGACGATGGCAAGCTGACCAAGATCGATGCGCCCAACTCGGCCGAAAAGGGCCTGCGCAAGCAGTGGCTGACCCTGGAGCTGCGCGAGCCGTGGACCGTGGGCGGCAAGACCTACGCCGCCGGCTCGCTGCTGGCCACCAAGCTGGACGATTACCTTGCCGGCAAGCGTGACTTCGACGTGCTGTTCGCGCCGACCGAGACCACCTCGCTGGCCGGCACCAGCTGGACCAGGAATCATCTGGTCCTGAACGTGCTGGACGACGTGAAGAGCCGTCTTAGCGTGCTGACGCCGGGCGACAGCGGCTGGAAGACGACGGCCTTCACCGGCGCGCCGTCGTTCGGCACCGTGGCCGTCGGCGCAGTGGATGCCGATGACAGCGATGCGGTGTGGATGACCGTCACCGATTACCTGACCCCGACCACCCTGGCCATTGCCGAGATCGGCAAGCAGCCTGAAGTGCTCAAGACCATGCCGGCGTTCTTCAATGCCGATGGCAAGGTGATCGAGCAGCACTTCGCCACCAGCAAGGATGGCACCCGCGTGCCGTACTTCGTGGTGCACCGCAAGGACATGAAGCTGGACGGCTCCAACCCGACGCTGCTGTACGGCTACGGTGGCTTTGAGATTTCGCTGACCCCGTCCTACTCCGGTGGCATGGGGCGCGCGTGGCTGGAGAAGGGCGGCGTGTACGTGGTCGCCAACATCCGCGGCGGTGGCGAGTATGGTCCGCGCTGGCACCAGGCGGCGCTCAAGCAGAACCGTCACAAAGCCTATGAAGACATGGCCGCGGTCGCCCGCGATCTGGTCAGCCGCAAGATCACCTCGGCCAAGCACCTGGGCGTGCAGGGTGGCAGCAACGGTGGCCTGCTCACCGGCAATATGCTGACCCAGTACCCGGAGCTGTTCGGTGCGGTCGTGGTGCAGGTGCCGCTGCTGGACATGAAGCGTTACAGCCACCTGCTGGCCGGCGCGTCGTGGATGGCCGAATACGGCAATCCGGATACGGCCGATTGGGCGTTCATCAAGACCTTCTCGCCGTACCACCTGTTCGACGCCAGCAAGACCTACCCGCCGGTGCTGTTCACCACCTCCACCCGCGATGACCGTGTGCATCCGGCGCATGCCCGCAAGATGGCGGCCATGATGATCGACGCCGGCAAGGACGTGACCTACTACGAGAATATCGAAGGCGGTCACGGCGGCGCGGCGAACAATGCGCAGGCCGCGCATATGTCGGCTTTGGCCTATAGCTTCCTGTGGGAGCAGCTCTCCAAGTAAGCTCGAGGTGCTCGACGGCCAGGGGCGGTCGAGCAGCCGGCAGGGAGTGAGCCTGCCGCAGACGTTGTAGCCCCCTGGAGAAGACTCCGGGTGGTGGGGCGTCAGGTTGGCTCCACCCCATTTTCAGCGCCACGCAGCGATGCGTGGCGTTTTTTTTGGTTCTTCACCCAACTCCGGGGAAGGCCGCCCGGATCTTCAGGAAGAAATACGCGTCGTCTCGGTATCCGTAGGCGACGCGCTTGATGACCTTGA
>Ga0247813_10001109_pt1 | contig 21411 bp, 14 predicted proteins | sample UWRJL169409C1_FD_180719 | JGI IMG/M metagenome (GOLD analysis project Ga0247813, IMG submission 180719) | Plant litter microbial communities from Arlington Agricultural Research Station in Wisconsin, United States - UWRJ-L169-409C-1 | ecosystem: Environmental > Terrestrial > Plant litter >...
TAATTGTTTCGATTGTAGAAGGCGGAATCCCGAACGGTGGTTATATAGGAGAAGTTTTGGCCATTACCGTTTACGGATTACCAATGGAACAAGCTTTACCTGTAGCCATGATTTTAGGAACTCTCGTTGACCCAATTGCTACTTTATTAAATGCCAACGGCGATGTAATTTCGTCTATGATGGTCTCGCGATTCTCTGAAAAAACCAAGTGGTAAAAAGTAATTTTTCAAAACAAATCCATCTACTTTAAATTAAAAATCAGTATTAATCTGCTTAATCTGTATGATCTGTGAGCTATTTTTAGCAACAGCGAATTTACAGTCAGGCATTAAAAATAATATATAATGAATGTAATCCTTCAACACGATCTAAATGATCTCGAAAATATACTTAATCACGCAAAACGACAAGGATTAGATTTTTTGAATGACCTCGAAAATATTCCAACCTCAAATAAAAATACCATCGACCCAACCCGAGATTTAAATGAAAAGGGTTTAGGATCATTAGCAGCTTTGCAAGAATTTAAAGAAAGATTAGCACCATTGATGGTTGCTTCGTCCGGACCAAGATATTTGGGTTTTGTAACTGGTGGTTCAACTCCGGCTTCGATTGTGGGAGATTGGTTAGCATCAGTTTATGATCAAAATACGCAAGCAATAAAAGGGCAAGGTGGAGTTTCGGCTTTAATAGAATTTGAAACCATCAATTTATTGTTGCAGTTATTAGACTTGCCAAAATCATTTTTAGGAGGCTTTGTAACGGGGGCAACAATGTCAAATTTTACGTGTTTGGGAGTCGCAAGACAATGGTTTGGAGCACAATCAGGCAAAGACTTTGCAAAGACCGGAATAACCGAAACCATTCATGTTTTGTCCGCAACGCCACATTCTTCTTCAATAAAAACATTATCAATGTTAGGTATTGGAAGTAATAATTACACAACAATTAAAACCATTGAGGGTAATCGCGAAGCCATTGATATAATTGATTTAGAAGAAAAAATTAAAGAATTAAACGGAAAACCTTTTATTCTGATTTCGAGTGCAGGAACAGTAAATACAGCTGATTTTGATGATTTTGTGGAAATTGCAAAACTTAAAGAAAAATACAATTTTTGGTGGCACATTGATGCTGCTTTTGGTGGTTTTGCCGCGGTTTCAGAAAAATTTAAACATCTTATAGAAGGATGGGAAGGTGCAGACAGTATTACGATCGACTGTCATAAATGGCTTAATGTTCCTTATGAAAGTGCTTTTTATCTAATTAAAGAAAAGCATGTAAATCTTCAAACAGAAACGTTTCAGAATTCGAATGCACCTTATTTAGGAAATCCGTTAGAAAACTTTAATTACCTGAATGTATTACCTGAAAATTCACGTCGTTTACGAGCTTTACCAGTTTGGTTTTCTTTAGTCGCGTACGGAAAAGAAGGTTTTCAGGATATTGTAGAAAATAGTACGGCATTGGCATTGCATTTTGCAAATGAACTAATCGAAGATGATAATTTCGAACTTTTGGCACCAATTCGGCTTAATAATGTTTGCTTTACTTTAAAAGGAGATCATAATCAGGAAAAGGTAAATCAGTTTTTGACCATTTTAAATGATAAAGGAAAAGTTTTTATGACCCCAACTGTCTATCAAAACCGAAAAGGAATCAGAGCTTCTTTTGTAAATTGGAGAACATCCGAAACAGATATTAAAATAATAATAAAAGAGTTGAAAGAAACTATTCTGGATTTAGAAATATAGCTCATTTTTAATTTTTAAAAGCCCGCTTTACTATTTAAAGCGGGCTTTTTTATGTTTTTTAATGAAATGAACTTTGAATTTTAACTTTTGAAGTATTAAAATTTAAGCAAATCTTAAGTTAAAACTAATTATTCATTAAGAAATCTGCCGTTTTTTTATTGATTTATCTATTTCAAAGTTAATCACTGTATTTATTTAGAATAATTAAAAATAACTTGCAATTGCTATTTATTGATGTTAATTTTGTGCCAAATTAATTTCAACATTAAGTAATGAAAATAAATAGAATATTCGTCTTAATCCTGGTACTGTTAAGTTCAATTCAAGGTTTTTCACAAAATAACAAAACAAAATTAACTGGAATAATTCTAGGAAATGACAGCCAGCCTGTCGAAGGTGTTTCAGTAGCATTAAAAGGTACCGCTTATTCCACACTAACGAATGAGAAGGGAGAATACGAAATTTTAGCAGAACCGCAGAATTATATTTTATCTATTGCTTACATTGGATATAAACCAAAGCAAATTAAAATTAATTTAAAAGAAGCAGATCAAACAATTCCAACCGTAACTATTGAAGAAGATATGGCTGCGTTGGATGAAGTTCAGGTTAAAGGAAAATCAAAAGTGCAGCGAGTTAAAGAAGAGGCATTTAATATTACAGCTGTTGATTTAAAACAGTTGTATAATACTTCTGCTGATTTGAATCAGGTTTTAAATAGAACAACTGGTGTTAGGGTTAGAGAAACAGGAGGAATGGGATCTGCTTTCAATTTTTCATTAAATGGCTTTTCAGGAGATCAGGTTAAGTTTTTTATGGACGGGATTCCGTTAGATAATTATGGACCATCATTTACATTGAACAATATTCCAACTAATATGGCAGAAAGAATTGACGTCTATAAAGGAGTTGTGCCAATTGAATTAGGAGGAGATGCTTTAGGTGGTGCTGTTAATATTGTTACTAATAAAAGTGTTAGGAGATATATTGATGCTTCTTATAGTTATGGATCTTTCAATACTCATAAGGCTGCGGTAAACACACGTTTTACAAGTAAAAATGGTTTTGTAACCAATATTAATGCATTCCTTAATTATTCTGACAATAGTTATAAGGTTGAGGCTCAGGTTCCTGACCCTGTTTCTGGGCTTTTTGGTCCGTTAGAAAAACTTAAACATTTTCATGATGGTTATAAACAAGCAACTGTTATAGCAGAAGTTGGAGTAAAAGATAAAAAATATGCAGATTATTTATTAGTAGGTGTTACAGGAAGTGCCAATAAAAAACAAATACAACAAGGGCCAACAATGTTTAGAGTCGTAGGTGATGCTTTTGAAGATAGTCAGAATTTTGTGTCTTCGTTAAAATATAAGAAATCAAATTTGTTTACTAAAGGCTTAACAGCAACTTGGGCTGCGTCTTATAATATTGCAGAAGAACGTAAAGTAGATACTTCGTCGAGAAGATTTACCTGGCGAGGAGTGCGAACTGACGTTCCTGCTTACAGTTCCGCTGGTGAGATTAATACAGTTAAAACTTTAATGGTATATGATGTAAAATCTCTTCAAAGTAATGCTAATCTTAAATATGAACTAAATGAAAATAATTCATTTGCTTTAAATTATACTTATGTTGGTTATAAACGAACTGAAGACAATGAATATATAACTACAGACAAGCCAACAAAACCATTTCTAAATAAAAACATCTTAGGTTTTTCATATAGCTTATCAGCACTTGAAAAAAGGCTGTCTTTCACCGCTTTTGGAAAAATGCTTGATTTAAAAGGGGAAGTTATAACAAATCCCGGTACAACTTCAGAGCAAAAAGTGAATCCTTCTTTTAACAATTTTGGTTATGGTACTGCTGCGGCTTATTTCTTAATTCCTGAGGAGTTTCAGGTTAAAGCATCTTTTGAGCATGCTTATAGAATGCCATCAGCTCTTCAATTATTGGGAGATGGACTTAGAGTAAGTCCAAGTCCGAATCTTCAGCCTGAATCTAGTGATAACCTTAATTTTGGACTTTCTTATAAAAAAGCTTTTACAGTTCATTCTTTCGGAGTAGAAGGAAATTTCATTTACAGAAGAGCGAATGATTTTATCCAGGATAGGCAAGATCAAAGTAACCCATCAAAAAGTAAAGCAGTTAACTTTAAAAATATACAGGTAAGCGGATTTGACGGAGTTGTTCATTATGGTTATAAAGATTGGTTGGTTTTTGATATTAATGCAACTTACCAAAAAACTCTAAATAAAGATGCAACTGTTTCACCTGGAACGAATCAAATTAATTATTTATACAATAAGCAATTAGCAAATGTTCCTATTTTTTACGGAAATGCCAATGTTGGATTTAACTTCAAGAAAATCAAATTCGATGATGACTTTCTTACGATTAACTTATTGACTAATTATTCAAGCAGTTATTATCTGAGAAACCCAAATCTTGGCGAGACAGGTAAAAAAGAAATTCCAGAGCAACTTTTTTACTCTGCGTCTATTGCTTACTCACTTAAAAACGGTCGCTATAATATTGCAGTAGAATGCTTTGATATAACAGATGTAAAACTATATGACTATTTTAATGTACAAAAACCTGGAAGGTCGTTTACATTGAAACTTCGTTATTTCTTTATGTAATAAAAATAAAAATAATATCTCATTCAAAAATCTGTGTTTCTAAGGCAGATGATAATTAACTAAATTAACGTAATATGAAAACAATTAAAATTAAAAATCTATTAGCTCTTGTGCTAATGTCGGGTACTATATTTTCTTGTAGTAGTGATGATTCTCCTTCAGATGATACAATTCCGGGAAGTAAATATGTAATAGGATATCAAACAGATACCTGGAATGAAAATTATATGTGGAGTTTTAATTCGCTAGACGAGTTAATGACAGGGACAATTGATATGAATGGAAAAGGAATTGAGCAAGGTGGTTCATATATTCCTATTGCAAATACAATGTTTGCATTAGATAGTGAAGCAGAAGGTGCAGCTCCCTTTTCTTTAAATGCAGCAGGCCAATTAGTAGCCGGAAGTCGTGTTTTTATTGAGTCTCCATATGCTTACGGTGTTACTGATGATAATAAACTATTAATAGTTGGTGCTTCATGGGAAGGTACATCTACAGATAATGAACTAATTGTTTACGATCCTGTAAAACAATTTATTACAAGTCGTAAATTTAATAATTTTGCTACATCTACCGGACGTTTTGACTTCCCAACAGGAGTAACAGTAGTAGGAGATAAAGTATTTGTGTCTGTTTTCAACAGAGATGCAAGTGATGACTGGGATATCGATCAAACTAATGCTTATGTAAGAGTTTACGATTATCCATCATTAAACTTTGTAAAAAGAATAGCAGACCCGCGTACGACAGCAGTTGGAATGTATTATACAAATACAGGTATTATTCGTACTGGTTCTGGTAACGTATATACTTTTTCATCAAATGCGTTATCAGCTGGTTACGATGTAAACAATGAGGCACATTCTGGGATTTTACGTATCAACAAAGGTCAGACAGATTTTGATGCTTCTTATTTCTTCGATATTCAGGCAAGTTCACTTAACGGTAAAGTAGTTGCTGCTTATCCTATTGGAGGAGAAAAAGCTTATATCATTTATATACCTACAGCAGATGATACAATTTCATGGGGATTCTTAAGACATTATTCATTCAAATTTAAATCAGCAATCATAGACTTACCATCTAAAAAAATTACTCCGGTTACAGGATTACCTGGACATGCTGGTGATAACTATTTTGGAGTTGGAAGTTTATTCTACGAAGATGGTTTTGCTTACAAAGCTTTTGTAACTAATGATGAGGTTCGTGTTTATAAAATCAATCTTGAAACAGGTGCTGCTACAGCTGGTGCAAAAGTAACTGGTGGAGGAACAGATATTTCTGCTATAACGAAGCTATCGCCAAAACAATAATTACATTTTTTTTAGTAAATAACCATATAATCATTGCTTTTTGAGAGTACTGATTATATGGTTTTTATATATAAATGCTTCTTTACGTATTGTCTGACGTAAAATAAATTAAAATTAAAACCATGACTGTTATCAAAAATCAGAATCTTAAACCACCCAATAAAGGAAAATCACGGTTTAGTAAAATAAATGCCTGGTTGCATTTATGGCTTGGGTTAGCATCTGGAATAATCGTGTTTATTATGGGAATTACTGGTTGTATTTTGGTTTTCGAACAAGAAATCAAAGCCCTGACATCACCTTATTTAAATGTTGAAGCTGAAGGTCAGGAGAAATTATTACCGCCTTCAAAAATTTACGCTGCAGTTCATAAAGCATTACCTAATAAAGAAATTCATGGCGTTTGGTATAATGGTTTAGATAAATCAATTAAGGTCGATATCGAATCGGATTCGTTGATTTATGTAAATCCGTATAACGGTAAAATTACCGGAATGGTACATCATGAAGATTTTTTTCATTTTATGGATGAAGGGCATCGTAACCTTTGGTTAGAGCGTGAAATTGGTTCTCAAATAACAGCCTGGGCAACGGTGGTCTTCTTCTTTTTACTGATAAGCGGACTGATACTTTGGTTTCCGAAAAAATGGAATAAAACAACCCGAAACGCTAGTTTTAAAATAAAATGGGATGCCAAATTCAAACGTCTTAATTATGACTTACATAATGTTATGGGATTTTATACATTGATTTTGGCCATGCTGATCGCTTTTACAGGATTGTTGATGAGTTTTCATTGGTTACGTGAAAGTACCTATTGGATAGCCGGAGGATGGACTGACGAAAAAGACAAGAAAGAACAAGTTGTTGCAGTAAAAAAAGATACTTTATCACAACAGCAATTGGATAAATTGGCTGGAGCCGATATTATTTGGAAGAAAGTAAGAACAGAAATTGCGAAGGAAAATAAAGAAGCCGTTATCATTCATTTTCCGGATGAACCAAAAGATGATTTCTATGCCTGTACAGATATGAATAAAGGAGTTTGGAGAGATTTATATTTTAATTCCAAAACATTAGAATTACTTCCAAGTTCGCAGGACTACATTGGCGATGCCCGTTTTTCAAAATGGTTAATGCGATCCAATTATAGTCTTCATGTTGGTGCAATTGGAGGCATACCAACCAAAATTGTCTATTTTTTAGGCAGTTTAATATGTGCCAGTTTGCCTGTTACCGGATTTTATATCTGGTGGGGAAGAAAGAAAAAACAAAAAACCAAAGTATAATTCGGCTTTAATTTTATTTACTTTTTTGTTGGTTAGTGCTTAAAAGTCTTTTGGTAGAAGTAAAATTCTTCAAAAGACTTTTTTATGCGTTTTTAGATATAATACAAATCTCAAAATCTCTCTCAGTCTGACATTCGTGTAGTATAAAACAGTAAAAATAAACCAGCGCAAATCCGTTTAAATCCGTATCATCCGTGTGCCATTTTCGCCAACATTCGCAAGTAATTTATCAACTAAAAACAGAAAGAGCCCGCTAACTACAACAGGCTCTTTTCCATCAAAAAAAACAAAAACAAGGAAACTAAAGATCCAAAATATTAAATTCTATATGTAAAAGCTATTGTTGCAATACGGTTATCCAGGTCATACCTTTTGTTGATACTCGTTTGCGCAATAACTGAATTAATGTGGAAATTATTGGTGTTGAAAATATCAGTAACATTCAGTTTGATGTTGCCTTTTTTGGCCAGTACTTGTTTTGAGATACCAATGCTGAAATCAAAGAAAGCATCTCTCTCATAAATACCAAGATTCGATTTTGACTGATACTGTGCGTTAGCTTCGGCTTTCCAGCTTTCTGTAATGGTAAAGGAGTTTTGTACGCTTAAATTCAAGGTAACAATTGGGTCAATTTTATCTGTATTCACCACATTGCCCATAAATTTATTTTCGAAAATATTAAAAAGCGTGTTTACAGACCACCATTTATAAATTTCGGCCGTATTGGTAATATTAGCTCCGTAATTATACGATTTGTCTACATTAATCTGAGACGTTACTGTTGTGTTATCGGCCGGATTGTAAACATACACTTCGGTAAAAACATCTTTGGTTTTGCTAAAGTATAATGAAGCCATAAAAGCGCTCTTCCAGGAATAACCAATTTCTGCAGAATGTGTGATTTCAGGAACCAGATTCGGATTTCCCTGAGAATAGTTAAACGAATCATCATAAAAACGAAACGGATTCAGATCGAACTGACTTGGTCTGTTGATTCTTTTACTATATGAAGCATGTATCGAATGATTGCTGGTCAATTCATATTTCATAGAAACACTCGGAAACCATTTTAAATAATCGTCTTTATGTTCTTCATTCAATGTTTTTTGTAAAATGTTTATCGCAGTATATTCAGAACGTAAACCTCCCTGAATATTCAGTTTTTCCATCTGATATTTATAATTGACATAAGCCGCATAAATTTGTTCTTTGTATTCAAAGTGATTGGTAGAATTAACATCTACAATCCATTGATTGTTTTCGTTGTATTCGTAAACCGATGGATTGTCATTGTTTTTTACGCTGGCTTTAAACCCCCATTCGATAGATTGTTTTTCTTTTAATGGATTTGTAAAATCAACTTTTCCGGTAAAAACCTTCAATTGCGACGGAATAAAACCTCTTCGGTCATTAATGTTATTAGTGCTCAAAGGATCTATATTCGTAGCACTCTGAAACTGATTCGATCTGAATTTCGAAGTTTCATATTCAAAATCAAAAGACATATTTTTTCCTTCGGTATTAAATTTATGAACTCCTGAAAAAGCATACGTATAATCATTCCATTTCTCTTTGCTGTCATTATAGGTCGAGGCATCAAATTGCACCTGATCCATAGCATTGAGCAATGTATTTCTACCGTTGGCCATGTTTTCGTAACGACCTAATTTAGCATCAACATAAACTTCTAAATTCGTTTTAGGAGAAACTTCATAAGTTGTTCCTATTTTAAAATTGTTCGAAGTCAATGGCTCATCAGTAGTTGAGATTTGATGGTTTTTTGTCGAAATGGTCTGGCGGGTTGCATCAGTATATTGATTTTGGTCAAATTCTTTACGTTCTTCTTCGCCCCTAAAAGTATAGCTGTAGTTTCCGTAAACACCAAATTTTTCTTTATTGTAACTTAAGTTGGCGCCAGAATTGGTTCTGTTTTTTCGGCCTCTTCCATAATTGGTAAAAACAGTTCCTTTAAGTCCGCCCGCATTGGGTTTCTTTAAAATAATATTGATAATTCCGGCTTTTCCGGTGGCATCATATTTAGAAGAAGGATTGGTAATCACTTCTATTTGTTTGATGTTTGATGAGGTGGTCGATTTTAAATAATTGGCTAGTTCTTTTTGCGAAAGCTGCGTTAATTTGCCATTTATCATTACACCAACGCCTTGTTGTCCGCGAATCGATAATTCGCCATCCTGAGACACGACAACGCCCGGAGCGCGCGATAAAACATCCAATGCCGTTCCGCCTTCAGAAACAATACTGTTTTCAACATTAAAAATTAGTCGATCTGATTTTTGAGTATATAGAACTTTCTTTTTAGTAATTACAATTTCATCTAATGCATTGATAGAAGTTTCGACGATACTATCAGTTTCTTTTTCTGTCTGCGAGTAACCGTAGACCGAAAAAGCGAGCATAAGAGATGTTACAATATTCTTCATGATATTTGGATTTGATTTTTTTGGGAGTAAGGCTTTTAATGTGATGCTAGATTTGTGGGGGAGGAGGACTTTATCATTTAAGAAGAAATGCTCAGTCTAAAACGATTTGTTCTAATTTATCAGAAAGTAATTTTAGAAGATGAAAAAAATACTTAGATAGTTTCAAAAAATAAGATGAAATAAAGCTGAATACAGAGAACATTTTAGTGGTATTTTGAAGTTTCAATGTTCAAATATAATACTATTTATAACAAGTCTAAATAAAAATAGTTAAAATTTGCCTGTGATATCATAACAAATTGATAATTAGCCTTTCGCGATTTATTAAAAATGGATAAAATATACTCTGAAACCAATTTTGACAATAAAGCCAGTATAAACAAGCCTGCGTTTAAAAAAGTAATCGATCAATTCCAAACCTATAAAGTGGAAAAGAAAAATACCCAAAGCTCGCGAGGTTTTGCTATTAGCTTTTAAAAAGTAAAAGTTCGCAATCCCGATAGCTATCGGGATTGGATTTACTTAGCTTTGCGAACTCTGTGCTTTCTAAAGGCTCTTATATAAAAATCTTTGTGTTCTCTTCGATAAAATAATTAGTGAAAGTAAGATCAGAAAGTATTGAAAAAAAAGTCAATTATTTCTATAATAGAAACAATTGACTTTTATCTGTAAGCAATACTGTAAACTGAGACTGTAAACTGAAAACTCTATTTAGTAATTTCTCTAAAAACAGCTTCCAGGTTTTTATTTTTTTGATTGAGCTGTAATGTTTTCAAACCATTTTCGTTGGCAAAATCAAAAATAGCCGGACGCATATCTTTTTCGGCAACAAAAGTGAGTTCCCAGGTCATATCGTGAATATTTTTATATGAGGTAATATTTTCAAGCTTTGCCAGAAGTTGTTCCTGAATCTGATAGTCAAATTCTACTTCGATAACTTGTTCTTTATTTTCAGATACTAAATGATCTAATTTTTTATCGGCAACAATTTGTCCTTTGTCAATAATAATGACACGATCGCAAATAGCTTCGACTTCCTGCATAATATGAGTCGATAAAAAAACCGTTTTATCTTTTCCCACATTTTTAATTACGTTACGAATTTCCATTAACTGATTCGGGTCCAAACCAGTAGTTGGTTCATCAAGAATTAAAACATCCGGATTGTGTAACAAAGCATTCGCAAGTCCCACACGCTGGCGGTATCCTTTAGACAATTGCCCTATTTTTTTATGGCTTTCCGGTGTCAGTCCTGTCAGTTGAATGACTTCTTCGATTCTTGATTTTGGAACCTGATAAACATCGGCATTAAAAGCCAAATACTCACGAACATACAAATCCAGATACAACGGATTATGTTCCGGTAAGTAGCCAATAGAACGTTGAACTGACTTTGCGCTCGTCATGACATCATGACCATTTACAAGGGCTGAACCGCCATCGGCAAGTAAATAAGTAGTCAAAATTTTCATTAAAGTAGATTTTCCTGCTCCGTTTGGACCAAGAAATCCAACGATTTCTCCTTTTTGAATAGAAAACGAAATTGAATTTAATGCTTTTTGAGTTCCGTAACTTTTTGATATGTTGTTTACTTCTATCGACATGACTTTTTATTTGCTACAAAAGTAAACAGAAATAGTTTTGATTACTAAATTTTGCCTTTTAAAGAATCGAATTTAAAAATGAATTATTCAGGAACAGTGGCATCTTTATTGTTAAAGGAGTATTAAAATTTATAAATATCACAATGAAAAAAATGTTAGTTGTTCTTGCATTAGCTATGTTTAGCTTTGCAAATGCTCAAAAAGGGTCTATTTTAGTTATGGGAAGTATTGAGTACAATTCTCAAAATGTATCAAATGCAGGTTCTGAAACTAAAGAGAATTATTTTGGTTTTTCTCCTAAAGTAGGTTATCAATTTCACGAAAACTGGACTGCGGGTATTGAAGCAGGAGTTGGTTCTTCAAAAAGAGAATTTGGTAATACTGAGGCTAAAGTAAATGATTTCTCTTTAGGAGGTTTTTTACGTTATTCTAAGCCATTAAATCAAACTTTTTCTGCCTATGCTGATTTAGGAGTTGGTTACCAAAGTACAAAAGAAACAAATACTGTTGGACCAATTTCTGGAATTAATAAAGGAGATGGTTTTTATATTGATGTTACTCCTGCAATTTTCATTAATGTTAATAAAGGATTTGGTTTAAACTTCAATATTGGAGGTTTAGGGTATAATACTTATAATTTTGATGGAAATACCGGTAACGGAGATAACGTTAAAAACTTTAATTTCACTTTCGGAAAAGCATTTTCTGTAGGGATCTCAAAAAATTTCTAATTTTTAGGAATATATTTCAATTTCGAAAAGCACTCCAAAATTTGGAGTGCTTTTTTTGTTTACGATTTATAACATCTTTTAAAATAAAAATTTCTCGCTTAGCCCCGATAGAAGCGGTATCCTGTTGTGGCGGGGTTCGCCATAACAGATATAGTGGATAGCGGGACAAAAGGTGTTTTTGAAAACTGAAATTTTTCTGCTTCAAAAAAACGAAACGCAAAAATGCCAACAAAAGTGAAGTCGGAAAAATTCATAACTACAAGAATTCCGACTCCACCAGTTGGCACTAAAAAACAAAAATATTTCTAATAAAAAATGATTAATTCACAGGAGTTTCAACAGCAGCTCTCATTTCCTGAGCAGCTGCAACCATTTCGATCAAAGCTTTTTTGGTTTCATCCCAATGGCGTGTTTTTAAACCACAATCAGGATTCACCCATAATTGATCTACCGGAATTACAGCCGAAGCTTTTTCTAACAAACGAACCATTTCGGTACTTGACGGAACACGCGGTGAGTGAATATCGTAAACTCCGGGTCCAATTTCGTTAGGATATTTAAAGTTGGCAAAAGCATCTAAAAGTTCCATTTGAGAGCGTGAACATTCGATTGTGATCACGTCAGCATCCATATCGGCAATATTCTGGATAATATCGTTGAACTCGCTGTAGCACATATGCGTATGAATTTGCGTGTCGTCGTTTACACCGCTTGCCGAAATTCTAAACGCTTTTACAGCCCAATCTAAATAGTTTGCCCATTCCTCTTTTCTCAATGGCAAACCTTCTCGGATCGCTGGCTCGTCAATCTGGATAATTTTGATTCCTGCTTTTTCTAGATCAACAACTTCATCACGAATGGCTAGAGCAATTTGCGTACAAGTTTCAGAACGTGGCTGATCGTTACGAACAAACGACCATTGCAAAATCGTTACAGGACCTGTTAGCATTCCCTTTACCCATTTAGGGGTCAAAGATTGGGCATATTTAGACCATTTTACGGTCATTGGGTTTGGTCTCGATACATCACCATAAATAACCGGAGGTTTCACGCAACGGCTACCATAACTTTGTACCCATCCGTTTTTTGTAAAAGTAAAACCTGCCAATTGTTCCCCAAAATACTCCACCATATCGTTACGTTCGAATTCTCCGTGAACCAGAACATCGATTCCGGTTTCCTCCTGAAAACGAATCGTAGCTTCGGTTTCTTTCTCGATCAAGTCGTTATATTGTTCGGTAGTTAGTTCCTCTTTTTTAAATTTCGCTCTCCAGCTTCTCACTTCAGCTGTTTGAGGAAAAGATCCAATAGTAGTGGTAGGAAACAAAGGCAGGTTTAAGGCTTCGATTTGACTCTTTCTTCTCACAGCAAAAGTACTTTTACGTTTGTCATCTGTTGCTGTAATTGAGTCAACACGCGCTTTAACTTCATTATTATGAATTAATGTTGAGGTTTTACGATTGTCGTTGGCAATTTTGTTTCTTTCGTAAGCAGCAGAGTTTTGTTCAATGGTTTCGTTAGAAGCCAATTGTTTTAATACTACAACTTCATTGATTTTTTGTTTGGCAAAAGCCAGCCATTGTTTGATTTCAGGAGTAAGTGTTTCATCGTTTGTTTCTAAATCTAAATCGCACGGACTATGAATTAAAGAACATGATGGTGCTACCAGAATTCTGTTTTCGCCTAAAGCATCGGTTGCTTTTTTGATTAAATCTAAAGATTTTTGGTAGTCATTTTTCCAGATATTTCTTCCGTCTACAACTCCCAAAGAAAGATTTACGTTTGGATCCAGTTTTCCGGATTCTAAAATATCATCTAATTGAGACGGACAACGTACTAAATCTAAATGAAAAGTATCTACCGGCAAAGCCAATGCTGTTTCAAGATTTTCTCCAAAACAATCAAAATAATTCGCCAGAACGATTTTAATATTCGGGAAACGTTCGTTGATTTGGTTGTACACTTTCGTGAAAGTATTACGCTCTTTGTCGGTTAAGTTTAAAGCTAGGAAAGGTTCATCTAATTGAATGTATGCAACTTTTTCGGCTTGTAATTTTTCGAAAATTTCGAAGTAAACAGGCAGTAATTTATCGATAAGATCAATTCGGTGAAAACCCTCTTCTTTTTCTTTTCCTAAAAGCAAATAAGAAATGGGTCCTATTAAAACCGGTTTTGTAGCAATTTTTAAAGCATTTGCTTCTTTGAATTCATTGATTATTTTTTCTGAAAACAATTCGAATTTTTGAGTCTTGGTAAATTCAGGAACAATATAGTGGTAGTTGGTATCGAACCATTTTGTCATTTCCATGGCTACGACATCCTGACCGTCTTTTTGAGCTCCTCTAGCCATCGCAAAATACAAATCGATAGGAGAGTTTGTTTTTGCCAGTTCGTGGTATCTTTCAGGTATTGCTCCTAAAGTTAAAGTAAGATCGAGTACTTGGTCATAAAAAGAAAAATCATTAGACGGAATCAAATCTACTCCGGCTTCAGCTTGTAAATGCCAGTTTTTGCGACGAATGTCTTTTCCCGTCTGGAGCAATTCATCAACCGAAAGTTGCCCAGCCCAATACAATTCACAGGCTTTTTTTAATTCTCTGTTGCTACCAATTCTTGGATAACCTAAATTATTTGTTTTCATTTTTATTTCAGTATTTTTTACTAAACAAATTTATTGTTTTAGGTTTTATAACTTATATTTGATAATTATTTCAGTAAATTGTATTTTATAAATATCTTATTGGAGATTATATTACTGACGAATCTCTTTAAAAACAATTTTAGCAGTAAAAAACACTATGGAAAACTTAGATAAAACCGATTTGTTGATCCTAAAATACCTTCAGGAGAACTCCAATATCAATACAAAAGACCTTGCAAGTAAATTATTCTTAACTGTTACTCCTGTTTACGAGCGTATAAAAAGACTCGAACGTGACGGGTTTATTACAAAATATGTAGCATTGCTGGATAAGAAAAAAATGAACCGCGGAATGACTGTCTTTTGTAATGTCCGCTTAAAAGAGCATGCGAAAAATGTGGGAAGTAATTTTGTAAAAGATATTGTAGCACTTCCTGAAATTATAGAATGCTATAACATTGCAGGCGATTATGACTTTATGCTTAAAATTTTGGTTCAGGATATGGCTAGTTATCAGGACTTTGTAATGAATAAGTTATCGACTATCGAAAATATAGGAAACACCAACAGTATTTTTGTAATGGGAGAAATAAAACACAGTACAGCATTAGAATTTTAATTTTTTTTACAACGTTTTCGTAAATTTTTATTGGTATTTTGATGAAAACAAGATAAAAATCACGTTTTCTGTTAGTCTTGACTTCTAAATTTGTAAGACGCATATTAAATATGGCGCCTTATGATAAAAATAAATAAATGGGTGATTGCATCAGCAGGAATGTTATTGCAATTATCAATAGGTTCAATTTACGCTTACAGTGTCTGGATTAATCCAATTAACGAATTAAATGGCTGGGATGCCCATCAACTAAAACTTTCATTTAGTTTGGCCATCTGTTTTTTAGGCCTTACGGCCGCTTTTATGCAAAAATTTGTTCGAAAAATTGGACCTAAAAAAGCAGGATTACTTGCCGCATTGTTTTTTGGAGTAGGATTAATAGGCAGCGGATTTGCTATTGCAGAAAAGTCATTACTTTTGTTTTATTTATTTTATGGCGTAATAAGCGGTATAGGTTTAGGATTTGGATACATAACGCCTATTGCAGTTGTTGTAAAATGGTTTCCTGAAAAGCCCGGCTTTGCAGGAGGATTGGTTATTATGTCTTTTGCCGTGGGATCGATATTAGCTTCAAGACTTATTTTGCCTCTAGTAGAATTACTGGGTGTTCCTGGTGCTTTTTATTTATTAGGCACCGCTTATTTTTTAATAATGGTGTTGGCATCATTATTCCTTATACTTCCTGTTTCCAGTACTCAGATCGAGAATACTGTACAAGATAATGCTACTATTCCTTTAAAAGTATTACTAAAAGACGTTCGTTTTTATGGTCTTTGGTTCATGCTTTTTTTTAATACAATCTGTGGTATTGCTTTGATTTCTATTGCAGCACCAATGGCAAAACAATTAATACATATTACGGATAGCCAGGCGATTAATTTTGTTGCTTTTATCGGTTTTTTTAACGGATTTGGGAGATTGTTCTGGTCCAGTATTTCTGATAAAATTGGCAGATGGTCTACTTTCTTTTTGTTTTATACAATAGGGGCCTGTTGCTTTCTGGTTTTAAGTCAGACAAGTTCTCCAATATTATTCCAATTAATGATATTTATTATTATTAGTTGTTATGGTGGTGCATTTGCAACAATCCCAGCTTTTGTTAAGGATATTTATGGGCCAAATAAAATGAGCTCGCCTTTTGGTTTTATATTAATAGCTTGGTCAGTAGCTGCCTTTGTTGGTCCGGGATTAATTGGACTAACTAATGATTACACAACGATTTTTTATTTGTTTGCCGGAATTCTGATGTTTACTGCCATTATGTGCGTAATATTAAAACAAAAGCTTATTTATAAAGAATAATTACGAATTTTATAAAAATAAGCTTTGTTTATGATTATTATCATGATTTTAAGCTTAAAAAGTGTCTAAATTTGAGTATATAATAAACGCAATTAAATTATTTTGAGTTATGAAAGCAAGTGTCGAAAAAATGGTATTTACACCCGGAAAATGGGGGGCATCAGTGAACGTTCAGGATTTTGTTTTAAAAAACATTACTCCTTATGAAGGGGATTCTTCTTTTTTATCGGGACCATCTGCAAAAACTACCAATTTATGGAATATCTGTAAAGAGGCTTTATTAAAAGAACGAGCAAATAACGGATGTTCAGCCATAGATGTAGAAACAATCTCAACAATTAATGCATTTAAGCCAGGCTACATTAGTAAAGAAGATGAAGTGGTTGTGGGTTTGCAAACAGATCTATTATTGAAACGAGCAATGAAACCTTTTGGAGGTATTAAATTGGTTGAATCTGCTGTAAAAGAAAGAGGATTGCAAGTTTCTGATCGTGTAATCGATATTTTTAACTACGCTAAAAATCATAACGAAAAAGTTTTTGATGCTTATGATAAAGAAATTAGGGATTATCGTTCTAAACATATATTAACAGGTTTACCTGACAATTATGCCCGCGGACGTATCATTGGTGATTTCCGTCGTATGGCCTTATATGGGGTTAATCAGCTTATTGCTTTTAAAAGAGAAGATCATAATAAGGTTGGCGGTGAAATGACGGAACATAAAGTTCGTTTACGTGAAGAAATTTCGGCTCAAATTAGTGCCTTGCAGGATATGCTTATAATGGCTGCTGATTATGGTTTTGATATTTCACTTCCTGCGCAAAATGCAAAAGAAGCTGTTCAATGGGTTTATTTTGCTTATTTAGCTGCAGTTAAAGAACAAGATGGAGCCGCAATGTCGTTAGGAAACGTATCTTCATTCCTTGATATTTATATAGAAAGAGACCTTAAAGAAGGATTAATTTCAGAATTTGAAGCACAGGAATTGGTAGATCAGTTTGTAATGAAATTGAGAATGGTGCGCCATTTAAGACCTGGAGCTTATGATGAAATTTTTGGAGGAGACCCAACCTGGGTAACAGAATGTATTGGAGGTATGTTTAATGACGGAAGAACGAAAGTAACCAAAACTTCATTCAGATTCCTTCAGACATTATATAATTTAGGAGCTTCTCCTGAACCAAATTTAACGGTTTTATGGTCAGATGATCTTCCGCAGGGATTTAAAGATTTCTGTGCGCAAGTATCAATTGATACATCATCAATTCAATACGAAAATGATGATTTGATGAGACCAAACAGAGGTTCTGATGATTACGGAATTGCTTGTTGCGTATCGCATCAGGAAATTGGTAAATCAATTCAGCACTTTGGGGCACGTGCCAATTTGCCAAAAGCATTATTAATTGCTTTAAACGGAGGTAGAGAAGAACGTGGCGGAGCATTAATCATGAAAGATATTCCGTTTATTCACGACGAAGTATTAGACTATAATGTAGTAAGTAATGTTTTTAAACGTACGCTTAAAGAGGTTGCCAGAGTATATGCCAAATCAATGTATATTATTCATTATATGCACGATAAGTATTATTACGAAAGAGCTCAGATGGCTATGATTGACTCTGATCCGCACGTTGATATTGCTTATGGAGCTGCAGGTATTTCAATTATTGCAGATTCGTTATCTGCCATTAAATATGCTAAAGTAAAACCAGTAAGAAATGAAAACGGAATTACAGTAGATTTTAATATCGAGGGTGATTATCCTAAGTTTGGTAATGATGATGACAGAGTAGATTCTATTGCTCAGGAAATTACAGCTTTCTTTATCAAAGAGCTTAGAAAACATACTGCATATAAAAATGCAACACCAACTCTTTCATTATTGACGATTACTTCGAATGTAATGTACGGAACCAATACAGGAGCAACTCCTGACGGACGTAAAGATGGTGAGTCTTTTGCGCCGGGAGCAAACCCAATGCATGGTCGTGATTGTAGTGGAGCAATTGCTTCATTAAATTCTGTAGCAAAATTGGATTACAATGATGCACAAGATGGTATTTCTAACACGTTTTCAATGATTCCGAAATCATTAGGAGATACCAGAGCAGAACAGGTAACGAATCTAGTGAACACCATAGATGGTTATTTTGCGCAAATGGCACATCACTTAAATGTAAATGTATTAAATCGCGAAACCCTTCAAGATGCTTATAATCATCCTGAAAATCATCCACAATTGACCATAAGAGTTTCGGGTTATGCTGTTAATTTTGTGAGATTATCAAGAGCGCATCAATTAGAAGTTATAGCGCGTACTTTTCATGAAGCAATGTAAATCGAGCGAATTGTAAAGTTAAAATAGGTTGGCTGGAATGTAGTCAGCCTATTTTTTTTTAAATTTATTTAAAATATATAAATTATGTATTTTCAATTACAAGATATTGAAGCCGCTAAATTAAACATTGATGATCCGGATCATTTAAGAATACACTCTCTCGAAACCTTTGGTACTCATGATGGTCCCGGTATTCGAATGGTTGTATTTGCGCAGGGATGTCAGTTTAGGTGTTTGTATTGTCAGAATCCGGACACACTCGATGTAAAAGGAGGCTCTTTGGTCGAAATAGAAGAATTAGTAAAAAGAGCTGTTCGCCAGAAAAGCTATTTTGGTAAAACCGGAGGAGTTACAGTTTCCGGAGGAGAACCTTTACTCCAAAGAACCAAATTGCTTTACTTCTTTAAATTACTTCACGAACAGGGAATCAATACTTGTCTGGATACGAACGGAAGACTAAATAATCATCAGGCACAGGAACTTTTTGATAATACAGATCTTTTGTTATTGGATGTAAAACATATTAATGATGAGATACACCACAAATTAACTGGTTTAACCAATAAAAACACATTAGAAGTTGCCGCCTATAGAGAATCTACAGGAAAATCCATGTGGTTAAGATATGTTTTAGTTCCCGGCTGGACAGACCAACCAGAATATCTGGAAGAATGGGGACAACATTTTACCAATTATAAAACTGTCGAGCGCGTAGAGATTATTCCGTTTCACCAACTCGGATCTCAAAAATGGGAATTGCTTAATATGCCTTACGCACTTAAAGATACTGCTGCACCAACAGCAGAAAGTAAAGCAGAAGCATTTGCTATTTTTAGTAAATATTTTAAAAATGTAATACTTAAGTAAAAAGTTGTGTGCAGCCTGAATATGCAGGAGGTCTATCTTTTAAATAATATATTTTGTTGAATGAAATCCTAAATAAAACGTATTTTTGACGCTTAGATGAGAAATCTGCAATCTACAATCTGAATTCTAAAATACAAAAATGAACTGGGAACAACTTTTATCACTCAAACGCCAAGGCGATACTAGCAAGAGATTACGTGTAGAACAAGACGATACCCGACTGGGTTTTGAGGTTGATTATGATAGAATTATCTTTTCGGCTGCATTTCGATCACTTCAGGATAAAACACAGGTTATTCCGCTTTCTAAAATAGATTTTGTACACACTAGACTTACGCATAGTTTAGAAGTTTCGGTTGTAGGACGTTCTCTTGGACGTTTGGTTGGAAAAAAAATCATTGAGAAATATCCTCACTTAAAAGAAATTCACGGCTATCATATGAATGATTTTGGTGCTATTGTAGCTGCTGCTTCTTTGGCACACGATATTGGAAATCCACCTTTTGGACATTCTGGTGAAAAAGCCATTGGAGAATATTTTTCGATAGGAAACGGATTAAAATATAAAGATCAGTTAACTGACAAACAATGGCAGGATTTAATTGATTTTGAGGGAAATGCAAACGGATTTTCGGTTCTTACAGCAAGTCGTCCCGGAATCGAGGGCGGTCTTAGAATTTCCTACGCGACTTTAGGTGCTTTTATGAAATATCCAAAAGAAAGTTTACCTAAAAAACCAACAAATGATATCGCCGATAAAAAATACGGTTTCTTCCAGACGGATAAAGCATTCTTTGAAGAGGTAGCCAAAGATATGGGCATGATTGCCAATAAATCAGGAGATGATATTGGTTTTGAAAGACATCCTCTGGCTTATTTGGTTGAAGCGGCAGATGATATTTGTTATACTATCATCGACTTTGAAGACGGAATAAATTTAGGATTAGTATCTGAAGATTATGCTTTAGAATATTTAATAAAATTGGTAAAAGATAATATTGGCGTTGCCAAATACAAAACTTTAACCACCAAAGAAGATAGAATTAGTTATTTGCGTGCTCTTGCAATTGGAACTTTGATCAACGATGCCGTAAATGTTTTTATTGAAAATGAAGAAGCGATCCTGGCAGGAAAATTCCCTTTTGCTTTAACCGATAAAAGTAAATACAAAGCGCAAATGAATGATATCATCAATTTAAGCGTTGATAAAATCTATCAGAGCCGCGAGGTTATAGAGAAAGAAATTGTAGGCTATCAAATCATCCAGACTTTATTGGATAAATTTATAACTGCTTTTAATAATAAATACGAAGGAACTGCTTCAAACTACGATAAATTAATTTTGAAAATGTTGCCTGAAAAGCATCAATTAGAGAAAGAGAATTTATACGAACGTTTGCTTCATATTTGTCATTACGTTTCACTTTTAACGGATGGAAACGCATTAGAACTATTCGAAACCATTAACGGAAGAAAAAAGAATTAATTTTTTTTTCTTTTTAATATAAAAAAACACCCGATAGAAATTGTTTCTATCGGGTGTTTTTTTGCTTAATAGCGATACTGTTTTATTGAAAAGCATATACTAAACCTACGCCCAAAACCTGTCTCAGCTGAGCTCTTGGCCCGTCATTTACCTGAGAAGTTGATCCTGTAGTTGGGTCAACAACGTCTTTCTTTGTTTTAATATCATCATCATAAACCAAATGGATACCAATATTTGCTTTTACATAAGCGTTTACAACAAGATCTAAACGAGTATCATAATCTACGTCGACATTCCCAAATTTGTTTAAATAATCGGTGTATAAGCTTAATCTGTTCTCGTAGAAAATGTTTTTGAAAATTTCGTTTTTCATGTATG
>Ga0247813_10001110_pt1 | contig 21408 bp, 9 predicted proteins | sample UWRJL169409C1_FD_180719 | JGI IMG/M metagenome (GOLD analysis project Ga0247813, IMG submission 180719) | Plant litter microbial communities from Arlington Agricultural Research Station in Wisconsin, United States - UWRJ-L169-409C-1 | ecosystem: Environmental > Terrestrial > Plant litter >...
CAACAGTTGAGAAACCTGCTTCAATTGAAGTCTGTAATGATGCGATGACTACTAGGGTAGCTTTTACGCAGATTGCTGGTAAAGAAGTGACAGGAACGACATTTAGCTGGACAAATGATCAACCGGGTATAGGTTTGGCAGGATCAGGAACTGGTAATATCGAAAGCTTCAATGCAATTAATCTGACCAACGCACCAATCATTGCTACGATTACTGTTATTCCTACAGCTACAGCATGTCCGGGTGCTCCCAAAACATTTACGATCACAGTTAATCCAACACCAACAGTTGAGAAACCTGCTTCAATTGAGGTTTGTAATGATGCGATGACCACGACTGTAACTTTTACGCCGGTTGCTGGTAAAGAAGTAACAGGAACAACATTTAACTGGACAAATGATAAACCAGGTATAGGCCTTGCAGGATCGGGTACTGGTGATATGGAGAGCTTCAAAGCGATTAATCTTACCAACGCACCAATTATTGCTACGATTACCGTTACCCCGGTAGCAACAAGTTGCCCGGGTGAAGCAAAAACATTTACGATCACAGTAAATCCAACGCCAACAGTTGATAAACCTGCTTCAATTGAGGTGTGTAATGATGCGATGACCACGACTGTAACTTTTACACAGATTGCGGGTAAGGAAGTGAATGGAACAACATTTAGCTGGATAAATGACAAACCTGGAATTGGTCTGGCTGGATCAGGAACTGGTGATATCGCAAGCTTCAAAGCAATCAATCTGACCAACGCACCAATCATTGCGACGATTACTGTTATTCCTACAGCAACAGCATGTCCGGGCGCTCCCAAAACATTTACAATCACAGTAAACCCAACACCAACAGTTGAGAAACCTGCTTCAATTGAGGTGTGTAATGATGTGATGACTTCGTCGGTAACTTTTACGCAGGTTGATGGTAAAGAGGTGAGCGGTACTACTTTCAACTGGACAAATGACAAGCCTGGAATTGGTCTGGCGGGATCTGGAACTGGGGATATCGAAAGCTTCAAGGCAGTTAATCTGACCAATGCACCTATTATCGCTACCATTACAGTTACCCCGATAGCTACATCGTGCCCGGGTGCTGTGAAAACATTTACGATCACAGTAAACCCAACACCAACAGTTGAGAAACCTGCTTTAATAGAGCTATGTAATGATGCGACCACAACGCCGGTAACTTTTACGCAGATTGCGGGTAAGGAAGTGACAGGAACAACATTTAGCTGGACAAATAACAAACCAGGTATAGGTCTTGCGGGATCAGGAACTGGTGATATTGCAAGCTTCAAAGCAATCAATCTGACCAATGCTCCAATCATTGCAACGATTACCGTTATCCCGACTGCAACAGCATGCCCGGGTGATGCGAAAACATTTACAATCACAGTAAACCCAACGCCAACAGTTGAAAAACCTGCTTCAATTGAGTTATGTAATGATGCGACGACTACGCCGGTAACTTTTACGCAGGTTACTGGTAAAGAGGTGAGTGGTACTACTTTCAGCTGGACAAATGATCAACCAAGTATAGGTCTGGCAAGCTTGGGGACAGGTAATATCGCAAGCTTTAAAGCAGTTAATCTGACCAACGCACCAATCATTGCGACGATTACTGTTATTCCTACAGCAACAGCATGTCCGGGTGCTCCCAAAACATTTACAATCATAGTAAATCCGACACCAACAGTTGAGAAACCTGCTTCAATTGAGGCGTGTAATGATGCAATGACTCCGCCTGTTACTTTTACGCAGGTTGCGGGTAAGGAAGTGACAGGAACAACATTCAACTGGACAAATAACAAATCTGGAATTGGTCTTGCAGGATCGGGTTCTGGTGATATTGAAAGCTTCAAGGCAATCAACCTGACCAACGCACCAATCATTGCAACGATTACAATTATCCCAACAGCTACAGCATGTCCGGGTGTGGCAGAAACATTTACGATTACAGTGAACCCAACACCAACAGTTGAGAAACCTGCTTCAATTGAAGTATGTAATGATGCGATGACTACTAGGGTAGCTTTTACGCAGATTGCTGGTAAAGAAGTGACAGGAACGACATTTAGCTGGACAAATGATCAACCAGGTATAGGTCTGGCAGGATCAGGAACTGGTAATATCGCAAGCTTCAAGGCAATTAATCTGACCAACGCACCAGTCATTGCGACGATTACTGTTATTCCTACAGCAACAGCATGTCCGGGCGCTCCCAAAACATTTACGATCACAGTTAATCCAACACCAACAGTTGGGAAACCTGCTTCAATTGAGGCTTGTAATGATGCGATGACCACGACTGTAACTTTTACGCCGGTTGCAGGTAAGGAAGTAACAGGAACGACATTCAGCTGGACAAATAATAAACCTGGAATTGGTCTTGCAGGATCGGGTTCTGGTGATATTGAAAGCTTCAAAGCGATCAACCTGACTAATGCTCCAATCATTGCGACGATTACTGTTATTCCTGCAGCTACAGCATGTCCGGGTGTAGCAGAAACATTTACGATTACAGTAAACCCAACACCAACTGTAGTAACACCTGCTTCAATTGAAGTATGTAATGATGCGATGAGTACGCCGGTAACCTTTACGCAGGTTGCTGGTAAGGAAGTAGCAGGAACAACATTTAGCTGGACAAATAATGAACCAGGTATAGGTTTGGCTGGATCAGGAACTGGTGATATCGCAAGCTTCAAAGCGATTAACCTGACCAACGCACCAATCATTGCAACGATTACCGTTATCCCAACAGCTACAGCATGTCCGGGTGCTCCCAAAACATTTACAATTACAGTAAACCCAACACCAACAGTTGAGAAACCTGCTTCAATGGAGGTATGTAATGATGCGAACACTACTCCGGTAACCTTTACGCAGACTATGGGTAAAGAGGTGACGGGCACTATTTTCAGTTGGACAAATGACAAACCTGGTATAGGCCTTGCAGGATCCGGAACTGGTGATATCGCAAGCTTCAAAGCGATTAACCTGACCAACGCACCAATTGTAGCTACCATTACCGTTATTCCTACAGCAACAGCATGCCCTGGTGCTCCTAAAATATTTACTATCACAATTAATCCAACGCCAACAGTTGAGAAACCTGCTTCAATGGAAGGATGTAATGATGCGATGACTACACCGGTGACTTTTACGCAGGTTACAGGTAAGGAAGTGACAGGAACAACATTTAGCTGGACAAATGATCAAACAAGTATAGGTCTGGCAAGCTTGGGGACAGGTAATATCGCAAGCTTCAAAGCGATCAACCTGACCAATGCACCAATCATTGCAACGATCACTGTTATTCCTACAGCTACAGCATGTCCGGGTGTGGCAGAAACATTTACGATCACAGTAAATCCAACACCAACAGTTGAGAAACCTGCTTCAATTGAGGTGTGTAATGAAGCAATGACTGCACCTGTTACTTTTACGCAGGCTGCTGGTAAAGAAGTGACAGGAACAACATTTAGCTGGACAAATGATAAGCCCGGTATCGGTCTTGCGGGATCGGGGACTGGTGATATCGAAAGCTTCCAGGCGATTAACCTAACCAATGCACCAATTATTGCGACAATTACCGTTATTCCAACAGCAACAGCATGCCCAGGTGCTCCCAAAACATTTACGATTACAGTAAACCCAACACCAACAGTAGCTGCACCTGTTTCTTTTGAAGTGTGTAATGATGTGATGACTACACCGGTTGCCTTTGCTCAGGTTGCAGGTAAAGAAGTGAATGGAACGACATTCAGCTGGACAAATGATAAGCCCGGTATTGGTCTTGCGGGATCGGGGACTGGTGATATCGCAAGCTTCAAAGCGATCAACCTGACCAATGCACCAATCATTGCAACGATCACTGTTACTCCTACAGCTACAGCATGTCCGGGTGCTCCTAAAACATTTACCATCACAGTTAATCCAACACCAACAGTAGCGCTGCCGTCTTCTTTTGAAGTATGTAATGATGCGACGACTGCACTGGTTTCCTTTGCACAAGTTACAGGTAAAGAAGTGAATGGAACAACGTTTAGCTGGACAAATGATAAACCTGGTATTGGTCTTGCCGGATCAGGTAGTGGGAATATTGCGGGCTTCAAAGCGATCAACCTGACCAATGCTCCCATTATTGCTACTATAACAGTTACCCCGATAGCAACTGGCTGTCCGGGTGCTCCTAAAACATTTACGGTCACGGTTAACCCAACACCAACGGTGGAGAAACCTGCTTCTTTTGAAGTGTGTAATGATGCGGGAACGGCAACTGTTGCCTTTGCTCAGGTTGCAGGTAAAGAGGTGACGGGTACTACATTCAGCTGGACAAATGATAAACCTGGAATTGGTCTTGCAGGATCCGGAACTGGTGATATCGAAAGTTTTAAAGCGATTAACCTAACCAATGCACCAATTATTGCGACGATTACCGTTATTCCTACAGCAACAGCATGTCCGGGTGCTCCTAAAACATTTACAATCACAGTTAATCCAACGCCAACAGTAGCGCTGCAGTCTTCTTTTGAAGTATGTAATGATGTGACGACTGCACTGGTTTCCTTTGCACAAGTGGCAGGTAAAGAAGTGAATGGAACAACGTTTAGCTGGACAAATGATAAACCTGGTATTGGCCTTGCCGGATCAGGTACAGGAAATATTGCGGGCTTCAAAGCGATCAACCTGACCAATGCTCCAATCATCGCTACTATAACAGTTACCCCGATAGCAACTGGCTGTCCGGGTGCTCCTAAAACATTTACGATCACGGTTAATCCAACGCCAACGGTGGAGAAACCTGCTTCTTTTGAAGTATGTAATGATGTGACCACTGCGCCAGTTATCTTTGCGCAAGTTGCGGGGAAAGAAGTTACTGGAACAACGTTCAGCTGGACAAATGATAAACCTGGAATTGGTCTTGCAGGATCCGGAACAGGTGCTATCGGAAGTTTTAAAGCAATTAACCTAACCAATGCACCAATTGTTGCGACGATAACAGTTATTCCTGCAGCAACAGCATGCCCGGGTGATGCGAAGACATTTACAATCACAGTGAACCCGACACCTACGGTGGAGAAACCTTCTTCCATTGAGGTATGTAATGATGCAACTACTGCGCCGGTTAACTTTATGCAGGTTGCTGGTAAAGAAGTAATAGGAACAACATTTAGCTGGACAAATGATAAACCAGTAATTGGCCTGCCAGGATCGGGGACTGGTGATATAGAAAGCTTCAAAGCGATTAATCTGACCAATGCACCAATTATCGCTACCATTACTGTGACTGCGACCGCAACAGGTTGTCCGGGGGCGTCAAAAACTTTTACGATAACTGTTAATCCAACTGCTAATATTGCTAAGCCTCTGGATCAGGAAATATGTAATAATAGCCTCACAGCAAAGGTCGCCTTCTCAGGTACAGTTTCAGGAACTACCTACAGATGGACAAACAATCATCCTGAAATAGGATTAGCAGCTAGCGGTATAGGGGCAGAAATTGCAGCTTTCAGTGCTATAAACAACACAGCAGTTCCAATAATCGCCACAATACAAGTTACGCCTTCAAATGGTTGTGAGGGAGAAACAAGATCGTTTACTATAACGGTAAACCCGAATGCAGCTATTGCGCTGACTTCAGCGCCTGGGACTACTACTCAAACGATATGTATCAATACACCTGTCGAAGTAATTACTTATCTGGTTACTAACGCAACAGGTGCGGCAGTGACAGGATTGCCTGCTGGATTAACAGGGAAATATGATGGGGGGATATTTACAATAAGCGGAACATCAACTGTAGCCGGAACATTCAATTATACAGTTACAACAAGTGGTGGTTGTGCATCAGCATCACTAAGCGGAACTATCAAAGTTAATCCCAATGCGGAAATTGTACTCCTTTCTGCTGTTGCGACTGTTAATCAAACCGTATGTATTAACTCTCCAGTTACAGCTATAGTATACAAGGTTTCTAATGCAACTGGGGCAGCAGTCACTGGTCTGCCGGATGGATTAAGTGGGGTGTATAATCCGGCAACTATGGAATTTACAATTACTGGGAGTTCGGTTCAATCTGGTGTCTTTAGCTATATCGTTTCAACACAGGGCGGATGTGCAATAGCGAACCTGAATGGTGTGATTAAAGTTACTCCCAACTCGACTATCATTTTGTCATCTGATAATGGAACGGATAATCAGAAAGTTTGTGTGAATACTGCTATCAAACAGATCAGTTATCAAACAGCAAATGCTTCTGGCGCTGTTGTAACTGGTTTACCTGAAGGGCTCACTGGTTTATACAAAGACGGTCTGTTTACGATCAATGGTATGCCTAAAGTTTCAGGCACGTTTAATTATACTGTAACTACCATTGCAGCATGCCAGACAGCTTCTATGCAAGGAACTCTTGTTGTTCATCCAAATCCTATTGGTTTTAATGATATCGTAAGCAATTTGACCTGTGCAAATAACACGCTTAATTATCAGCTGCAGAATAATGTTAATACGATATCAAAAGGTGGAAATGCTGTGGCGGCATCATTTAGCTGGACTGTTGCAGCTAATCAAAACGTTCTTGGAATTAATAGCGGATCTGGAAATGCAATTACTGCGAGTCTGGTAAATACGAGTCATGTTGTGCAGCAGGTAATATATACTGTTACTCCAGTCTCTTTATCAGGGGGCTGCCCAGGCACACCATTTACAGTTACGGTTGCTGTACCTGTTTGCAGTGGACTAACGATGACAAAAACTGCTGATGTAAATACAGTTTCGCAGGCTGGCGATCTTATTAAATATACAATTACTGTTAAAAATACTGCTTCAGCAAATCATACGGGGGTAACAGTTACAGATCCATTCTTAGGTGGTGTACTGGCAAGACCGGCTTCAGGAGATAATGGCAATAATATCCTGGAGGCAAATGAATCATGGATTTATACAGGTACATATAGTGTTAAACAGACGGATATCGATGACAACGGAAAACCAACGGCTGCAACAGGTAATATTATCAATACGGCGACTGTAATTACTGCTGAGCATTCGGGAATACTTTCTGCGAGTGCGACTGTAAATATCGTTACAACAGGTGCGATTACTCTTGTTAAAACGGGAATAATGAGCCGTGATTTTTCTACTATTGTTTACACTTTTAAAATTAAGAATACAGGAAAAGTGAAACTGGCGGAATTAGATCTGAAGGACATTAAGATTCCGGGGGAAATAAGTTTGGGCAAAAATACCATTGCAGTGGGCGAAACCATTACCGGAACTGCAACGTATATGGTAACTGATCAGGAAAAACGTGACGGAAGTGTGGTCAACACAGCTACAGTTACAGGCAAGACACCTGCAGGTGATCTGGTTACAGATGTTTCTGGTACACAGGAAAATAATGATACACCGACTGAGTTTATTATTGATGATGTTCCGCAGGCGGTAAATGACAGGGCTGAAACTATTATCAACCAACCGACAACGTTTATTCTTACGGAGAATGACATGCCGTCATTTAACGGCCTGGATAAAGGAAGTATTATTATTACGCGTGCACCATCAAATGGCCAGCTTATTGCTCATCCGGATGGAACTGTGACTTATACACCTAATAAAGGTTTCTCCGGACAGGATGATTTTATGTACACCATTACTGACCTGAAAGGTAAAGTGAGTAACAAAGCATTGGTCAATATCACGGTGACGCCAATTCCTGTGTTTATACCGAATACCTTTACGCCAAATGGCGATGGTAAAAATGATACATTTAAAATCATTGGAAGAGAAAGCTTCGACACCACTGATGTCTTGATCTTTAACCGTTGGGGTAATGAGGTATACAGGAATAAAAATTACAATGATGAGTGGGACGGATCCGGATTGAGCGAAGGAACTTATTACTATTTAATTATATTAAAAAAGGGTGATAATCAAGTCAGTAAAAAAGGCTGGATCTTGATTAAAAGATAAGCTATGGCTTATTAAAGAGGAAAAGAATGAAATGTTTTTATAAAGTGCTTTTGCTGATCTGTTTTTTTTCTCCGCTTGCGGGGCAGGTAAGTGCGCAGCAAAACATTCAGTTTTCTCAGTATATTTTTAATACCCTTAGCGTGAATCCTGCGTATGCAGGATATAAAGAAGAATGGTTTGTTCAATCAGCTTTGCGTAACCAATGGGCAGGATTAAAGGGGGCACCTAAAACAGCTCAGATCTCTATAGACGGAATTTTGGATCCTCAGGATACCAAACATGGTGTTGGTTTTCAACTAACGTCTGATAAGTTAGGGGCGCAATCTTCTAATTCAGCGACACTAAATTATGCTTTTCGGCTGCAACTAGATGGAGCTGATACACGTAGGCTCAGCTTTGGGCTGGGAGTAGGGGCAGCCCAATATAGTCTGGATGGTGGGGCGTTGACTACAGTTGACGGTGGTGATCTGTCGGTTCCGGTAGGAAATAGCAGCAGGATCTCGCCGGATTTCCGGGTTGGGATCTTCTACACCACACCATATTGGTATATCGGACTTTCTGCGCTGGATCTGCTGTCCGATACCAAATCTGCTGATGATTACAGAAGAACATCTGGTCTGGATGACAATATTGTTCGTACGCGTCACCTTTATTTTATAGCAGGGTCACTGATTAATGTTTCTCCGGATTTAAGGATCCGGCCAAGTATGATGATCAGGGAAGATTTTAAAGGTCCAACTAACGCCGATTTTAACGTGATGGGTATTTTTAGCGACAGAATCTGGCTTGGAGCAGGATATCGCACGAGTCTGAAATTACTAAAAAAGGAATACCAGAATACGGATGTCAGCAGCCAGTCAGCGATCATAGGAATAGCTCAGTTTTATGTGAATGAACGCTTCAGAATAGGTTATTCCTACGATTATGCAACTTCAAAACTAAATGGTTACCAGAATGGTACACATGAAATTACTGTTGGTATTGCTTTCGGAAAAGCACCAAAAGCTTCGATCTGCCCAAGAGTTTTCTAAAATATATTTTGTAATTCGGATGTCATAGGTTATGTTTGTCTACTAAATCTATAGACATTATGTTTTGTACTGAACCATCTCTCTCTTTATTATCCATTAAGTGGATCCTCCGACCAGATTATGAACTAGATTTCTGCTATTGCTGTGCTTTTTAATAGCGATCATTCATCTTCTCTCATTCAAATGTCAATCAAAAATATGAAAACACTTTACAGTAAAAATTTATTCCTTTTGATCTTTTCTTTGCTGCTGATGCATGCTGTTTCCCTAAAAGCACAGGAAAATCAATTAATTGAAGTAACAGGGAAAGTTATTGATCAGGATTCCAAAGCGCCGCTTGCGGGGGTAAGTGTATTGATCAAAGGTACAATTGCTGGTACGACTACAGATCAGGGCGGTCATTTCAAATTAAGATCTAAACTAAAATTTCCATTTAAACTGGTCTTTACCAGTATAGGCTTCAAAACGCAGGAGTTTGATGTAAAAGAATCCGGCCTGCAGTTAAATATAGCTTTGGTAACGCAAACAATTATCGGTAACGAGGTGGTAATTACGGCATCCAGAGTTCCGGAAAATATTCTTAAATCACCCGTAGCGATTGAAAAATTAGATATCAGGGCAATTCGGGAATCGCCGGCACCGAGTTTCTACGATGCACTGGAAAATGTCAAAGGGGTGCAAATGACAACAGCGAGTTTAACTTTTAAAATTCCCAATACCAGAGGATTCAATATTCCGAGTAACTACAGGTTTATGCAACTGGTTGATGGTATAGACATGCAGGCGGCAACATTAGGAGTGCCTCTGGGAAATGCTATCGGGCCAACTGAACTGGATATCGCAAGTATTGAGATTACACCAGGTGCAGCATCGGCATTATATGGAATGAATGCAATCAATGGTATGTCTAACCTGATCACCAAAAGTCCGTTCCTGTATCAGGGATTAAGCTTCTACCAGAAATCTGGAGTGAATCACGTGGGTGGTACCGGACGTGATGTAAGTAATCTGACGGAGACCGCTGTTAGATATGCTAAAGCATTTAATAACAGGTTCGCTTTTAAGGTGAACTTAAGTTATTTAAGGGGAACAGACTGGCTTTCTGACACACGTACTGATCAGAACCCAAATAACCTGAAAAGTGCAAATCCTTCGTTTGCTGCTCTAAATGGCGCGAATAACGTGGCGTTTGACGGCTGGAATAAATATGGTGATGATGTGCTTGCAGGGAGTAATACAGTTTCTGTAAGTGGATTGAATATTAATGGACAGGCTAATCAAACGCTGAATGTAGCAAGAACGGGTTACTGGGAAAAAGACCTGGTGAACCCGAATGTAGATAACCTGAAGTTTGACGCAGCGGTGCATTACAGAATAGGCGACTTTGCGGAGATTTCTTATGATTACAGGATTGGTAAGATGGATGGCGTATTTCAACGTGGAAACAAAATCCAACTGGATAATGTGATTATCCAAAACCATAAGCTGGAAGTGAAAGGAAGTAACTTCCTGGTAAGAGCGTATATGTCGCTGGAAAACTCGGGCGACTCCTATAATGTGAAACCATTGGCAGATAATCTTGATCTTGCGAGTGGTGGAAGCGGAACGGTATGGGGTGCTAAATATAAAACGGCATTAAATACTTATGCAACAGCTAATGGGGGAACGCTGACGGATGCTAACCTGGCTGCTGCTACTGCGTACGCAAGACAGCAAGCAGATGCCGGTCGCGTTGAACCGGGTACGCAAGCTTTTGAGGATCTCAAAAGAACTATTATCGGTGTAAATAACTGGGATATAAAATCTTCTACTATTCCTGATGCACCTGTTACTGGTGGTGCGGCATTGATACAAAAAAGTAGGATGTACCATATTGAAGGACAGTGGGACCTATCTAAACAAGTGAAATATTTTGACCTGCTGGTTGGTGGAGATGCAAGGCAGTATTCAATTATTCCTGATGGGAACAGCTTTGTTGATTTCAGCAGGGCGATAGCTGACCGTGGCAAGCCTTTGGAAGATGGGTCTTATGGAAAGAACATTCATTATAAAAAGATAGGGGCATTTACGCAGGTGACGAAGACTTTTTTTGAAGAGAAGCTGAAACTGTTTGCTTCTGCCCGTTATGATTACAATCCTGAATTTGATCCTAAACTCACACCTAGATTTGCTGCGGTATATTCTCCGGATACACACAACAACTTCAGGGTAACTTACCAGCAGGGATACCGTTTCCCGGGTTTATTTGAAGCACTGTCTTATGTGAACAATGGTCGTGTGAAAAGGGTTGGAAGTTTATCTTACATTAATGAAGGACTGGGCTATTTGGACAATAGTTATACCCGTGCATCTGGTGTGCTTTTCAATTCTGCTGTAAATGCAGCTGTAGCTACCGGCAGTGACAGAAATGCTGCAGCGCTGGCAAACCGTGATTTACTGGTTAAGGCAGATCTGCCTAAAGCAAGTCCGGAAAAGATCAATTCATTTGAGGTTGGATATAAAAGCGTATTACTGGAAAACACAATCTTCCTTGATATTGATGCTTATACAAATACTTATACCGGGTTTTTGGGTCAGGTACAGGTTGATGTGCCTAAAGGGGTCACTGTGGGCTCTGATGCAGCTGTATTGGCGATGTTAGATGCTAACCGCGATTCGGGACAGGACCGTTACAGGGTTTATACCAATGCTAAGAATAAATACAGAAACTATGGATCTGCATTAGGAGTAACTTATAATTTTTATAAAAAGTTCACGGTAGCTGGTAATGTGAGCTATAATAAGATAAAGTCTAATGAGCAAAATGATATTTTCGTAACGGGTTTCAATACACCGGAATGGGCAACGAATTTTACTTTTGGTAATCGTGAAATTGTGAAAAACCTTGGATTTAGCGCTGTTTATAAATGGCAGAATGCATTCTTATGGGAAAGTCCGCTGGTGACTGGTGAAGTTAAAGCGATCAATACTTTCGATGCTCAGTTTACTTATAGAATCCCTCAGGCAAATGCAAGTATCAAAATTGGAGGAACGAATATTTTTAATAAGCCGTTTCTTCAATATGCAGGCGGACCAACACTGGGTGCCCTTTATTATGCTGCAGTTACTTTTGAGGGACTGCTGAATAAATAATATTCCTTAGTAATTCCAGTCCGGCTTCATCAACGCTGGCACTGGAATTACTCAAGAGAATTACCCCTGCTTTTTTACTTTTTATAAAACCGCAATAACTGCGAAAGCCGCCTGTCCCGCCGTTATGCCAGATTACAGTTTCATTATCTAAAGGTTGTATCATCCAGGCAAGTCCGCGTTCAAAATCTTCCTGTTGATCTGTAGGCTGGTGACTAAGGCTAAAATCTGTATTGATTTCGTTTATATTGGCTTTTAGGTAAAGCAGCATATCAGCTATGCTGGATTTTAATCCACCGGCCGCCTTAAAGTGTTCGAGATTCCAATAAGAAACAGCTTTTCCTGTTTCATCAGAATAACCTGTAACCATGAGTTTCTGTTGAGGTGCAGGTACTTTATAATGCGTACCTGTCATTTTAAGCGGGCCGGTAATACTCTTTTGAAGGAGCTGAGCCAATGGCATTTGATATACATTTTCCAGAATTGTCCCAAGCATGGCAAAGCCCAAATTTGAATAGGCCGATACGGAACCTGGAATGGTATCGGGTTTGAACTTTCTGAGAAAGCTATAAATCCCTTCTTTAGGATAGTGAAGGTAGGGGTTGGCAGGATCGTATCCTTGCTGTTTATCGAAGTCGTCTGGTAGTGATGGCAAACCTGAGGTATGGTTGCTAAGGTTAACTATTTTGATAGGAATTCCTTTAAACTGCAGATTGGTAAAGTCGCCGGGCAAATATTTCCTGATATCGTCACCGAGCTGGATTTTTCCTTCGTTAACTGCACGTGCCAGCATGATTGCCGTGAATGTTTTAGATATAGACGCAATTTCATAAAGCGAACTGCTGCTTGGCAATTCGTCAGTGCCTTTTTTTGTTTCCCCATAAAAAAAGAGCTCAGTTTTATCATTGTTAATGATTCCGATACTCAGACTGCTGTTATTAGGATCTTTTAAGTAGTTGAGCGCGATGGCATTTATTTTGATTTGTAAAGGTGTTTTCTTCGGGTTATTCGTTTTGATGGACCTGGGGTCTCTGGGGTTAGGAATCACTTTTTTGTTTTCAATTGGCTGCCATACTATACCACTAATCTGGTTGCTGTTATTGAGCATGATTTCCAGTGATAATTTTGATCTTTCGAAGTCGGCCATAAAATTAATTCCTCTCTTGCCTGCACCTGTATAATGGTAACTATTGATTTTGCCAAATGGAGTTTTTAGATTAGCTCTGTAGAAATTGACGCTGTTGCTCTCGGATGTACTTTGTCTGAATTCATCAGACAGCATTTTATGAATTGCTGAGAATTGGTCATTATTATAAAAAACGATCAGCTGTTTCACCACTTTATCGGCAGAAAGACTATCCTGACTAATTTTAACCTGTGCGACTACCGTAATATGAGTTATTAATAAAAGTATAACAGCTAACTTCTTCATTCTTATGAAATATTTTTTTAAATATATTAAAATCTTTCATTCTCAGCCATGTAACAAACGCTAAATACGATCATCTAAAAGCAAGCAATTTGTTATATATCAGATAAAAACCGGAATGATTTCAAAATTCAATGCTGTTGTTTTGCTCACCCTCGCATTAAATGCCAGTGTGTATGGTCAAAGGATTACAAGAATTGACGGAACTACAATTACAGGTGATTCGCTGAATTCTTACCTGCCTAAGTTAATGCAGAAGGCGAATGTACAGGGGATGGGACTGGTTATATTCAATAAAAACAGAGTGGTATACAAAAAGACATTCGGTTATAGCCGTGCCGACAAAAAAACACCACTGTTACCAACTACCAATATATATGGCGCTTCATTAAGTAAGTCTGTATTTGCAGTTCTGGTGATGAAACTGGTTCAGGAAGGCAAACTTGATCTGGATAAACCGTTGCAGGAATATTTGCCGCATCCGATTTATGATTACCTGCACCTCAAGAAATGGCATGACGATTTCAGTAGTTTAAAAAATGATACGCTTTACACAAAAATAACGGCCAGGATGTGTTTAGACCACACTTCCGGTTTCCCAAACTGGAGATGGGATTTGAAAGATCAGCAGTTAAAAGTACTGCAAACACCTGGCAGCAGGTATAGTTATTCTGGGGAAGGTATGGTTTATTTGCAGGTGGTGCTGGAAAAGATGCTTGGTAAGTCTTTAGAGCAACTGATGGATGAAGAAATTTTCAACCCGCTCCGCATGGAATCGTCGGCCTACACCTTTCTGCCTGCATTTGAGAAAGATTACAGTTTCGGCCACCATGTGAATGGGCAGTTGTATGAAAAGGATAAAGACAATGAGGCGAGGTCTCCCAGTACACTGGAAACGACTCTGAATGATCTTTCCCTGTTTGTATCAGGTGTAATGCAAAAGAAAGTAATCAGTGGAGCATCAACTGATACCATGTTTAACCCGCAGATTCGTGTTCGGTCGGTGCTCCAGATGGGGCCGCAATCTATAAGGGATACCGATGCTAATGACGGTATTCAGCTGAGTTATGGCCTTGGTTGGGGATTATTGAAATCTCCTTTTGGATGGGGAGCATTCAAAGAAGGACATGGCGATGGTTTCCAGCACTACATGATTCTATTCCCAAAGCAAAAAACTGGTATACTGATTATGACAAACAGTGATAATGGCGAAAGTATCTTTAAAGAGTTGCTTGAATTGTGCATTGCTGACAAGTATACGCCATGGAAGTGGCAAAACTATATCCCTTATAAAGGACTATAAATTACCCTCCAGTTTTTGCCATACGTTTTCAGCCAATATTTTATGTCCCTCGGGAGTAGGGTGAATACCATCTTTTTGATTGAGTTTAGGTATCCCGCCAACGCCATTTAATAAAAATGGGATGAACGTCATATTATTCTTCTTTGCCAGCGCTGGGAACATATTTTTGAAGTCGGACGTATATTTTTCTCCCATACTTGGTGGCATCTGCATCCCTGAGAGCAGCAATTTAGCTTTTGGATATTTGTTTTTTACACGGTCAATTACCGCCTGGATATTTGCTGCTGTTTCCTTTACCGGCAGGCCCCTCAATCCATCATTGGCACCTAGTTCGAGCACAAAAATATCTACTCGTTGTTTCAAAAGCCAGTCTATACGACTTTTACCGGCTGCAGAGGTTTCACCACTCAGACCTGCATTAATCACTTTGTAGGGTAGAGAAAGGGAATCGATTTTATGCTGGATGATGGCTGGATAAGCCTGATCCGGATCTACACCAAGACCTGCGGTTAAGCTGGTACCAAAAAACAAAATGTTTTTTACAGCAGTACTGTTTTCTGGCTTGATTGCTGTTGTGGAATCGGTATGCGTAACTGAATCTTTACCAGCTACCGGTTTTTGATCATTGTTACAACTGGTGATCAATCCCATAAGTAATACTGGAAGAAGGAAATTGCGTAACTTATTTGCAGTCATAGGATGAATAAAGTGTTTTTGATCTATATTTAAACGTAACAAATCTTGGTTGTATAGCTCAAATATCAACAATTAAACCCATTACATTGGAAACCATTTTAAAAATTAAAGAAGTTAGCAAACGGTATGAAAGTGCAGGAACGGCACTTACCATACTTGATAATATCAGTTTCGCTATTGAGAAAGGCTCAACAGTTTCTATCACCGGGCCTTCCGGAAGTGGTAAAACTACGCTCCTGGGATTATGTGCAGGTTTGGACAGAGCAACTTCCGGCAGTATAGAATTGAATAATGTGGCATTAGATCATCTTTCTGAAGATCAGCGTGCGGCAGTAAGAAACCAGCATGTAGGATTTATATTCCAAAACTTTCAGTTATTGCCTACACTAACGGCAATAGAGAATATCATGGTACCACTGGAATTGAGGGGGGAGAAGAATATACGGCCCCGTGCAATGGATTTACTTGATAAAGTAGGTTTATCCGCCCGTGCTGATCATTACCCTGTACAACTATCCGGTGGAGAACAGCAGCGTGTGTCTCTTGCCCGGGCTTTTTCAAATACACCAGCCATTTTATTTGCTGATGAACCTACAGGGAACCTGGATGGGGAAACAAGTGAAAAAGTGATCAAACTGTTGTTTGACCTGAACAAGGAAGCAGGCACTACTTTGATTATTGTAACGCATGATCTTGAACTGGCTTCCCGGACAGATAGAATTATTCGATTAAAAGGTGGTGTAATTATAGCCGATGAACAAAAGACATATGCCTGATTTACCTGTATTCCGAAAATCCGTACCCGTTTCCTGGTTGTTTAAAATGGCCTGGCGCGATAGCCGAAAAAACCGATCGAGATTATTGTTATTCACCTCATCTATTGTTTTAGGGATTGCAGCCCTGGTGGCTGTATATTCTTTCAGAGATAATCTGCAACGCGATATTAATAATCAGGCCAAGAATTTGACTGGTGCCGACCTTGTTGTGATCAGCAGGAAAGAAATGAGTAAACCAATGACAGCCAGACTGGATACCCTTGGTGATGAACGCGCAAAGGAACTCAACTTTATTTCGATGCTGTATTTCATCAAAGGCGAGGGGAGTCGCCTGATGCAGGTAAAAGCATTGGAGGGTAACTATCCGTTTTATGGTGAGATAGAGACTACACCTGCTGTTGCTGCGAAGGAATTTAAAACTGGCAGAAATGCATTAGTAGATAAAACGGTGATGCTTCAGTTTGGTGCGAAACCGGGTGATTCTATCAAGGTTGGTCAGATTAATTTCGCTATTTCTGGCTTTCTGGATAATGCACCGGGACAGACAGGGGTAACCGCTTTGGTGACTCCAATAGTGTATATCCCGATGAAATATCTGAAAGAAACGGGACTTGCACAGGCAGGAAGCAGGATCAACTATTTCTATTACTATAAATTCAGGAGCGAATCGACTCTGCAGAGTACTATCAGGAAAATGCAACCTGTACTGGAAAAAGAGGGTATCGAGTTTGAAACCGTTGCTTCTAAAAAACAAAGTACAGGCAGATCATTTCAGGACCTGGGACGTTTTCTGGCTTTATCCGGCTTTGTCGCTTTGTTGCTGGGATGCATCGGTGTTGGCAGTGCCATTCATGTTTACATCCGTGAAAAATTAGCCTCCATTTCTACTTTAAGATGTTTAGGTGTAAAGGCATGGGAAGCATTTTTTATCTATTTAATTCAGGTTACTGTGATCGGATTCATAGGGGCGGTAATTGGGGCTGTTTTGGGTACAGGTATTCAATTTCTCTTGCCTATGGCGCTAAAAGATTTTCTGCCTGTTGAGTTTACCATGCAGGTTTCCTGGACAGCCATATTGCAGGGGATTGTTACGGGCGTATTGATCGCTGTCCTCTTTGCTTTACCTTCATTATTAAGCGTCAGGAATATCTCGCCATTAAATGCCATCAGGTTGTCTTTTGAAGAATCCAAACCAGCAGCAGAGCCTTTAAAATGGCTGGTATATCTGTTGATTGTGCTATTTGTATGGGGTTTTGCTTATCTGCAGATGGAAAACTGGATGCAGGCTACCGCATTTACGGGCAGTATATTGATCGCTGTGCTGGTATTTTACAGCTTGTCTGGCTTGTTACTGTGGCTGGTCAGGAAAACGCTCCCTGCAAAAGCGGCATATGTGTGGCGGCAGGGTTTTTCTAATTTGTACAGGCCAAATAATCAGACCTTAATGCTGATTGTAGCTATTGGACTGTCTACAATGTTAATCGCCACCTTGTATTTTGTTCAGGGACTGCTCATCAGTAAAGTGAGTTTATCGTCGGGAAAATCACAGGCTAATATGCTGATTTTTGATATTCAGAGCGACCAGCGCAATGGGGTGAGTACTTTAACCAAAAAGCAGCATCTTCCGGTGATGAGCGAGGTAGCTGTGATCACTATGCGGCTGGATGAAATCAATGGTAAAACTGCAGCACAACTGGCATTAAAAGATAGTGTAGGTTTCAAACCTAAGCCTGCTGAGCAGGAAAACCAACCCAGAGAATCATCTGCACGCGCGTTTAAAAGTGAATTACGTGCAAGTTACCGGGAAGAACTTACCAGTGCAGAGCAGGTGACGAGTGGAAAATGGGTAGGCAGGGTAAAACCTGGTGAAACAATTTATGTATCTCTCGATGAGCGTTATGCGGAAAGGATTAATGTAAAAGTAGGTGATAAAATACAGTTTAATGTACAGGGGACTTTGATACCTACAGTGGTAGGGAGCCTGAGGAAGATTGACTGGGTAAGGGCACAAACAAACTTTAGAATCCTCTTTCCTGCAGGGGTATTAGAAGAAGCACCACAATTTTTTGTATTGATGACCCAAGTTCCTGATGCTAAAGTTTCTGCAGCTTACCAGGCATCGGTAGTACGTGCATTTCCAAACGTTTCTGTTATTGATATGGGTTTACTACTTAAAGTGCTGGATGAACTTCTGGGGAAAATTAGCTTTGTGATTCGCTTTATGGCCTCTTTTAGTATGATTACTGGTTGGATTGTACTGATTTCTGCAGTTAGGAGCAGTAAGAATCAGCGGTTAAAAGAAATTGTGTTGTTGCGGACTATTGGTGCTAAAGGAGCTCAGATACTAACAATTACTGCGATTGAATATTTGTTTCTTGGCGTGCTGTCTGCTGCAGCGGGAATTTTAATGGCGATGGCCGGAAGCTGGGCGCTTGCAGTGTTTAGCTTTGGTTCAGTGTTTACCCCGCCAATGATGCCAGTACTAATTTTGTTTACAGGAGTTACAGCACTTGTAGTCATAACAGGTATGCTTGGCAGTCGCGGTGCACTTAGTCACCCACCTCTAGAAGTCTTAAGGAAAGATAGTTAGCATGTATTATGTTCCTGACACTAAATTCGGAACAATGTTTGCGTATTAATGGAAAAAATAATTTACAGCCGGAATAATTATGAAGAAAAGAATACACGTTCTTGAAGATGATCAGGATATCAGATACATCATTGAGTTCTTATTAAAAGATGAAGGATATGAATTACAGCTTTCATCAACGTTTGCGGAACTTAAAGAAAAATTGAATGACGCTTTGCCAGACTTATTTATTATTGATGTGATGTTGCCGGACGGTAACGGCATTGAGATTTGTAATGACCTGAAAACTGATATGTTTACAAAACATATTCCTGTTATTGTAATGTCTGCTAATCCTGGAAGTCAGGAGAAAAGCGTTACTGCATCGGCTGACGACTATATTGCAAAACCATTTGATCTTGATTATGTGGTGACGAGAATAGAAAAATTACTTGGAAAACAATAAAATGATTTTACTGGAAAACGAAAATATCAAAGTAGCCATTTCAACTAAGGGTGCTGAATTACAGAGCATTCATAGTAAAACGACTGATTTTGAATACTTATGGAAAGGTGATCCGCAATACTGGGGCAAATTTAGTCCGGTACTATTTCCAATTGTGGGTGCTTTGAAAGACAATAAGTATATTTTCGGCGACCAGGAATATGAGCTTCCCCGTCACGGATTTGCAAGGGATCATGAATTTGAATCTGAGCAGATCAGTAACGAGGAAGTTTTATTTACGCTTTCCCAGACAGCGGATACCTTAAAGGTTTATCCTTTCGAGTTTAAATTAGGTCTGCGGTATAAAATAACTGGCGCAGCTGTTTCCTGCAGTTATGAAGTGTATAATCCGGGGTCAGAAGCGCTTTTATTTTCGGTAGGAGGGCATCCTGCATTCGCGGCACCGCTGACAGGTGGAAGTGTTTATGAAGATTATTACTTAGAATTTAATAAAGACAAGTCGATCACTTATCACAAGATTGAAGACAACCTGATAGCAGATGAAACGGTATCGCTTTCTCTTAATGAAGGTAAACTGGTACTAAAGCATGAGCTTTTTTATAATGATGCGCTGGTTATAAAAGAGCTGAAAAGTGATTCGATCAGCTTAAAGAATAACAAAAACCAACACGGACTGAATTTTACTTTTGAAAACTTTCCTTATTTTGGAATCTGGGCTGCTAAAGATGCTGATTTTATCTGTTTAGAGCCATGGTGTGGTATCGCAGACAGCGTAAACCATAATCAGCAGCTCCGTGACAAAGAAGGTATAATTTCTCTGTCACCAGGGCTGGATTGGAAACGTAGCTGGTCGGTCGAGGTATTTTAATCTCCTCTATTACCGTTAGTTTTATTTTATTACCCTTAATTTTAAGTGTGAATGCTCACCTGATTTAAAGTATATACGGTGTGTCGCCTTTTGGAAGTCGCCCTCAGTAGCTTTATAGATATTAAGGAATTGCTGTGGATTGCGATCGACTAAAGGAAACCAGGAACTTTGTACCTGTACCATAATTTTGTGGCCCTTCTTAAAGCAATGTGCGGCATCCTGCATATCAAATTTTACTTCTGTAATCTTACCAGGAACCATTGCCTCCGGCTTTACGAAACTATTTCTATATTTAGCACGCATCACTTCCCCCCGTACCATTAATTGAAATCCACCCATTTTTGTATTTGGTATCGGACTGTCATTAGGTGCGTCTCCGGGATAAACATCTATCAGTTTAACCACAAAATCAGCATCTGTACCTGTGGTGGAGACAAATAAATCGGCTATGATATTTCCAGAAATGATCACATCATCTTCCAGTGTTGCTGTCTGATAAACCAATACGTCCGGTCTTGTTGCTGCAAACCGCTGATCTTCGTACATAAAGTCGCTGCCACGATCAATCCTGATTTCTTTGGTGTAAGGGACAGGTTTATCCGGGTCGCTTAAAAACTCATCGTAATCAGATTTTGGAGTCGCGGGTGCCTCGAATGAGAGCTTGCCATTTTCATGGAAATACAGATTTTTTTCTTCTGATTCGACAGGTGGCCATGCGGAGTAGTTTTTCCACTGGTTGGATCCTGTTTCAAATATGGTAGCTTTCGGTAATTCAGGATTCTTCGTTCCTTTCAGATAATGGTTAAAAAATGCCAGTTCAATATTTTCCCTGTAATAAGGTCCTGTTTCACTATTGAAACGGATATTGCCCAGTGCATCATTGTTTCCGCGCGACCAGCTTCCATGTGTCCATGGTCCCATTACAATATGATTTGGTGATGCTGGTTTGTTTTTCTCAATTCCGGCAAATGTTTTTAGCGGGCCGTATAAATCTTCCTGGTCAAACCATCCGCCAACAGTCATAATAGCTGGTTTAATATGTTTGAGGTGGGGAACAGGGGTGCGGGACGACCAGAACTGACTGTAGTTCTCATTGTCCATCATTTCATTCCAGATGGGATTTTTGCCTTTGAAGTATTTTTCATTAACGTTTTTTAGTGGC